>Ga0134124_10001341_pt1 | contig 19767 bp, 12 predicted proteins | sample KB304_FD_96880 | JGI IMG/M metagenome (GOLD analysis project Ga0134124, IMG submission 96880) | Terrestrial soil microbial communities without Nitrogen fertilizer from Kellogg Biological Station, Michigan, USA - KB3-0-4 | ecosystem: Environmental > Terrestrial > Soil > Unclassified ...
AATCTGATTCCCGCGAGCTTGAGGCCGCGCTTTAGAGCCACCTATGGCGTCGACATCACGGGCGAGCTCTCACCGTATGCGCGCGCGCGGCTCGACGACGAGTTCCAAGGCGACTTCATGCGCTTCCCCGTCGAGCGGGTATTCCTGTCCGAGGCGGCGCGCGTTGGCGTAGGCACGTACGCTCCGCACGACCCGACGACCGCGGATATCGCGGATCTCGTGGGGTCCGTCGACTTGTCGAAGGTCGCCGACATCGGCGACGAAGGCGATCCGCGCGCGTGGTCGTGGTCGGGCGCGGTCTACGCCGCGAGCCGCGGCGTGCTCGAAATGATCGAGATCCTCAAGGTCAAGCGCGAGTTCCTTTATCTCCTGCTCACGCTGACGCAGGAAAAGAACGTCAAGGTGTCGCGCTTCCCGCTGATCCACCTCGACGAGACGATCCTCGCGCACACGAACCTCGCCGAGTTCAACAAGTTCCTCCAGGAGAAGGAGAACGAGGCGCTGCTCGATCGCATGGTGATCGTGAAGGTGCCGTACACGCTCTCTTTCCGAGACGAGGCGCGGATTTACCGCAAGCTCGTCGCGAGCGCGCCCGCGTTCCGCAAGGTTCACTTCGATCCGCATCTGGTCGACCTCGCGGCCGTGTTCTCGATCCTCACGCGACTCCAGAAGCCGACGCGCGAGGGCCTCGATCTCACAAAGAAGCTCAAGCTCTACGCGAACGAGGACGTCGAAGGCTTCACCGCAGCCGACGTGCCGCGGATCCGGGCCGAATCGACGGACGAGGGCCTCACGGGCGTGAGCCCACGGTTCGTGATCAACGCTATCAGCAACGCGATCACGCGCAACAATGTCGCGAGCCTCACGAGCATGGACATGCTGCTCGCGCTCAAGGACGCGATCGAGACCGACGCGCGGATGGATGCGGGCCGCAAGAAGCAGTGGATCGAGTTCCTCGTGCTCGCGCGCAAGGACTTCTACAACCGCTGGGTGAAGGAAGACGTGCATCGCGCGCTGTTCGCGTCGTTCCAGACCGAGGCGCAAGAGCTGCTCGAGAAGTATCTCGACGAGGTCGAGGCGTCGCTCGACAAGCGCGAGATCGAGGATCCGATCACGGGCGACTCGCGCCCGCCGGACGAGCGCTTCCTGCGCTCGGTCGAGGAGAAGATCAAGATCTCGGAGTCGGGCAAGGTCTCGTTCCGCCAGGAAGTCGTCCGCAAGGCGATGGTGGCGTTCAAGTCCGGCGAAAAGTTCACGCTCGACAACCACTCCCGGCTGCACGAGGCGATCGAGCAGTACTTGTTCGAGGAGCGGCGCGACGTCCTCAGGCTCGTGACCTCGCGTGCGCGGCCAGACGAGGACGCCGAGCAGAAGATCTCCGCCGTCCAGGAGCGGCTGATCCAAGAGTACGGTTACGACGCGCACAGCGCGAAAGAGGCTCTCAACTACGTCACGACGTTGCTGTCGCAGGAATAGCGAGGGAGTAAAAGGAGTTGGACACCCCCAAGTCCTCCGACTTCATCGAGCGTCCTGGCGCAGATCGCAACTGGTACGATCTGTTTTCCCGCGGCGCGCGCGACTGGCTGCGGCACAACGACAAGGTTCGTTCAGCGGTTAGAGAGAAGCTGCCCGAGCTGATCGCCAACAGCGACGTAATGCCGCGCGCGGACAGTACGGTCCAAGTGCCCGTCCGGTTCCTCGAGCACTCGCGCTTCCGTTTGCGCGACACGGGCGAGGGTGGCGGCGTCGGCCAGGGCGACGGCAAGCCCGGCGATGTGCTCGCGAGTCCCGCCGACCGCGAGCCCGGCAAGGGCGAGGGCGGGAACGACGAAGGCGGTTATCAGTTCGTGCTCGAGCTCAAGATCGACGACATCGTCGATTGGCTCTGGGAAGAGCTGAAGCTCCCGAACCTCAAGGTCAAGAGCGGCGCGATGCGCCAGGACGAGTACACACGCGAGGGCTGGAGCCGGCGCGGCGTGCGCTCGCGGCTCGACCGGCGGCGCTCTCTAAAAGAGGCGATCAAGCGGCGCGCGATCCAAGAGGACGCGCCGGCGTTCACCGACGATGATCTGCGCTATCGGCAGCTCGCGATGCGCCAGCGCCCGGCGACGGAGGCCGTCGTGTTCTTCGCGATGGACGTCTCCTCGAGCATGACGGAGCGCGACCGCCGCCTCGCGAAGACATTCTTCTTCTGGGTCGTGCAGGGTCTGCGCCGCCAGTACACGCATATCGAGCCCGTGTTCGTCGCGCACACGATCGAGGCGTGGGAGTTCGCGGAAACCGAGTTCTTCCAGGTCAGCGGCTCGGGCGGCACGGTCGCCTCGTCCGCGTTCAAGAAGATCAGTGAGATCGCCGCGCAGCGCTACGATCCGAGCCGGTTCAACATCTACGTCTTCTACGCGTCCGACGGCGCGAACTTCCGACACGACCGCGAGGCCGCTCAGGCAGCGCTCGGGCAGCTCGGCGAGATCGTGAACTACATCGGCTACGTCGAGACCGCGTCGGCTGCGCAGCAGGCGCTGTCGTCCGAGACATCGATGCTGTTCGAGCAGCTCGAGGCCGAGATCGGCGTCGCGGGCCGCTACGGCTTGTCGACGCCGGAGTCGGTTTGGGACGCGATCCGCGCGTTCTTCAGCCAGCAGTCGCAGGTCGAGGTCTAGCGTGACCGAGAGCCTCGGCAGCTACGCGCGCCGGCTCGAGGAGCTCGCCCACAACCACGGTCTCGACTATTACCCCGTGCACTTCGAGGAAGTGCCTTCGAGCTTCATGATGGAGGTCGCGGTCTACGGCCTGCCGGTGCGGATGCCGCATTGGTCGTTCGGCGTCCGCTATATCTATCAGCTCATTCAACATCGAATGGGCCACTCACGCCTCTTCGAGGTCGTGTTCCCGGGCAACCCAGGCCGAGCCTATCTCGCCGGGAACAACTCGCTCCAGGAGAACACGCTCGTCACCGCGCACGTGCTCGGCCATGCAGATTTCGCCAAGAACAACGCGCTGTTCAAGAAGAGCCAGGAGCAGGTCGGCTACAAGATCGTCGAGCAAGCAGCGACGCACGCGCGACAGATCGGCCAAGCAGTCGAGCACTACGGCCAGACGCGCGTCGAGCAGGCGCTCGACGCGGCGTTGGCGCTCGAAGCGCACATCGACACGTTTCAGCCGTTGCGTCGCGGCCGTTATCCGGAGTACGTCGAGCCGACGCGGCGCTTGGTCGGCGACCCGTTCCAGAAGCGCTTCGAGAACCTGCCGGGCGGAACGGAGGTGGCCGACACGCCGCTCGAGCGCACGCGGGCGCCGATCCCGCCGCAGCCCGAGCGCGATTTGCTCTGGATGATCGCGGAGTACGCGCCCGAGCTCGAGGAGTGGGAGCGCGACATCTTCCGCGCGGTGCGCGAGGAGTCGTTCTATTTCTACCCGGTGTTCGCCTGTCAGATCATGAACGAAGGCTGGGCGTCGTATTGGCACGCGCGGCTACTGCGCGAGGCGGATTTCCTGCCGCAGAACGAATACCTCGACGCAATCAAGACGCATTCGGACGTCGTCCGGCCGCACGCGGCCGAGCAGCAGGCCTCGCTCGTCGTGAATCCGTACCACTTGGGATTCTCGATCTGGGAGTCCATCGTCGAGGAGCACGGGCTCGAGCGCGCGTTTCAAATCCGTGCCGAGGACGACGACTTCGGCTTCATCCGCAACCACCTTACTCAGGAGCTCGCGGAAGAGCTCAAGCTGTTTCGCTTCGAGCAGAGCGCCGACGGCGGGGTGCGCGTGCTCGAGCACGACATCAACGCGCTACGCGAGACGATCCTCGCGCCGAAATACAACTTCGGGGCGCCCGCGGTGCTCGCAAAGAACGTCGGCCACGACGGCTCGCTCGAGCTGCATCACGAGAACGAGACGGACGGCCGCGGGCTCGACGTGGACCGCGCCGAGCGCGTGCTCGACTACATCCACAAGGTGTGGCGCCGGCCGATTGCGCTCGAGACTGTCGACGCGGAAGGCCGAGCGCGCGTGCTCACGCGCCCGTAGGCTCAGGTTGCTGCTCGCTCCGGGCCGCCCGCTGGCAGCGGAACGCTCAGGCGCCGACGCCTAGACGGTCGAGGCCTTCGCTCAGGTAGTCGGAGAGCAACGGCGTCTCGATGAGGTATTCGGCGGTCCGCTCGTTCCAACGATCGCGCGCATCCGCGAGCGCGCGCTGCCACTCCTCGGCGCGATAGTCTCCTCGTCCGACCCACATCAGCGTGATGAGATCGACCTGCTGATCGGGCTCGAGGTCGTCGATCGTGGCTTTGAGCTCCGCATACGACGGGTCGCGCGCCTCGGCCGAGTCGTCTTCCGGCTCGACGTCCAGCATCTGGAACTCGTGCGCCTTATCGATGATGAAGCGCACGGTTTCGGGGTTCACGTTCAGCATCGGCCAACCTCCGCGAAATCGCCGTCGACTCGAACGAAGCATACGCCGGTCCGACGTCCCGCGCGCCCTGCGGAAGAACTACTTCTTGAACAGGGAATCGAGGGCCGCTCGCGCCGTCGCTTCCGCGTTCTGATCGGTCGGGTCGAACGCGGCCGCGTTCGGCTTGAAGTAGTCGCAGAAATTCGCGCTCTTCTTGTCGCGCACGTCGGGCGCGTCTTCCTCGGTGCAGCCCTTCGGTATTCGAGTCGTGAACCGCGTGCACATGCGGCACACGTGCAGCTGCACGCGGCACTTCGGGCACTCGTCGAGCCGCGCGAGTGGCAACGACAGCGCTTCGAGTGACGCTCCGCAGCGATAGCAGTGTAGGCTCGCGGCCACGGTCGGGATGCTAGCAGAGATGGTCGATACAGAGCTGTGGGTAGCGATAGCGAGCGCGCCGAACGAGCCGCGGGCCGCCGAGCTCGGGCTCGTGCTCACGGCGCGCGGCATCGATAACGCCCGCGAGGCCGGGCTGGTTGGCTGGGACGTCTACGTGCCGGTCGCGCGCGCGCCGGAAGCGCGCGCGGAGATAGCGCAGTACGTGTTCGAGAACAAGCGCCCGATCGGTCAGCGCCGCGTCGAGGAGGTCGGCGACGGGCTGCCAGGCATGATCGCGTATCTCGTGATCCTGCTCGGCGTGTTCTTCTGCGTGCACGCAAGCGCGCTGTCGCTCGATTGGTTCGGCGCGGGGCGGTTCGTCGCGGGAAGCGTCCTGGCGGGCGAGTGGTGGCGCACCGTAACGGCGCTCACGCTGCACTGGGACCTCGATCACCTCGGCGGCAACCTCGTGTTCGGCGCCTTCTTCGGGTTCTTCATCGGCCGCTATCTCGGCCGCGGAATCGGCTGGCTTGCGGTGCTAGGGGCGGCGACGCTCGCGAACGTGCTCGCCGCGCTGTTGCTCGAGCCGGAGCACACGTCGCTCGGCGCGTCGACGGCCGTGTTCGCGGCGCTCGGGATCCTGACCGCGTACACATGGCGCCGCGGTTATCTGCGCGAGACGCCTTGGCGTTGGCGGATCGCTCCGATCGTCGCGGGCCTCGGGCTGCTCGCGTTCACCGGCGCGGGCGGCGAGAACACGGACGTGTTCGCGCATCTCGCCGGCTTCGTCGCCGGTTTCGGCACCGGGCTCGGGCTCGCACGCTGGCTCACGCTGCGCCGACTGCGCTCGCGCACGACTCAGCGCGTCTGCGCGGCCGCCGCGCTGCTGCTGGTCGCAGGCGCCTGGGCCTGGGCGTTAACGGCGGCCGGTTGAACAGCTAGTCGAGCACGCTCGCGACGAGGTCGAGGAAGTCTTGCTCGCTCGTGATCGCTTCGGTTAACCGCGCGTTCAGCGTGTAGCCGTGCTTCGCGGCGAGCGCTTCGTAGCGCGGCCGGCGGTGCGCGACGAGCGCAGGAAAGATCCAGCGCACGAACTCATCGGGGACGATGCGCTCCACATCCTCGAGCTCGGCCTCGGCGAGGTACTCGGCGAGCTTCCGATCGAGGAACTGCTCTTGGTAATAGAGCGGCTTCGGGTTGTCGATCGCGCGCTGCACGAGGTCGCGCTCGACCTGCGCGTCGGGCTTGAGATAGAGAATCAGCGTGTTGTCCGCGAGCGTCTTCTCGGTGCGCTCGTCGTCGAGCTCGACGATGCTGCCGCCCGCGTCGTTGATGAAGTGATCGTACCCGTAGATCTCCTGCGCCTTCACGATGAACTCGGCCGCGTCGCACATCGCGCCGATCTCGGCCTCGCGGTGGAGACGTTGGCGCCGCTTGAACTCGGCCACGGGCAACCCGCCCAAGTCCGGACGGCCGATCTTGCCGAGAAACGTCGCGATCGGCGCGAGGTTGTGCACCGTGATGTTGCTCGCGATATAGATCGAGTCGCTGCGCAGCAGGTCGCGCAGGAAGCCGACCTGCATCGCTTGGCGTTTGATGTTGTCGAGGATCGGCTCGGCGAGGTACTTCGTGCCGATTCGATAGTCGCCCGAATAATGGAACCACTGGTTCGGCGGCAGCTTGTACGCGAGCGTCGTCTTGCCGACGCCGGACATGCCGAGCAGCGTGATCGCTTTGTGCGGCCAGCGCAAAAACTCGGAGCGCGTCATTCGCATGGGGCAAGCACCGCCGGAAGTAGGGCGCGATTATACGGCCGCATGTCGATCGCGCAGCAGCGGCGTGCACCTTTCGCGCACGCGACGCGGCGGGCGACGCGTAGCGCGACCAGCGCATGGCGAGTGCGGTTAGATGAGCGCGTCGAGCAGCGTGCCGAGCACGTCATCCGCGCGGCGCATCACCGCTGCCGACGCCTCGAGCGAGCGCTGCGCGACGAGCGCCTCGACGAGCGGGTCCGCGAGATCGGTCGGCTCGTCGCGGCGCAGCGGGGCGGTCGCGATCTTCTGCGCGGCCGTGTCGAGCCGCTTCAGGCTCGATAGGACGCCGCCGAGCGCTGTTTGAAGAACACCAGAGATCTTGTCCATGGCCGCGCAGACGGCAGCAGCCCGCGAAACTTGAGCTCAAACCGACATAACCGACGAGTACTGGACATAAACACACCCTTCGGTATGCTGGGGACATGCTTCCCGCCAATTTCCACCCAGCCGTCGCGGCCTGGTTCCGCAGCGCTTTCCCCGCGCCGACGAGCGTGCAGCTCAAGGCTTGGGCGGCGATCGGCGCCGGCACGAACACGCTGATCAGCGCGCCGACCGGCTCCGGCAAGACGCTCGCGGCGTTCCTCGCGATGATCGACGAGCTCGCGAAGCAGGCTGCGCTTGGGCGCCTGCGCGACGAGACGCAAGTGCTCTACGTCTCGCCGCTCAAGGCGCTCTCGAACGACATCGAGAAGAACCTCCGCGCGCCGCTCGACGGCATCGGGCGCGAGCTCGCCGCGCAGCTGCTCGGCGGCGACTCGCCGATCCGCGCGGCCGTGCGCACGGGCGACACGCCGCAGACGGAGCGCGCGCGGATGCGCCGCTCGCCGCCGCACATCCTCGTTACGACGCCCGAGTCGCTCTACATCCTGCTCACGGCCGAGTCGGGCCGCGAGATGCTGAAGTCGGTGCGCACGGTGATCGTCGACGAAATCCACGCGCTCGCGGGCAACAAGCGCGGCGCGCATCTGGCGCTCTCGCTCGAGCGCCTCGCGGCGCTCTGTGAGGCTAGCGGCGCGTCGCCGCCGACGCGCGTCGGGATCTCGGCCACGACGAAGCCGATCGACGTGCTGACCGCGTTCCTCACCGGTACCGAGCGCACGGAGTGCACGGTGATCGACGAGGGCCATGTCCGCCGGCGCGACCTCACGCTCGAGCTGCCGTCCTCGCCGCTCGAGGCGATCATGCCGAACGAGGTGTGGACCGAGGAGTACGACCGGCTCGCCGAGCTGATCCGCCAGCACCGCACGACGCTCGTGTTCGTGAACACGCGCCGCCTCGCGGAGCGCGCCGCGCGCCATCTCGCCGAGCGGCTCGGCGAGGACGCGGTCACCTCACACCACGGCAGCCTCGCGAAGGAGCATCGGCTGAAGGCCGAGGAGCGCCTCAAGGCCGGCGAGCTCAAGGCGCTCGTTGCGACCTCGTCGCTCGAATTGGGCATCGACATCGGCGACGTCGACCTCGTCTGCCAGCTCGGCTCGCCGCGCGCGATCGCGGCGTTCCTACAGCGTGTCGGCCGCTCGGGCCACGGGCTCGGCCGGCTACCGAAGGGCCGGCTCTTTCCGCTGTCGCGCGACGACCTCGTCGAATGCGCGGCGCTGCTCGATGCGATCCGGCGCGCCGAGCTCGACGCGATCAGGCCGCGCAGCGCGCCGCTCGACGTGCTCGCGCAGCAGATCGTCGCCGAGGTCGGGATGCGCGAGTGGCGAGTCGAAGATCTGCACGCGCGCTTCGCGCGCGCGGCGAGCTATCGCGATCTTGCGCAGGAGCGCTTCGTCGCCGTCGCGCGGATGCTGGCCGACGGTTTCACGACTCAGCGCGGGCGCCGGAGCGCGCATCTGCACTTCGACCGCGTGAATGGCGTGTTGCGCGGCAGGCGCGGCGCGCGACTCACCGCGATCACGAACGGCGGCGCGATACCGGATCAGTTCGACTACGACGTCGTGCTGCTGCCGAACGAGCAGAAAGTCGGCACCCTCAACGAGGACTTCGCGTTCGAGAGCATGGCGGGCGACATCTTCCAGCTCGGGCTCGCGTCGTATCGCATCGAGAAGACGGAGTCGGGCAAGGTCTACGTCACCGATGCGCACGGCGCGCCGCCGACGATCCCGTTCTGGCTCGGCGAGGGGCTCGGCCGCACCGACGAGCTATCGAATGCGGTCGGCCGCTTGAACGACACGCTCGCCGAGCTGCTCGACGAAACGGACGCGCGCGCAGCGGTCGCGTGGTTGCGCGATACGCTCGCGCTCGCCGAATCGGCGGCCGAGCAGATCGTCGAGTATCTCGCGGCGGCGAAGGCGGCGCTCGGCGCTTTGCCGAGCACGAAGCGCGTGATCCTCGAAAGGTTCTTCGACGAGACCGGCGACACGCACCTCGTGATTCACTCGCCGTTCGGCTCGCGCGTGAACCGCGCGTGGGGGCTCGCGCTGCGCAAGCGCTTTTGCCGCCGCTTCAACTTCGAGCTCCAGGCCGCTGCGCTCGAAGACTCGATCGTGATCTCGCTCGGCGCGGTGCACAGCTTCGCGCTCGACGAGGTCGCGCGCTACCTCACGAGCAACACGATCCGCGACGTGCTCACGCAGGCCGTGCTCGACGCGCCGGTGTTCGGCACTTACTGGCGCTGGAACTCGACCGTCGCGCTCGCGGTCCGGCGTTTTCGCAACGGCAAGAAAGCGCCCGCTCAATTCCAGCGCATGGACGCGGAGGACCTGCTGTCGACCGTGTTCCCCGATCAGCTCGCGTGCGCCGAAAACTTGCCGGGCGGCGACCGCGAGATCCCGGATCACCCGCTCGTAGCGCAGACGCTCGACGACTGCCTCAACGGCGCCATGGACGTCGCGGGCGCCGCGCGCTTGCTCGCGAGGATCGAGTCCGGCGAGGTCGAGGTGCTGTGCCGCGAGCTCACGAGCCCGTCGCCGCTCGCGCAAGAGATTCTCGGCGCAAAGCCATACGCGTTCCTCGACGATGCCCCCGCGGAGGAGCGCAGGACGCTCGCCGTGCAGACGCGCCGCTTCATGAGCCCCGAGCAGGCGGCCGAGCTCGGCAAGCTCGACCCGGACGCGATCGCCCGCGTGCGCAGCGAAGCGTGGCCGCAGGCAGCGAACGCCGACGAGCTGCACGACGCGCTCGTGACGGTCGGGCTCGTCGCGGAGAGCGAGGCACCCGCGAGCTGGCGTTCTCTGTTCGACGGGCTGCGCGCCGACGGCCGCGCGACGGCGGTCGAGCTGCGCGCCGCGGAGCCGGTCTGGGTCAGCGCCGAGCGGCTCGCGGAAGTGCTGCTCGCGCTGCCGGGCGCTGCGCCCGAGAAGCACCTCGCCGTGCTCGGCGAGGCGCCCACGGACCCCGACGCGGCGCTGCGCGAGCTCGTGCGCAGCCGGCTGGAAGCGCTCGGGCCCGTCACGGTAGAGACGCTCGCGCGAACGTTCGGCTTGCGCGCGCTCGACGTGCTGCCCGCGCTCGCTGCGCTCGAGCAGCAGGGCGCCGCGATGCGCGGCACGTTCACGCCCGATGCCGCGGGCGCGGAAGAGTGGTGCGAGCGGCGGCTGCTCGCGCGAATCCATCGGTACACGTTGAAACGCCTGCGCAGCGAGATCGAGCCCGCGACGCTCGCCGATTTCCAGCGCTTCCTGTTCCGTTGGCAGGGGCTCGGTGAGGAAGCTCGCGAAGGCCGCGAGGCGCTCGCGGGCGTAATCGGCGAGCTCCAAGGCTTCGCGCTGCCGGCCGCGCTCTGGGAGCGCGAGGTGCTGCCCGCGCGGGTCGTCGACTACAGCCCTGCGCTGCTCGATCAGTTGTGCGCGGCCGGCGAGGTCGTCTGGTGGCGGCCGCGGCCGAATGGCGCGCCGCCGCCCGGGCGAGCGACGACGGTCGCGACATCACCGATCGCGCTCGTGCCGCGTACGACGCTCAATGTTTGGCGCGCGCTCGGCGCCGCCGACTCGGCGCGCGACGGTCTGACCGGCGCGGCCGAGCGCGTCGCAGCCGCGCTCGAGGCGCGCGGCGCGTCGTTCTTCGTCGAGATCGTGCAAGCGAGCGGTCTGCTCCGCGTGCAGGTCGAGGACGCGCTCGGCGAGCTCGTCGCGCGCGGGCTCGTGACGGCCGACTCGTTCCATGGCCTGCGCGCGGTGCTCATGCCGCAGAGCCGACGCCGGGGCTTCCGCGGGCGAGGGCGGCTCCGAGGCACGGCGGCGTTCGACGCCGCGGGGCGCTGGGCGCTGCTCGGCCGGCCGAGCGACGCGGACGCCGGGCGCGCAGAAGCGATCCAGCACGCCGCGATGGCGCTGCTACGCCGCTACGGGGTCGTTGCGCGAGCCCTGCTCGCTCGCGAGGCGCTTGCCCCGTCGTGGCGCGAGCTGCTGCCGATCTATCGCAGCGCCGAGGCGCGCGGCGAGATCCGCGGCGGCCGTTTCGTCGAGCCGCTCGGCGGCGAGCAGTACGCGCTGATCGAGGCCGTCGAGGAGCTCAGGCGCGTGCGCCGCACACAGGATGCGGATGAGTGGCTCGAGTTGTCGACGGCCGATCCGCTGAATCTCAACGTCGTCGTCGGCGACTCGGCGCGCACGTTCGCGCCGGCTCGCAAGCTCGTGTTCCGCAACGGCGCCGTCGTCTCGGCCGAGTCTGCGCCGCGCCATCTCGCGGCGCGCGAGTCAGCTAGCGTCCGCTGGCGTCAGTCTCTGCGCCGCTAGACCGCGTTTGCCGGGCTCGTGCCCGGCGTTTTGCTATCCTTTCCGCGACTCTTCGGTCCGGTGTGCTGCTCGCTGGCCGGCCATTTGCCCCAGGATCCACTGAGTCGCTAATAACATGAACGAGCCGCACGAGCTCACCGCCGGGCAACTCGTAGCCTCGCGCTACCGCGTCGAGCGCATCGTCGACCGCGGCGGCATGGGCGTCGTATACGAGGCCGTCGACGAGCAGCTCGGCCGCCGCGTCGCGCTCAAGGTGCTCGCGGCCGAGACGCAGACGGATCCCGCGCGGCTCGAGCAGTTTCGCGCGGAGGCGCGCACGCTGTCCGCGCTGAACCACCCGAGCATCGTCACGATCCACGAGGTCGGAACGATCGGCGACACGCCGTTCATCGCGATGGAGCTCGTCGAGGGCCAGACGCTCGGCACGCGGCTGCGGTTCGGCCCGCTCGCGTTGCGCGACGCGCTCGACATCGGCGTGCAAGTTGCGCGCGCGCTCGCGGCCGCGCACGAGAAAGGCATCGTGCACCGCGACATCAAGCCCGAGAACTTGATGATCCGCGACGACGGCTACGTGAAGGTGCTCGACTTCGGCGTCGCGGTGCTGCGACCGCAACCTGCTCCCGGCCAGACGCTGCTCGCCGCGGCGACGCGTGGCAACGAGACGCTCGTCGTGGCCGGGACGCCCGCGTATATGTCGCCGGAGCAGATCGAGTCCGCGCGCGTCGACGCGCGCAGCGATCTCTTTTCGCTCGGCGTGACGCTCTGCGAGGCGCTGACCGGGACGAACCCGTATGCGCGGCCCAGCGTGCTCGACACGCTCACGTCGATCGGCAAGGCGCCCGCGCCGGCCGAGCCCGCGGTCGTGACGCTGCCGAAGCCCGTGCGCGCGATTCTCCTGAAGCTCATGCAGAAGAATCCCGCGGACCGCCATCGATCCGCCGCGGACCTCGCGACCGACTTGCAGAAGCTCGGCAGCGAGCTCGCCGGCTCGAAAGGCTGGCGAGGTCGCCGTTCGCTCGCCGCTATCGCCGCAGCCGCGGTCGTCGCCGCGGTCGCGGTCGGCGCTTTTGCGTGGCGCTCGGCGGAGCACCGGCGCTGGGCACGCGAGGACGCGATACCCGAGATCGAGAAGCTCGTGGAGCAGGAGAAATGGGCGGCTGCGTTTCCGCTCGTCGTCGAGGCCGAGAAATACCTCGCGGGCGATCCCGAGCTCGAGCGCGTCGTCGCGGCCGCGAGCCGTGTGACGTCGATCCACACCAAGCCCGAGGGCGCGCTTGTCGAGGTGAAGGACTACAACTCGCCGGCCGAGGATTGGTTGAAGCTCGGCAAGACTCCGCTCGACAACGTCCGCATACCGAACGGCTACTTGCGCTGGCAAGTGTCCGACGCGAGCCACGGGGAGATCGTGGCTGCGCCGGTGGTGCTCGGCGCGATGAGCTTCGACCTCGACGGAGCCGCGAAGGCTCCGAGGGGAATGGTGCCGGTTCCAGCCGGCCCGTGGGGCGACTACGTCGCCTTCGTCGGCTGGATGACCTATCAGCTGCCCGCGTTCTTCATCGACAAGTTCGAAGTCACGAATCGCGACTACCAGGAATTCGTGGACAACGGCGGCTACGAGAACCAGGCGTACTGGAAGCAGCCGTTCGTGCTCGACGGACGCGAGCTCGCATGGAACGACGCGTTGGCGCTCTTCCGCGATTCGACGGGACGCTCCGGTCCGTCGACCTGGTCGGGCGGGCACTATCCCGAGGGCATGGCGGACTATCCGGTGACCGGCGTCAGCTGGTACGAGGCCGCGGCGTACGCCGAGTTTCGCGGCAAGAGCCTGCCCGTCATCGCGCAGTTCTGGAAAACGACGCCCGACTTTGCGAACAAATTCGTCGAGCCGCTCAGCAACGGCACGGATAAGCTCGCGCCGGTCGGCAAATTCGAAGGTCTCGGCCCCTACGGCACGTACGATCTGATCGGCAACGCGCGCGAGTGGTATTGGAACGCGACCGGGGACGGGCTGCGCTTCCTGCTCGGCCGGCTCACGGGCTCGTACGCGCCCGAGGCGTTGTCGCCGTTCGATCGCTCGAATCTGAACGGGTTTCGCTGCGTCGTGAACGCGGGCGCGCTGCCCGACGAGACGCTCGCGCCGCTCAAGTTGCTACAGCGCGACTGGTCGACGGCAAGGCCCGCGAGCGACGACGTGTTCACGGCCTATCGGGCGATGTACGCGTACGACAAGACGCCGCTTGACGCGAAGGTCGAGGCGGTAGCCGAGGACTCCGAGCGTTGGACGCGCCAGAAGATCACGTTCAAGACCGCCTACAGCAACGAGCGGATGACCGCCTACCTGTTCCTGCCGAAGCGCGTGAAACCGCCGTTTCAAGTGGTCGCGTTCTTCCCGAGCGCGCGCGTCAATCGGCTACCGAGCAGCGACGCGCTCGGCGACCTGTCGTTCATGGACTACGTCGTCGACAGCGGGCGTGCGGTGATCTATCCGGTATATCAGTATCTCTATGAGCGGCAACGCGGCGTGCCTCCGGATCCGGGGCCGACGCTAAAGCGCGAGACGCTGATCGCGTGGTCGAAGGACCTCGGCCGCTCGCTCGACTACCTTGCGACGCGCGACGACATCGACATGGCACGCGTCGGCTATCTCGGAGTGAGCCAGGGCGCTGCGGACGGCGTCACTCTCGCGGCGCTCGAAGATCGAATCAAGACGGTGGTGCTGCTCGACGGCGGCTTTTTTCAGGACCCGCATCCCGTCGCCGGAATGGACCAGGCAGACTTCGCACCGCGCTACGCGAAGCCTGCGCTGATGATCAACGGCCGCTATGATTGGACGTTTCCGCTCCTCACGTCGCAGCAACCGATGTTCGACATGCTCGGCACTCCGGCGGAGCAAAAGCGCCACGTCGTGTTCGACACGCCGCACGACGTACGGTTGCGTCGCGACGACCTCACGAAGGAAGTGCTCGGCTGGCTCGATAAGTACCTCGGTCCCGTGAACTAACGCGTGATCGTGCCCATGACCCCCGACCAAATTCTCGCGAACGCCCGAGCGCTCGCGCCCGAGATCGCCGCGCGAGCCACGGAAGCCGTGGGATTGCGGCGCCTGCCGCGCGACCTCGTCGAAAAGCTCAGAGCCGCCGGCTGCTTCCGCGTGATGTTCCCCAAGAGCTGGGGCGGACCCGAGATGCCGTTGCCGACGCAGCTCGAGCTCGTCGAGCTGCTCGCACACGCCGACGCCGCGGCCGCCTGGTGCGTGAAAATCGGCAGCGACAGCGGGCTCTTCGCGGCGTGGCTCGAGGAAAGCGCGGCGCGCGAGCTGTACACCGACATCGACTTCGTGACCGCAGGGCAGGCGCCGCCGAATGGACGCGCCCAGAAGGTCGACGGCGGCTACCGTGTGACGGGGCGCTGGGGCTTTGGCTCGGGCTGCACGCACGCCGACGTCATGGTCGGCGGCTGCGTCGTCGAGGGCGCCGCGGGGCCCGGCGGTATCCCGCAGGTCGTCCACGTGCTCGCGCCCGCGAGCGGCTGGCGGATCGAGGACACGTGGTTCGCGCACGGCCTCGCGGGCAGCGGCAGTCATCACTATTCCACGAAGGATCTCTTCGTGCCCGCGGGACATGTGCTCGACCTCAACGCGCCGTCGCGGCGCGACGAGCCGCTCTATCGCTTGCCGCTCACGGCGTCGGTGTCGATCCCGATGGCGGGCGTACCGCTCGGCGTGGCGCGGCGGGCGCTGGATGAGCTCATCGCGCTCGCGGGCAAGAAGGTGATTGCGCTGCCCCCGCCGCCCGTGCTGCTCAAGAACCTGCCCCGCGTGCGCCTCGCGGTCGCGCGCGCGGAGAGCCTGCTCGGCTCCGCGCGCGCGTACGTCTACGAGACGGTGGAGCGGCTCTGGGCCGAGGTCGTCGAGCAGGGCGCCGGGTCGATCGAGGCGCGGCGCAACGTCGGTCTTGCGCGCATCCATGCGCACCGGGTCGCGTGCGAGGTCGCGCAGCTCGCGTTCGACACGGCCGGGCCCGCGGCCGTCTACGCGAGCTCGCCGCTCGATCGGCTGCTGCGCGACGCCGTCACGATCAACCAGCACCTGCTGTTCAACGACGGCGTGCTCGAGGAGCTAGGGGCGATGGCGCTCGGCGACGACGTGCCGACACGATTCGTGTAAGCCGGGCGGTCAGCGCGCCGGCAGCTCGTTGTAGAGCGTCGCGACGAACTGCGGAATGAACGCCGGCGGCCCGCCGACCTTCTGGTCGAACTCCGCGGTCGGCTTCATCGCTTGCACTTCCTCGAGCGTCTTGCCTTCCGCCTTCGCCTTCGCGACGCGGTCGCGCACCGTGACGAGCACCTGGCGGTGGAACACCAGCGCGTCGCGGTTCGCGACCGGGCCGTGCCCCGGCACGACCTTCGTGTTCGCGTCGGAAAGCCGCAGGAACAGGTCGATGCACTTCAAGATGCCGAGCACGCTGCCGCCGTTCGTGATCGCGGCCGCGGGCATTCCTTCCGAGCGGAACACGTCGCCCGTCATCAGCACGTTCGCCTTCTTGAACAGCACGGCCGTGTCGCCGTCCGTGTGCGCGGGCGGCAGCGGGATCAGCTGGACCTCGTCGCCGTCGAGCTCGATCGTGGTCGGATTGTCGTACAGCACGATCGGCAACGCTCCGGCCGGCGCGACCGGCGGCGTCTGGCCGTTACCCGGCGCGGGACGCGGCATCAGCAGCTGCGCGCGCAGCTCGGGCCTTCCGAAGATCGTGACGCCGAGCTTCGCGAAATTTTCGTTCCCGCCGGTGTGATCCCCGTGCACGTGCGTGTTCACGAGAAACCGCAGCTGCGACGACGAGATCTGCTTGAGCGCGGCGACGATCTTGTCCGTCACGTCGGGGAACTGCGCGTCGACGAGCAGCACGCCGTCGGGTCCGACGAGCGCGGCCATGCGGCCGCCGCGGCCGTCGATGCCGTAGACGCTGCCGCCGAGCAGCGTCGTCTTGACGGTGACCTCGGGCGGCGGTCCGCCGGCAGCGGGCGCCGCGGCCGGTGCTTGCGCGACCGCCGCGCGCGCGCCGAGCGCAAGCGCGAGCAACGCGGCGAGACGACCGGTTACGCGCAAGGCCGCCCGGAGCGGCGCGATCGTCGGATGCGAAGCTGTGTGGGTCAGCGTCGTGGGAAGCGATGCGTTCTTCATTGTTCGGTCCCCCAAGGCCGATCTTGTCGTTTTCGCGCTCGTGGCGCGGCTAGAACTTGAACGTCGCCTTAGCGTACAGCACGCGCCCGCGCGGGTCCGCGACTTTCGAATCGTAACCGCCGTTCGTCGCGACGTGCGGCGGATCCTGATCGAACAGGTTGATCGCGCCGAACGAGAGCGTGGGCGAGTAGCGGCGGCCAACCGTATACGTGTACTGCGCGTCGACCGTGAGATCGCTCGCGATCGGCCGATACGACTCCGGTCCCTGGCCGAGCTGGACCTCGTCGTCGACATAGGAGTCGATGTAGCGGACGTACGCGTTGACGGCGTGCCGTTGGTGACGCCAATTGACGAACGCGTCCGCGCGCAAACGCGGCGTCGACGTGCCGAAGCTCGCGAAGTTGCGCTTGCCGGCGCCGACGACGTGACCGGCTTGCGGGTCGTCGAGGTCGTACTTCGAGATGTAGGTTCCTTCGGCTCCGACGCGCAGCGTGCCGTTTGCGGCGAGATCGAACGTGTACGCGGCGGACAGATCGAAGCCGTCGGTGTTGAGCGCCGACGCGTTCTGATAATAGGAGTCGACGCGCACGAGCAGGCCCGTCACGGGATCACGGATCACCTGCGCGCTCGCTTGGCTGTTGCCGAGCGCGGCCGCGTTGAGCAGCGCTTGGGGATTCTGCTCGACGATCACATGCGAGTAGTCGAACGACCAGTAATCGAGCGAGAGATCGAGCTTGGGTTTAGGCGAGTAGCTCACCCCGACGTTGAGCACGTCGGCGGACTCGGGCTCGAGCGGCGCGCCATTCGGGTTCGGCTGCGTGCGAACCGGGAAGAACTGCGGCGTGCCGACGCGCGGGTCGATCAGCTGGGCCAGCGACGTCTGCGTGCCGAACGCCTGGAACAACGACGGGGCGCGGAACGACGTGCCGGCCGATGCGCGCAGCGAGAAGTTCAGCGTCGGGCGCCAGAGTAACGAGACTTTCGGGTCGGCCGAGTCGACCCCGTCGCCATAGTTCTCGTAGCGCGCCGCGACTTGCACGTTCAGGTCCTCCGAGACCGGCAGCGACAGCTCGACGAACGCCGCCTCGACGTTGCGGTCGTTGCCGAAGTCCGGGTTGCCGACCAGGAACATGAAATTGTCCCGGTTCGCGTTCGCGTCGTAGTCGTATGACAGCTTCTCTTCCCGGTACTGCGCGCCGAACGCAAGGCGGATCGGCACGCCGCGCAGCGCGCCGAGGTCGCGCGTCACGTTGCCCTCGACGATGGACAGATCGCTGCGCGCGTCGAAGCTCTCCTGACCGGTCAGGAATGCGATCAGGTCCGGCGAGTTCGGCGTGCCGGTGCCCGTGAGCGCCGTGCCGAACGGGTTGTAGTATGCGCATGGCGCGACGCCGGGCGTCCCCGTGGTCGGGTTGCACTGGAAGCCGCCGAGGCCGTGCAGCGCGGCGTTGAAGCGGTCCTTCAGCACGTCGTTCGCCTGGACGTAGAAGGTATTGCCGCTGAAGGTCGTCCCGACGTCGAAGCTCCAGGCTTTGCCGATCGAGCCCGCGAGGTTGGCCGCGAGACGCCAGGTGTCGGACTCGTGGAACGACTTCGAAGGGCTGCCGCCGGCCCCGAGGAGCCGGCCGATGAACTGCACGTCCGCGCCGTACGGATTGTCGGGATGCGTCGCCGGAATGACCGGGAACGCCGCAAACGGAAACGACGGCGAATTGTCGCGCTCCGCTTCGTTGCGCGCGAAGTGCACTTCGATTCGGCCCTGCAGGTCGTGCTCCATGTCGCGCGTGAGCTCGGCGAACACGTTGTCGCGCGTTTCCTTCGGCACGAGCGAGTAGAACGAGCCGAAGTCGAACTCGCAGAGCCCGAGCGGCACCGTGCCGATCGGCGTCGGCACCGAGGCCGCGATCGCGGGAATCACCGTCTTGTCGTGCGCCGCCACGACCGTGCAGCTCTGATCCGCGAACACCGGCGGCTTCGCGCCCGGCACCGGCGGCCGGCCGAGCTGCGGCTCGACGAAGTCCGCGATGCCGTTGTGGTTCGTGTCGTACGCGGACGCCCAGACCGCTCCGTAGACGGGGTTCGCCGGTCGCGTCGGCGCGAGGAACGTGCCCGGATTGCCGGCCTGGCTCAGGTCGTCGCTCGTCGTCGACAACCGGCGGTCGGCGGTCGTGAGCATGTCGCGCGAGAGGTGACTGAACGCAATCAGCGCGCGCGTTCGGTAGTCCCCGCCGCCGAACACGCCGCTGATCTCGAGGTCGCGCTGCGGCGTGCCGTCGACCGCTTGCGCAGTCGCCTCGAGCTGGAAGCCGTCGAACCTGTCGCGGGTGACGAAGTTCACCACGCCCGCGACGGCCTCGGAGCCGTAGAGCGCCGTCGCGCCGTCCTTGAGCACCTCGACTTGCTGGAACGCGATCATCGGCGGCAGCGCCGAAGTGTCGACGAAGTTCTCGCCGCGGTCCGTCGCGGCCGCGCTCTGCACCTCGCGGCGGCCGTTCACGAGCACGAGCGTCGAGCTCACGCCGAGCCCGCGCAGATTCACGTTGCTCGTGCCAGTGGTCTGGTTCTGTGTGAACGCGTCGGGGTTGTTCTGCGAGCCCGTGTTGATCGTGAGCCGGTCGATCACGTCGCTGATCTTGCTGGCGCCGCTCGAAGCGAGGTCGTCGGCCGACAAGACCACCACGGGGGACGGTGCGTCGAACTGCGACGGCCGCTTGATGTACGTCCCGAGCACGATCATCTCGTCGGCCGCGTCCGCGCTCCGGCTCTGCGCCAGCGCGGGCGCCGCCGCGAGTGCCGCGCAGACCCCCGCGCAGATTTCGGCGCCGAGACCGATCGTCCTTGTGGTCGTCACGAGCAGAGTATAGATCGCAGCGTGACGTAGCTCGCGCGGCAAAACGTGGCGAAACGTTACAATGCGCGGCGTTCGAAGAGGGGACTCGCTTGAAGATCGCGGTTTTGCTCGGCGGCGACAGCATGGAGCGCGACGTGTCGATCGCGAGCGCGGCGCAGGTCGTCGGCGCGTTGCGCAGCCGCGGTCACGAGGTGATCGCCTACGACTCGGGGCGCGGCCGGCTCGGCCGCGACGACGAGCAGCGCCTGTTCGCGGGCAAGATCGACAAGCGGCCGCCCGACAAGAACCAGGTCGCCGGTCTGCCGACGGTCGTGTCGGCGCCCGATCTCGCGGAAGTCGACCTCGTGTTCCTCGCGTTGCACGGCGGCAGGGGCGAGGACGGCACGGTGCAGGCGCTGCTCGACCTCGCCGGTATCCCGTACACGGGCAGTGGCCGGCTCGGCAGCGCGCTCGGCTGGGACAAGGACGTCGCGAAG
>Ga0134124_10001342_pt1 | contig 19767 bp, 18 predicted proteins | sample KB304_FD_96880 | JGI IMG/M metagenome (GOLD analysis project Ga0134124, IMG submission 96880) | Terrestrial soil microbial communities without Nitrogen fertilizer from Kellogg Biological Station, Michigan, USA - KB3-0-4 | ecosystem: Environmental > Terrestrial > Soil > Unclassified ...
ATCTTCCCGCTGCTCGGCGGTCAAGGCTTCGGCTTGTTCAGTCGCTTCGTGATCGGCGGCTCGGGCGCCGGCCTGCTTTCGCGCACGGTCGACGCCGCCAGTGATCGAAAGGTGAGCGCGAGCGGCGCTTGGGGTACCTTCGACTTCGGCTACCAACTGCTGCGCGTGAACGGCTTCTTGATCGCGCCGGTGATCTCCCTGGGCGGCTACGGCATGAACGTGACCGTGGCGCAAAAGAACGAGATCAACTTCGACGAAGCGCTGTCAAACCCCTCCCGCAGCCTCTCGCTGAGCAACAACGGCTTCTTGACCGGCGTCTCCGTGATCGCGCAAACGGTGATCCTAGGCAAAGGCTCGCAGGTGAAGGGTGCGCGCACTGGCTACACGCTCGGACTCCGTTTGGGCGGACTCTACGGCTTTCCGGTCCACGGCTGGACGTCGAACGGCGCCACCGTCAACGGCGACCCGCCCTTTGGGCTGCGTGGCGGCTATCTCGCGCTGTCGCTGGGTGCGGGCAGCTGGTGAGGAGCGCCGATCGACGGTTCAGACCTCGAACAGCCCAGCCGCACCCATGCCGCCGCCGATGCACATCGAGACGATGCCCAAGCGCCCGCCGCGACGACGCAGCTCGTGCAGCAACGTGGCAGTGAGCTTGGCCCCAGTGCATCCGAGCGGATGTCCGAGGGCGATCGCGCCCCCGTTCACGTTCAGCTTGTCGTCGGGGACGCCCAATTCTCGACCGCAATACACGGCTTGGGCGGCGAAGGCCTCGTTGATCTCGAATAGATCGATGTCTGCGATGCTGAGCCCGGTTTGAGCAAGCAGCTTGCGAATCGCCGGCACTGGGCCAATGCCCATGATGTCCGGATCGACGCCGGCGAGCGCGAAGCCGCGAACGTGCCCGAGGGGTTTCACGCCGAGCTCGTTGGCTTTGCGCTCCGAGAGCAAGACCGCGGCGGCCGCGCCGTCATTGGTCGGTGAGCTATTGCCGGCGGTCACCGAGCCGTCTTGCTTGAATACGGGCTTCAGCTTGGCCAAAACCTCCAGCGTCGTACCCGGTCGCGGACACTCGTCGATCTTGAATTCGAGCTCCGACGGCGCGGCTCCTTCCAGGATGCGTGCCTTGACCGGCACGATCTCGTCGTTGAAACGACCGGCCGCGATCGCGGCCAGGGCCCGCTCGTGCGAGCGGACGGCAAACGCGTCTTGCGCGGCGCGGCTGACGTCGAAGCGCTGTGCGACGCGCTCCGCCGTGTGGCCCATGGCAATGTACGCTTCCGGATATTCGTCCATCAGCTTCGGGTTCAGGCTGACCTTGTTGCCGCTCATCGGCACCATGGACATCGATTCGACGCCGCCCGCGACGGACACCTGAGTCAGCCCTGCCTGCACGCTCATCGCCGCGTGAGCAATGGCTTGTAGACCGCTCGAGCAGAAGCGGTTGATCGTCTCGGCGGGCACGCTGTTCGGCCATTTTGCCAGGAACACCGCGTTCCTGGCGATGTTCAGGCCCTGCTCGGCTTCCGGCATGGCGCAGCCGAGGATCACGTCATCGACGTCTTCAGCTTTTAGGCCCGGCACACGGGCGAGTGCGGCCACCATGGCGGTCGCGGCCAAGTCTTCCGGGCGGGTGCTGCGCAGCGTGCCTTTGAGCGCGCGTCCGACTGCGGTGCGCACGGCCGATGCAATGATCACGTTGAGGGGGAATGCCATCTGTTTTACCTCTTTGTTCCTCTAGTTCCGGAGAGGCTTGTTGTTCATCAACATGAACTGGACGCGCTCTTGGCTCTTGGGCTCGCCGCACAGTGAGAGAAACGCTTCACGTTCCAGGTCCAAGAAATGCTGCTCTGGCAAAAGCGTGCCAGCGGCGACCGGGCCACCGCACAAGATGTGTGCGACCTTGTTGGCAATCAGCGCGTCGTGGGCAGACGCAAAGCCGCCCTCCACCATCGCCCAAATGCGAGCGCCGATGGTTTTTTCCGCGTCGTAGCCCGCTGCCGGCAAGAGCGGAGGGAGCGGTGGCCGATAGCCCGCTCCAGCCAAGCCCAAAGCTCGTTGTTTGGCCTCGAACAGCAGGCGCGCCGGATTCAGGGAGATCCCATCCGTTGCCCGCAAATACTTCAGTGATTTGGCTTCTTCGGCGCTGGTTGCCACCTTGGCCATGGCGATGTTCAGCGACGCCTGGCCGATGAACGGCAGCAAGTCGACGCCGCTCACGCCAGCGAGATCACTAGTGTAACGCTCGACCATGCGCAGGCAACCCCCGCCAGCAGGAATCAAGCCGACGCCCACCTCGACCAAGCCCATGTAGGTCTCCGCGTGCGCCTGACAAGCGTCCGCGGCCATCGCCACTTCGGCGCCGCCGCCCAGCGTGTACTGGAACGGCGCGGCCACCACCGGCACTTTGGCGTAGCGCAGGCGCTGCATCGCATTCTGCAGACTCGTGACCACGCCTTCGATTTGGCTCCAGGCCTTCTGCTGCGCGGCCATCGCAATCAGCATCAGGTTTGCGCCAGCACAGAAGTGCTCGCCGGAATTGCCGATGACGACGGCTTGGAAATTCTGCTCGGCGACGCTCGCCGCCTCGCCCAGCATCGCGATCACGTCGTTGTCGAGCGTGTTCAACTTGGTGTGGAACTCCACGCACAACACGCCGTCTCCCAAATCCACCAGGGAGGCGCCGTGGTTCTTTTTGACCAAGCGCGTGGCATCACTCTTCAACGCGGGCAGGCTGATTTGCTTGCTGTCGCGGGTGACGGCTTGCGCGGCTTTGGTGCGAGCGTCGTAGAACGTGGGCGCCGCGGGGCCGCCGGCGTAGAAGCTCGTGCGACCCGACGCGAGCATGCCTTCCACCCACTCCGGAACGCTGAGTCCCTCTTGCTTCATGCGCGCGACGGATTCAGGCACGCCGATCGCGTCCCAGGCTTCGAACGGGCCGAGGTCCCAATTGAAACCCCAGCGCATGGCATGATCGATGCTGGCGATGTCGTCGGCAATCTCGCCCAGGCGCCGCGCGCTGTAGATCAGCGTGCGAGACAGCACGTCCCAAGCGAACTTGCCTGCGACGTCCGGCGCATTGACCAGCTTCTGCAAACGCTTCTTCGGATCTTCTTCGTTCTTGATCGCGCCGAGCGAGTCGAAGCGCACCTTTTCTTGGCTGCGGTAGTCTTTGCTCTTCACGTCGTAAACGAGCAGCTCGCTGGGGGTCTTCTTGTAGAAGCCTGCGGAGGTCTTGCGCCCGAGTCTGCCGGCCGCCACCAAATCACGGATGAATTCCGGCACTTCGAAGGTGCTGCGCGCTTCGTCTTGGGTCAGTGAGTCGAAGCAATTTTTGGCCACGTGCACGAGCGTGTCGATCCCCACCAGATCACCGGTGCCGAATGCAGCGCTGCTCGGTCTGCCCATCGGCTTGCCGGTGATCTTGTCCACCGCCTCCAAGCTCAGGCCGGCTTCCAGCATGCGATGCATGGTCAGCATCATCGAGTACACGCCGATGCGGTTGGCGACGAAGTTGGGCGTATCTTTGGCGTCGATCACGCCCTTGCCCAGAAACTCACCGAACTCCGTCATGCGCACCATCACGGAGGGGTCGGTCTCGGGCGCCTTCGCCACCTCCAGCAAGCGCATGTAGCGGACCGGGTTGAAGAAGTGCAAAACCAAGAAGCGCGATTTGAGCGCGTTTGGCAGCACTTCGCTCATGCGCGCAATGCTCAGCCCGCTGGTGTTCGAAGCCAAGATTGCGTTCGGGCGCACGTAGGGTGCGATCTTCTCGAACAGCTTGCGCTTGATCTCCAAATCTTCGACCACGGCTTCGACGATCAGATCGCACTCTTTCAAGCGCTCCAGGTGATCTTCCAAATTGCCCGTGACCACCAGGCGTGCGGCTTCTGGTGTGAAAAACAACGCGGGCTTCGATTTGAGCGCTTTTTCCAAGCCGCCATCGGCGAAGCGATTGCGTGCCTTGGGGTTCGTCGCTTCTTCCGGCTTCAGGTTGGGCGGTACGATGTCGAGCAAGTGCGTGCGTATGCCCGCGCCCGCAAAATGCGCGGCGATTGCGCTGCCCATCACGCCTGCCCCGATGACGCCTGCCGTTTGGATTCGTTCAGCCATCTTGCCTCTAGCCTGAAGCTAGCCGAAGGCCATCGCCAGTGGCAAAGCTGCCTGTCAGAATTGCGTCCGCGCACGGACTCGGCTTCCACCCCGCGGGCCGAGGCGCAACAGACCTACACTGTGGACGTCCACCGATCTTCGTTACTTCCCGTCGAGCTCCGTCCGGCCGGTGCGGCGTTTGGAGTACGCTCGATCCGCCATGTTCAGAAAGCTCGATCCCGAGCAAATCGTGGAGACCGCAAGCCTCCTCGAGCGCCGCATCGAAGAGCGTTTTCCGGGCGCAGGGCTGGCCAAGCTCGCACAGGAGCTGACTCAGGTCACGCGCGAAGCGCGCGCGCTGTCCCGCTGGTTGGCCACACCGATCAAGGCGTTGCGAATCGGCGTGAGCGTGGCCATCTTGGCGCTGTTCGTGATCATCGTCGGCGCGGCCGCTACTTTGCGCGGCGCCAGCGGCCCGCACAATTGGGCTGACTGGGTGCAAAGTTTGGAAGCGCTGGTGAACGACGGCGTCTTCGTCGGCGTCGCCGTGTATTTTTTGCTCGGCCTCGAAGCGCGCCGCAAACGCGCCCGCGCGCTCGAAGCGCTGCACGTGCTGCGTTCGCTCGCGCACATCGTCGACATGCACCAGCTGACCAAAGATCCGGAACGCATCGTCTCCGGCGGCCCGAGCACGCCCTCGTCGCCCGAGCGCAAAATGAGCGCCTTCGAACTGACGCGCTACCTCGACTACTCGACTGAGCTCCTGGCCATCATCAGCAAAGTCGCCGCCCTCTACGTGCAAGAACTCGCCGACCCAATCACCGTCTCCGCCGCCAACGCCGTCGAAGAACTGGCAGTGAACCTCTCCCGCGCGATCTGGCAGAAGATCGTCATTCTGGACCGTGTCGCGCCTCCGGCTCCGCCGGGTTTGGGTTGATGGTCACGCGCTACGACAGAGGCGTCAGAGCCTTCGGCGTCGCGGACGCGGGAGAGGGGAGGCCGGCAAACGCAGGAAGACGGAAGGTGAATCTCTAGATGGGTGGTCAGGCGCTCCCAGCCGTGCTGCTCGTTGACTTGAAATACCGAATGCTGGGAGTGCAAGTGTTGCAAAGCGGGTGGACGCCAATCGAGCTACGCGAGGCCCTGCGCGGGCCACGCCCTAACCCAACAAACATCACTCAGTGCGCGCTGGCGCTCGCATCTACGGCGGCGAGCACTTCATTCGCGTGCACGCCGGGATCGACGTCGGGCCAAACGCGGGCGACGCGACCGTTTGCGTCGATCAAGAACGTGACGCGCGCGGACATGCCGAGTGGGCTCGAAACGCCGTAGGCCTGCGCGATCGCGCCGCTTTCGTCCGCGACGAGCGAGAAGGGGAGTCGGTGGCTCTTGCGGAATTCGGCGTGGATTTCGGCTGAGTCGCGCGAGACGCCGAACACGGTCACCTGGCGTTGTTGGTAGCCCGTGAAAGCGTCGCGGAAGGCGCATGCCTCTTTGGTGCAACCGGGCGTGCCGTCCTTGGGATAGAAGTAGACGATGGCGGGATGACCGCGCACTGCGCTGAGTCGAGTCGCGCTGCCGTCAGGCGCTTCACCCACGACTTCGGACGCCATGGCGCCGACCGGCAACAGACCGCTGCCTCCGTCGGGACGGACGATGGGCCCGCAAGCTCCGCACACAGCCAGTGCGAGTGCGAATAACGAATCTCTGGCCAGGCTCACGCGATTGCTCGCTTGGAGTGTAGCGTGCCCAGCCCCAATGGGTCCAAAGTGACCGCACCCGCGGAACAAAGTGGGTCCAAATTGACTGCGCCCGCGGAACAAACTGGGTCCAATGTGTCCGCAGCCCGGGTTTGGTCTCCGCGGATCCGGTCTCCCGGGGGGCCGGCGCTAGGGGTTTTCGCGGAGGAAGGTGTCTAGCCGGTCGAGGGCGGCGTCCCATTGGCGGGAGATCTGCCCCAGGTGGTCGCGGGCTTTTTCCAGGCGTTTGGGGCAGAGCTCCCAGATGCGTTCGCGGCCTTTGCGCGTGTCGTGCACGAGGCCGGCGTCAGCGAGGGCGTGCAGGTGTTTGGTGATGGCTTGGCGCGTGACGTCCGCGCCTTCGCTCAGGCGCACGATGGAGAGGGGACCCTCCGAGCACAAACGCGAGACGAGCTTGAGTCGCTGTTCGTCGCCGAGGGCGGCGAACAGCGGCGCGGCTTCGCTGAGCTTCAGCGCGGCGCTAGCGCTGGCTGACATGGCGTTCGATGTTCTCGAGCTGGGCGGACCAGCCGGAGGAGTTGTTGCGGAAGGCTTCCGCGCGACGCTCGGCGGGGATGCGTGAGAAACCGGACTCGACGATCGTCAGCAGTGTGCCCGGTGCGGCGGGCGCGTCTTCGAGCCTGAACTCGACCAGCGTCATCGGTTCAGCGGAGTAGTCCTTGTGGGGGTCGATGGCATTCGGGCGCCAGCGGTAGGAGAAGTAGCGCTCGGGCACGAGCTCGACGATCTGCATTTCGACCTTCAGGTGTTCGTAACCCGGGTAGGTGATTTGGCCGACGATGGTCGTGCCGGCGTGGAATGCCCCCTCGAGGCGGACGCGAAACCACTGTCCGAATTCTGCCGCGTCGCTGAGCGCACGCCAAACCCGGGTTCGGCTGGCGGCAAGCACGATTTTCTTTTCGATTCGGTCATTTGCGAGATCGGTCATGGGCAACTCCTAGGTTGCATATTGAGCGGACGCGGCGAGAGATGCAACCCAAAAGTTGCGCAATGCGCTCGGCGCCTCAGGATTGCGCGACGGGCTGCGCCGCGAGCAGCGTGTGTCGCGACAACCGTGCGACCGCCTGCGCGAAGGCTGCAGGTTCGATCGGTTTGGCGACGTGCAGCTGGAAGCCCTCGGCCAGGGCGCGGCGTTGGTCCTCTTGGCGCGCGTAAGCGGTCACGGCCACGGCGGGCACGCGCTGCGCGCGTTCGTCCGGCAGCGCGCGGATCGCGCGCACGAGTTCGTAGCCGTCCATCCCCGGCATGCCGATGTCGGAGACGAGCACATCCGGATGATCGTGCACGAGCATCGACAAGGCTTGCTCGGCGGAAGACGCGGCGAAGGTGATGGCCTCGCACTTTTCCAAAATGCTCACGACCAGATCGCGTGAGTCGTCGTCGTCGTCCACGACTAGCACGCGGATGCCACGTAACTCGGGCGCGGTGAGGCGACTCGGAGGCTCGAAGTCCAGGACGGGGACGCTGCCCGTGGTCTGAACGGAGGAGTTGCGCGAACCGGCGTAGGGCAAACGAACCACGAAGTGGGAGCCGCAGTTTGGCCCTGCGCTTTCGACCTTGATCGTGCCGCCATGCAGTTCGACCAAGTGACGGGCGATGGCCAAGCCGAGACCGAGGCCGCCGTGCCGCCGCGCGAAGCTGCCGTCGGCCTGGCGAAAGCGGTCGAACACGAACGGCAAAAATTCCGGATCGATGCCCTGGCCAGTGTCGCTCACGACGATCTCGACGCTGCCGTCGACGCGCGCTACGCGCACCGTGATCTTGCCGTTCTTGTCGGTGAATTTCGTGGCGTTCGACAGCAAATTCCAGACAATTTGCTGCACGCGCGTGGCATCACCCAAAATCTGGCCGGCGTTCACGTCGAGGTCGACTTCGAGCTGAATGTGCTTGGCTTCGAGCGCGGGCTTGGCGCTCTCGATCGCCGCGCTGACCACGCGGATCGGCTCGACCGGACGCACGTCGAGGCGCATCTGCCCGGAAACGATGCGCGAGACGTCGAGCAAGTCTTCGACCAGCCGTGATTGCGCGAGCACGTTTCTTTGGATCACCTCGAACGCATGTTCGAGCTTGTCGGCGGGTAGGGTGTTGTTGGTGAGCAGCTGCGACCAACCGAGCATCGCGTTGAGGGGGGTGCGCAGCTCGTGCGAAACCGTGGCCAAGAACTCGTCCTTGGCGCGGCTGCTGGCTTCGGCCTCGGAGCGCGCGTGCTCGGCGGAAGCGCGGGCCGCGCGCTCGGCATCGAGCAAGGCGCTGCGCGCGGCCTCCACGCGTTTGCGGTCGGAGATGTCGACCAAGGCTACGACGCAGCCGAGAATCTTCGTGGTTTCGTCGAGCAGCGGAGCGGCAGTGCACAGAAACGACTGAACGGGGCGACCGCTGACGGCGAGCGTCATTTCGCGCCCTGCGGTGGTGCGGCCGCGCAGCGCGGCGAGTACGGGATGCTCTTCTTCCTCGTTGTTCGTTTGGAAGGGGAAGGCGTGGAAGAAGTGCCGTCGCAGCACGCGCGAGCCGCCGATCGTGCGCGCGGCGCCGCTGGCGCGCATGATCACGCCGTTCACGTCACACACGATGATCGGCTCGGCGCTCTGCTCGAGGATCGCGTTGGCCAAGCGCTCGGAGGCGACGATCTGTTGATTCTTCTTCTGCTCGGTCAGGTCAGTCACGATCACGGACAGACCCGGCTCCTCCCCGGGGCTATTTCTGGCTACGGACAGGTACACCGGGCGCTCGTTGCCGAGTGCGTCGCACAGCATGAGTTCCCCCACGCCGCTGCGTGCGCTGGCGCCCTCGAATAGCGCGCTCAGCAAGTGGTCTTGACGGTGGACGACGAATTCACGCAGTGTTCTGCCGATCACGCGCTCTAGGGGCGCGCCCACCATCTCTGCGAACGCCGCGTTCGAGTACAAAACGATGCCCTTGGCGCTGACCAGCAGCGCGCCCTCGTTCATCGTTTCGACCAGGCGGCGATAGCGATGCTCGGAGCCCTCCAAAGCATACACCTTGGGCCCTTCGAGCGAGGATACGACCAAGGCTTCGACGTGGCCGTCACGGATGGCAGACAGCGTCGATTCGGCCTCTTCTAGCCGTGCCAACAGCGCTCCGACGTCCACTTCTGACTCAGCCGCTGCGGGAGGGGGCGCGTCCTTGGCCATTTTCCTTTGGTTTCAGATCCAGACCCAGGAGCACGCGGTGTTCGTTGGAGAGGTCTCCAACGATGCGGCGCAGGGGGGCAGGGAGCTTCTTGATCAGGGTCGGCACAGCGATGATTTGTTCGTTTTTGGCGAGCACCGGTTGCTGAAAAACATCAATGACCGTCAACTCGTAGCGACCCTGGAGGTGCTCCTCGCAGATCGCGCGCAGATTCTCGACGGCTTTTCCGGAGGCAGGCGTCGTGCCGGCGATGTACAAACGCAGCTCGTAGCGTTCCGATCCCGCACGCTCGATCGCCGTCTCGTACTCCACCGTTGACGGTCTGGTTTTCGTCACTTGGCACGTCGTGTTTCTGGTTTGATCGGCACTAGATTCAACCCGACCACGACTCGCTCGGTGTTGGTCAGATCACCGATGATCTTCTTGACGGGTGGAGGTAACTTTCGAACGAGGGTGGGGATGGCGATGATTTGGTCCCCCTGCGCGAGCGTAGGATTTTTTAGCAGATCGATCACCTCGATTGAGTAGCGCCCCTGCAAATGTTCTTCGCAGATCTGCTTCAGATGTTGGAAGGCTTGCACGCATTTGGGCGTTTCGCCCGCGACGTAGAGCCGCAAATTCCAACGCTCTGCGTCGTCGCCATCGAGCTGCGTCGGTCGAGGGCTGGACGGGCGAGGCGTTTTTGTACGAATCGGAAAGTCGGCCATGTTCAAGCTTGGCCCCCGTGATTGCTGGCGCGGTTGCCCGAGTCCGTGCGCATCTGCGAGAGCGAGTCGCTGTCGACGCGAACAGCCTCGGCGGCTTCTCGCGAGCTTCTGAGCTGGCGCGCGACCTCTTCCTCGTGCGCCGCGTACTCGGCGCGCAGCGCCGAGATGCGGGCCTCCAAGGTCTCACGCTTCAGTTCCAGCAATCGTTGACTGCGTGCCGTTTCGGCCGCCAAATCGCGTTCTTCACGCGCGCGTCGACGATTCTCGGCCAATTTGGCCGAACCAATCAACACGCCGTCGGCCGTGGAGTACACGTCGGCGAGGGCAATGCCTTTGTCCGAAATGAGCAGCTCTCTCACTTGGTTGGAGTGCCTCATGCCTCTCGACTTCAGCAGGTAGAGGGCCCGGTTGCGTTCGCCTGCCACCTCGAGGTCTCGCACTTCGATCCAGGTGTCGATCAGGGAAGAGATGCCGATGTCGGTTTCCCCGCTGTTCAACGGTGTCGAAAGACAAGTCACGAGCCCGGTGATTTGTTGCATCTTGAGCCAGTCGAAGAGCCGCACCAACATGGCCTTGATTTGATGTGAGGTACCCGACGACATGAAGCTCGAGATCGGATCGAGGACGACCGTACTCGGCTTGAACTCGGCGATCGCCTTGTGCATGCTCACCAGGTGCATCTCCAACCCGTACAGGCTCGGGCGGGTCGCGCGCAGCTGCAGCAATCCCTTGTCGATCAACTTTTGGAGGTCGAGCCCGACCGAGCGCATGTTGCGCACGATCTGCGAGGGCGATTCTTCGAACGCGAAGAGCAAGCAGCGTTCGCCGCGCTGACAGGTGGCGTTGGCCATTTGAGCGGCCAGGATGCTCTTGCCACAACCTGCCGAACCCGAGACCAGGATGGTGCTGGTCCGGAAATAGCCATCGCCGCCGAGCATGCCGTCCAAGCTCGGAACGCCCGAAGAAACGCGGTCGACGCTGACTTGATAGTCGAGCTGCAAGCTGGTTGCGGGCAGCACGGAGAACCCGGACTCGTCGATGAGAAACGGGTATTCATTGGTGCCGTGGCTCGACCCGCGATACTTGACGATGCGCAGAAAGCGCGTCGCGGATTGATCGGACACGTTTTGTCCGAGCAGAATCACGCAATCCGAAACGTACTCTTCGAGCCCTTGGCGCGTGAGATGGCCGTCACCCGACTCCGCAGTGACGACCGCGGTGATCCCTCGCTCCTTGAGGTAGCGGAACAAGCGATGCGTCTCGGCGCGCACCACGGAATCGTCCTTGAGGGTGCTGAACAATACCTCCAGCGTGTCGATCGCCACACGCTTGGCGCCCACGGCTTCAATCGCCTGTTCGAGCCGCACGAAGAGCCCGTCGAGCGAGTAACCACCGGCCTCTTCAATCTCGGCTGGATCGAGGTGCACGTAGTCGACCGCGAGCAGTTTTTTCTCCTGCAGCCTTGCCAGGTCGAAGCCCAGCGACGCCACGTTGCGCGAGAGATCGTCGGCCGTCTCCTCGAACGCGAGGAGCACGCCGGGTTCGCCGCGCTCGGCACCGCGAACCAAGAACTCGACTGCGAAGATCGTCTTGCCCGAACCTGGGCCGCCACAAACCAACGTCGAGCGCCCCTGGGGGAGCCCACCACCTGTAATCTGATCGAAGCCAGCGATGCCGCTTGGTGTCTTTTCGACCGGAGCGGGGCTGACCGTGTGAGTCGAAGCCATGCCGCCGCGTAGTGCAGAACGCGTGCCGAAAATGAACTCCGGAAACGGCCTCATTTCCGTCGCACTTTCGGGCACTTAGGCTTGTCTAACTCGTGCCATTTCGCCACACTTCTGCGCGGCACTGAGCGCTCCTGCCATGCTCGTTTCGAAACCTGGAGGGCGGCGGTCGTGACCAAATGTTGCCAGAAATTACGGCTTGGTTCCGGATGCTTAGCGCAGGATTAGCCGCCTCTTCATTCTCGACTTGCCCCGCGCGACGCATGGATCAAGGCTGACCCTGCGATGAACACTCGGCGCGGCTCGGGAACGCGGAAGCTCTCCGAAATTCGGCGGGTGCTGATCGTCGACGACAACCACGACTCGGCCGAGTTGCTTTCTCTCCTCCTGGGGCGAGAAGGGCATGAGACGCGTGTGGCGCACGCTGGGGCTGAGGCAATTGCGCTCGCTGCTGCGTTCCTGCCGAACATTGCGTTTTTGGACATCGGCCTGCCGGACATGGATGGCTACGCCCTGATGCACGCCTTGCGTGCGCACCCCGCACACCAGGGGTGCAAATTCGTCGCAGTCACGGGCTATTCGGAGCTGAGTCCAGGCTCGGGTTCGGCCGGGTTCGACGCGCATTTGGTGAAACCGGTCGATTTGGACGCGGTGGTCCGCTTGGTCCTCGACATCGCGACTGCCGATCTGGCCAAGCCTGCGTCGGCTTAGGATTCGCGCGGGACCCCACACCCAGCGAGCGGTCGCTGGGGAGGCGGAGGGCATTGCGCGCTGCGTCGCGCGGCGTCGGGAAGATTCGTTCGTCCACCCGCATCCTTTCGCTGCCATCGATCGTTGTGCAGAGGAAGGAGCGAATTCGATGCATGAGTTGCAGGGACAAAAGGCAGTCGTCATTGGTGGCAATCGGGGGTTGGGGCTGGCCATGGTCGAATCCCTGGTCGCGCGCGGCGCGCGGGTCACGGTGGTGGGACGCGATGAACAGCGCCTGAGGGAGGTCGCCACTCGGCTCGGAGTGGATATCGTGCGCGGCGATGCGACGGACGAGGCGCTCGCCAAGAGCGTCCTGGGCGACGTGCGACCCACCCTCCTGCTGATCAATGCGGCTGCGATCCCGGGGCTCGGACTGATCCACGAACAAACCTGGGAGGAGTTCAGTCGCTGTTGGAGCAATGACGTCAAGGCCAGCTTTCATTGGCTACAGCAAGCACTGCGCTTGCCGCTCGCGAAGGGCAGCCGCGTGCTCCTGAACTCCAGTGGAGCGGCGGTCAACGGCTCGCCGCTCTCCGGTGGCTATGCCGGCGCCAAGCGCATGATTTGGTTGATGGCAGAGTACGCGACTGGGCTATCCAGGCAACTCGATCTCGGGATCACCGTGCAAGCCCTGGTTCCGCGGCAAATGATCGGTGAAACCGAGCACGGCCGAATCGCCGCCGAGGTCTACGCCAAGCGAAAAGGCGTGAGCGTGAGCGAGTTCTTGGCCGGCTTCGGCGCTCCCTTGACGGCGAAAGAAGTCGGCGAGCACGTCGCGACTTTGCTCACCGATCCCAAGTACGACACCGGTATCGCCTATGCAGTGAAGGGCGACACGGGTATCGTGTCGCTCGACAGCTGATTCACCATGAGTGATTCCGATCCGGTCGTTACTGCGCTGCAGGAGGGCATGCGCCGCTTTCTCGCCTTGGTCGCTGGAATTCGGCCGGATCTGCATCGCTATTGCGCGCGCATGACCGGCTCGGTCGCGGATGGTGAAGACATCGTTCAAGACACGCTGGCCCGCGCGTACTACGCGCTGTCGGAGATGGAGAGCGTGCCGGAGCTCCGGCCCTGGTTGTTCCAGATTGCGCACAACCGGGCGCTCGATCACTTGCGGCGCTACGAGCGACGCATGGCGGAGCCGCTCGACGGCGTGGCCGAGAGCGCGCTGTCGAATGAAAGCGATCCGGAAGAGCTGCTCGCGAGGGAGCAAGCGACGCAGGCGGCCATTTCGCGCTTCGTCGAGCTCGTGCCGATGCAACGCAGCGCGGTGATTTTGAAGGACGTGCTGGGACACTCACTGGCGGAGTTGGCGCAGTTGATGGCGATCAGTGAGCCCGCTGCCAAGGCCGCGTTGCACCGCGGGCGTGAGCGTTTGCAGGCGTTGGCTGCCGTCGCACCAGACGAGGCGCGGGGGGGCAGTCACGCGGCGTCCCCCGGGATCGCGCGCTACGTGGCCCTGTTCAACGCGCGCGATTGGGACGGCGTGCGCGCGCTCTTGGCAGAAGACGTACGGCTCGATCTCGTGTCACGGGCCAAGCGCAGTGGCCGCGAGGTGGCAAGCTATGTCTCGAACTACGCTCGAAAGAGCGATTGGTATTTGACCCCAGGCTGGGTCGATGGCCGCGAGGTGATCGTCGTTTTCCGTGCGCACGGGGACGCGCAGCCGGCGTATTTCATCGAGCTCGAGTTCGCGGGCGAGCGGGTGAGGGCGATTCGGGATTTTCGCTATGTGCCGTATATTTTGGCCGAGGCTTGGCGCGTGGAGTGGGTGCAGGAGTGACCGGCGCGCGTCCACAGTGTCTCGAAATGTCGCGGCGCCAGCGGGTGTCACGGCACAGTTAGGCCGACAACCTCGGCTCGCGCCCGCTCTCTGAGCCGCGCCAGAGTTCGAGCTTGTAGCGTTCGAAGCAGCGGGCGCCCGCGCGCAGGCGAAGCAGGGCGCCCTCGGCGATGCAGGGGGCGACTTCGGGCGTTTCTTGGACGAGTGGCAGCAAGACTTCGCTGTTCCAAGCCGCAGAATGACGAATGTCCAGCGAGGCGTGTAGCGCGAAGTATTGGCGAGCGGCGCCTCGCACGCCGAGGCGTTTCAGGCCGGCATTGACCAGCTTTGCCCTGCCCGGAGCAGTGAGCTCAATCACGCCGAGCGCGCCGACCGAGTGGTAGGCGTAGTGACGGTCCGTCGCGAGGGCGACCATTAGGTTTCCGAGCGCGAGTGCTTCCCAAACCGTTTCGCCCTGATTGTGCAACTTCAATGCCCCAGCCAGGCGGCCGAGCATGGGGCCGTGCATGCCAGCGGCGTTGCCCTGGCCCATTTCGTCCCAGTAATTGCGCGCCATCTCGAGCTTGGGCCGTTGCGGAAGCTTGACCTGCGTCAGTGCCACAAGATCATCGAAGCCGGCTTCGCCGGCCATTTCTTGGCTGAGAAACCAGCACATTTGCTCGTAAGTGGCGCTCTCGGCGAGCCATGGAAACAACGCATCGCCTTGTCCAGGACCGACTTGTTCGAGCGCTTCGAACCAACGCACGAAGCGCGCGGGGTCGCGAGGCACGGTTGCCACGATCGCAGCCACTTCTTTCTTTTCGGATTCGACGAACCGGTGCTCGATGAGTCGGACGTCGAACTCTCGCTGCAGTGAACGCTCCCAATCGCTCGTCCCGGTTTGTGGGCTCAGGCGATCGCCGTGAGAGGCAGCGAGCAATCGATGTAACCGTTCGGGGGTCGCAGTGCTAGCCATTGCCCACCCACAGTGCAAGCGAAGTGCCAGTGGCACAATTTCTGCTGTCGGTCTGCGGAAACCTGCACCAATCGGAACCATGAAAACTAGAGTCGCGATCCAGGAGACCGCAGTCCGCGCCCAAGAATTACGCATCCCGCAGCTGCATCGTCGAAGGGACGTGAAGATGGCGCGTGACGCGCACGCGTACGTGCGGGGCAGTACGGCGCAATTCTACGAGTGGTTGGCGACCACTCAGGGACGAGGGATCCCCCAGGGGCCCACGGTCTGGATCTGCGGTGACGCCCATGTTGGGAATTTGGGTCCAATTGCCCGCTGCAACTCACAAATCGAGGTCGAGCTGCGCGATCTGGACCAGACCGTGCCGGGAAACCCGGCGCATGATTTGGTGCGCCTCGCGCTGAGCCTGGCGATGGGTGCGCGTAGCTCGGACCTTCCCGGTGTCGTCACTGCGCGACTGGTGGAAGAGCTGATGCGGGGGTATTTGGAAGCGTTCGCCAACCCCAAGGATACGGCGCCATCGACCGATAGCGCCGCGGTGCGTTTCGTGTTGCGAGAAGCGGTCCGCCGCAAGTGGCGCCACCTGCACCGCGAACGCATTGGCAAACGGCCACGGTTCCCGCTAGGCGACCGATTTTTGCCGCTTGCCGATGAAGAGCGCGACGCTGTCGAACACTTCCTCGACAAGGAACGAGTGCGGCGGCTCGTGACGCAGCTCGATTGCCGGGCTGACGATGCTCAGATCCGACTGCTCGACGCTGCTTACTGGGTGAAGGGCTGCAGTTCCCTCGGTTTGTGGCGCTGCGCGGCCCTGATTGAGGTAGTCGGACAGGTCCAAGGGAAAGGCGGGTACGCGCTCTTGGACATCAAGGAAGCGGTGGCTACCGTCGCCCCACTCGGTGAGGGGGAGCAGCTCCCTGGTCATCAGGGCCAGCGTGTGGTGACGGGCGCCCAGGCGCTTTCTCCGACGCTCGGCGAGCGCATGCTTGCCGGCACGATCTTGGATCGGCAGATATTCGTGCGCGAGTTGATGCCCCAAGACCTCAAGCTCGAGCTCGAGATGATGGATGATGTCGAGGCACGCGCCACCGCGCGTGCCTTGGCTCGCGTCGTTGGGTTGGCTCACGCGCGACAAATGGACGACGCGGCGCGAGAGCAATGGAGGACGGAGCTTTCGGAGTCACACACCCGCAGTATGGACGCCCCGCCCTGGCTGTGGGCAAGCGTGGTGGACCTGATCGGGATTCACGAACGAGCATATCTCCAGCACTGTCGACGCTACGTGCTGGATTTGGAAAAGCGCCGCGAACAGGCGGAGGAAGCCGAGCAGGGGTGAGGGCGGTCGCGCGCGACCGCAGCCCTTGTCCTGTTGCACTCACACTGGGGGCGGATCCATCGCGCGTTCGAAATGGCGGTGCCGACTCAGCGCCTTCACGAAGTCCGGAAGGGCCGCCGCCGCGTTCGCGCGTCCAACGAGCATGCCCGGATCGGGCTCACCGTTAGACAGCTTCACCGGCACACCGGAGTTCTCGAGGAGCTCGGCTCCAGCGCCGAGCGCTAGGATGGGCTTGCAATGACGGTATTGGTCTTTGATGAACTCCGCCGTCTGACCGGCCTTGCCGAGTGCTGCGATTGCCTCTTTGCCGCCGGGGATGACCAACGCGTCGAACAACACCGCAGGCATCGTTTCGAGCGTGCCCTCGGCTTCGAGCGTGTGGCCATCCGCCGTTGAAACGGTTCCCAGCTGCACGCCGACGTAGCGCGGAACAGCGCCCTTCGCGGTGAGCCCGGCATGTAAGGCCTGCGCGGCGGTGCCGTCTACGCCGTCGGCGATCAGAATCGCAACGCGCCGGGTGCGGATGCTTCCGTCGCCGGGCTGAGAAAAGATCGACAAGGCGGGCGAGCTGGTGACTTCGGGCTTCACGGGCGTTTTGAGCGCCTTGGGTAACGGTTTGGGCATGGCCATGCCGAGCGCCTTGGCTAGGGCTTTGGCGAGCCCGGAGTCCACGTTGGCGAGCGAAGCCACGACCCGTTCGCGGATGGCGGGCGTTTGGACCTTGGTCAGCTCGAAGCGGAAGCCGCGCAAGATGTGAGCGCGCTCGATCGGGCTCTGGCTGTTGTAGAACAACGTGGCCTGTGTGTAGTGATCTGCGAAGCGCTCGGCGCTGCCGCGCACCTTGTCCCCCTGCGGGGGCTCTCGGAACGAGGTAAAACCCGCAGCGCCGGCCTGGAACGGACAGCCCCCGCCGAGCGAGTTCGGTTCGTACGAGACGCGCCCGCGGTTGATGGCCTGCCGATGCATCCCGTCGCGCTGATTGTTGTGAGTCGGGGCGACCGCCGCATTGATCGGGATCTCGTGAAAATTTGGACCACCAAGACGCGAGATCTGCGTGTCTTGGTACGAATGAATGCGGCCAGCCAGCAGCGGATCGTTGCTGAAATCCAAGCCAGGCACGATGTGCGCGGCGCAGAAGGCGACCTGCTCGGTCTCGGCGAAGAAATTATCCGGGTTGCGATTGAGCACCATCTTCCCGACCCGGGTGAGTGGCACGAGCTCTTCCGGGATCAACTTGGTTGCGTCCAAGACGTCGAAGCTGAATTCCTCGGCCTGCTTTTCGGAGAACAGCTGGAAGCTCAGCTCGTACTCCGGGAACGCTCCTGCCTCGATCGCCTCCCACAGATCACGACGATGAAAGTCGGGATCGGCGCCGGCAAGCTTCACGCATTCATCCCAGTCGAGGCAGTGCGTTCCGGCCACCGGCCGCCAGTGAAATTTGACGAACGTCGATTTGCCTTGCTCGTTGATGAGCCGAAAAGTGTGAACGCCGAAGCCTTGCATCATGCGATAGCTGCGCGGAAGCGCACGATCGGACATCGCCCACAACAGCATGTGAGTCGACTCAGGCATCAACGAGACGAAATCCCAAAAGGTGTCGTGGGCCGTGGCTGCCTGAGGCATGCCGAAATGCGGCTCGGGCTTGGCCGCATGGACCAAGTCCGGAAATTTCATCGCGTCTTGGATGAAGAAGACGGGGATATTGTTGCCCACTAGGTCCCAATTGCCCTGGTCGGTGTAGAATTTCACGGCAAAACCACGCACATCGCGGGCGGTGTCCGGCGAGCCGCGCTCGCCGACGACCGTCGAAAATCGTACAAACACCGGCGTGCGTTTGCCCGCTTCAGCGAACACGGCGGCGCGCGTGACGTGGCTCATCGACTCGTAGCATTCGAAGTAGCCATGCGCCGCCGAGCCGCGCGCGTGCACGATGCGCTCAGGAATGCGTTCGTGGTCGAAATGCGTGATCTTCTCACGCAAGATGAAGTCTTCCAGCAAGGCAGGGCCGCGCAGGCCGGCCTTGAGTGAGTGCTGGTTGTCAGCAACCGGCACGCCCAAATTGGTCGTGAGCACGCGCTCACTCGAGTCGACCCGCACACGGTCCAGCGGCAGATTGCCGGGATTGTGACCCAGCTTCGGCTTGCCGGTGCCGAGCTTGTCCGAAGAGAGTCGCTCCGTGAGTGTGCTGCCAGTCGCCCGATGGTCGGGTGACGGCACCGTTGCACCCGGTCGGGGCTTCGCGCTCACCGGTCCGTACTCGTTGGGCTTGTTGGCGTTGAACGGCATTGCCGAGGCGAGTGCCTGAGCGCCGTCTTGCTTTGCCACCAGATCGTCCCCGGAAGTTCCGCGGCTCTTGTTGGCCGGACTGCTGACCGTCGAGCGCGCGCTCGTGGTGGATGCGGACGTGGTGGCAGTGCGGTCGGTCTGCTTGGCGGACCGAGGGGGAGAAACGGGCTTTTTCGTGGGCATTCCTGCTCCGAGTGGAAGGAAGTCGGCAAGCGAGCGCAGGGACAGCCTCCGCTTCGCGCGCCGACACTCGCAAGTTGCGTGCCCACGAGCAGAGCCAACTCAATCAGTGAGGATGTTGCACGAGCTGGACTCGAGGTGTTCACACTGCGCTGTCGCAAATTGTCCTGTCGCGCACGACTGTCACCGACATCTCTTCCCGGGCTGACTCAGCCGAGCGATTTTCCTTACGGGTAGCTCGCGTTCGGATCACGCTCTTGGGCGTCGAGCAGAGACATCGAATCGAACCAAAACGGCAGCGGTCTGCTGGTGCTCGCACCACCCAAGCGACACCGATGAAATGCGCGGCCATCGTATTCGAGATCGAATTCCGGCGTACCCCCCGACACGCGCAGAAACTTAGCCACGCTCTCCAGATCGTCACCGTCCATCTGTCCACTCCGTTCGTCGATGACGGCTAGCGCTACGCAGAATGCCGCAGACATCTGCGGACGCTTCAGATGGACGATGGTCTTGAAGGACAGGGGATCGCCACATTGCGCTCGTAGCCTTGTCTCGTCAAATCCGTCAGGCGCTGGGCGCGGGACATTTTCGCCGCATCGGTTCGCTGAACCGCTCGCTCTTTGCTCGGTGCAACGATGGCTGACCGCTTGCCCAACGTTCCTCATCTCATCCGATGGCGGAGGTGACGGTGGTCGTCGCGTTGACGCTTTGCGGTGACTCGAAGCTGGATGAGCCCCGCGCGGGTCCGTTGGCGGCGAGTTCGAGCCCGGAAACCCGCCGGTCGTTCATGGATACGCTGCAAAAGGCGGCAGAGCCGCCAGCTACGCCGCCCGCGGGCAGCACCCAGGTCCGCCGGGACGGCGCCGGATTATTGTACAGTCCAGCCAGCATGACCCAAGAGCTTGTCACCCAGGCCCGGTAGCTTCGCGAGCAACTGCTCGAGCAAGAGGAGCGTTTGAGGCTCGCTCTGGAGGCTGCCAATCTCGGGACTTGGGAGCACGTGCCAGGTACCCATGCGCTGCATTGGGATGCGCGCGCCAA
>Ga0134124_10001343_pt1 | contig 19766 bp, 17 predicted proteins | sample KB304_FD_96880 | JGI IMG/M metagenome (GOLD analysis project Ga0134124, IMG submission 96880) | Terrestrial soil microbial communities without Nitrogen fertilizer from Kellogg Biological Station, Michigan, USA - KB3-0-4 | ecosystem: Environmental > Terrestrial > Soil > Unclassified ...
CAAGGCGATCTGCATTCCGAACGCGAGCGGCTCCAACCTGCTGACGCAGCCTGTCAATGGGACCTGTCCGCCGGTCGATGCGACGAAGCCCTGCTCCGGGTTGGCCGCGGCAACCTTGGACACGGATGGCAAGCCCAAGCTGGGCGCGAGCAACAAGTGCGCCTGTATCTTTACGGATTGGGATGGGACGGGCATTTTGTCCGGGGCGACCGGTGTCAGCACCTGCACCTCTGGGGCAGCCAGTCCGCAAGTGGTCGGCTGGGCGAACGGCGTGGCCGCTCCGCTCCAAGTCGCGGTGATCAAGGACAATGCGAGCTTCAAACAGTGGTACGCGGATTCCACGTTCAGCATCAAGTCGGTGAGCACGCTGGAACTCCCGCTCTTGGCGGGCACCACGAATCAGTATCAGTTCAGCAGCGGAACCACGGTGTACGACGACATCTACGGCATCCGAGTGAACGGGACCGGCACGCTATCGAGCGGGTTCTTCCCGTTGGAAGCGTCCGCGGGCGTCAAGATGTGTAACCTGTGGCCGTACTGGGCCACCGGGCTCACCGCCGCAACCTGCGTCGCGAACGCCACCAATCCGATCAAGCAGCAATGGGATCCGCGCTTTACCACCAACTCTGACAACGGTGGCCCAGTGACGCCGGTCACTGGCGTGGCCCGCAACTTCTACTTCACCTCGGAGATCCGCTATCTATTTCGCTATGCGGGCGGCGAAACGCTCACGTTCTTCGGTGACGACGACGTGTGGGTGTACATCAATGGTCATCTAGCGCTCGACCTCGGCGCGCCCCATGAGCGTTTGCAGGGCACCGTGACGCTCCAAGCGGGTGGGAATACCGCGATTTCGTCGCTGGCGGTTTGGAACAACCAGACCAACGTCGCTGTCCCGATCCCCGGGTACACGGCAATCACCAGCACTGGATTCGGCCTGACCGTTGGCAGCACGTACGAGCTGGCGATCTTCCACGCCGACCAGCATCCGCGCGAGTCGAACTACCAGCTCACCGTGTCTGGCTACGCAACCACCACCTCGGAGTGCGTTCCGACTTGCGGCGACGGCAAGGTCGCGACGGGTGAAGAGTGCGATGACGGCAACGGCGGCACTCCGCCGACCGGTGGTCCGTGCGTGGGTCTCGCTGGCGCCTGCAATGACGACGCGATCTACGGTGGTTGCACCACGGCCTGCAAATTGGGCCCGTTCTGCGGCGACATGATCGTCAACGGCCCGGAGCAGTGCGATCTCGGCCCCAAGGGCAACACGGCCACCTACGGTGCGGGCGGCTGCACCGCAGGCTGCATGAACGCGCACTTTTGCGGCGACGGCATCGTCGACTCCGCGTTCGGCGAACAATGCGACGCCGGTGCGAGCAATGCGGACGGCAACGTCTGCAACTCGAAGTGTCAGATCACGCCGAAATGATTGGATGCTTGTACGGTGTCTGCTGGGCACTGCGCGAAAGGCTTGGACACGTGCTGGCTACGCCCGCGCTACTTCTCTGGGCCGGACACCGAACTCGACCGCTTGGCAAACCTCTATCACGCCCAAGCATCTGAACGCGGGCCACTGACCTATCGGGTGTAACCTGGAGGAAATCATGGGCCCGCGCTCCGGAGGCAGAGTTCTCGTCGCGCACCGCGTCGTATCGACGGTGTTGCTCGCCGCGATCGGAGCGAGCGCCTGCAGCCGCGGCAAGGCGATGCCCTCGGCAAAGCCGAGCTCCGGCGAGAGCGCGAACGCTGGTTCGGACATCAGGCATCAGCGGCCACCACCGGGGAAGCTTTACGTGCTCGTCGTCGATGAAAGCGGCAAGCCGATCGCGGGCGCATCAGTCACTGGCGACTATCGGCAAGATTCGACTCCGATGCCGTCGAGCTGTTGCTACGAGGAAAGTCTCGGCGAGCAGACCACGGGGCGAGATGGGGTCGCTGTGCTCGACGCACCACCGCGCACCTTTCTCGCTTACAAAATCACGGCCACCCGCGCGGGCTGGCCGCCGGGGGGCGTTTCGCTCGGGCGATATGGAGGAAACCCCCAGATGGACGCCTGGGGACGCATCGTGATTTCGCTCGGGCCGCCGCGCGAGATCCGCGGCCGGGTCGACACGGGCGCCGATTGCCCGCCGGGCTTTGTCCAAGTGACCGGCGGTATGCCGCCAGTCAGCGCCCTGGTCGACGGCGCCGGGCAGTTCGTGTTGCGCGGTCTTTCACCCAGCGCCGTTAGCATCGGTTTTTCAGCCTGCGGGCGCAATGCGGGCGTCCGGGTCGAACCGCGTGCAAGCTCGCCGATTGTGCTCGCGCTTCCGCCGCGAAAACCAGGTAATTGGTCGTTCGACGTACCGTCGTCATCGTCACCGCGCGCTACTGCAGCAGCGCCCGCCACCCGGCTCTCCTGTCTCCAGCCGAGCGGAGATTTGCTCGCAGCGGGCGACTTCGATTCGATGGTGCTCGACGAGCAGTGCCGCTTCATGCTCGCGGGTAAGCGCATCAGCGATAGTCGCTATGGAGCACGGAATTGGACGCTCGTGCGCCCGGACGGAACCAAAGTTCCGATCGGAGCGAGCGCGTGGGGCGTGCCGCAGATCGGCGAGAACGTCGTGTACCTTTCCGTTCCAGGCGACGAGACGAGGGCCGAAATCGTCGATTTCGTCCGCGGCACGCGTGAGCTGCTGCCTCCGGCGAACTTCGTGCCGGCGGCGCACGACGCGACGGTGCTAGCAAGACCTGCCATCACTGGAGCGGGGTCGCAGGCTCACGAACTCGAAGTCCGCTGGTACGACGGGACGCGAAGAAAGCTTCGCGGGCCCGTTGACGCCTCGTCTCTGGTCCGAAACAACCGTTCTCTCTTCTATGGCGTCGTCCCCGGCAAGCGCTCCGCGCATGACGTTCATTTGCTCGATCTCGAGACGCGAATCGATCGCGTGATCGCCACGAATGTCCTGCAAGCATTGGGCATCGACGACGGTCGAGCGCTGCTGATCCGCGAGAATGACCAGACGATCATTTACGACATCGAGCGAAACAAGCGCGACGTGCTGCGCGGGTCCGGGTCAGAATGGCATGTTTTCGGCCGCGATCTCGCGCTCAAAACCGAGAGGGACGGAAGCGCCTGGCTGCGCAAGTCGAATGCGACGCTGCCACTCCCGTTCCGCTGGCCTCACGACGCACACGCGCACAGCCTCACCGAACACTACCTATTCTTCGGTGCCGAAAGCCACGCCGTGCTGGTGGATACGACGAACGGCGTGCCCCGTGCGCTTGCGAGCGGCGTGACGGTTTCCGAGGACACGCCGCCACCGATGTCGGGTGACTCAGTGGCTCTCAGTGAGACGTCGGGCAGGGTGCTCGTGGCGTCGCTCTCGGGCGGGCCAATGCGTGCGGTCGGCCGCGGTGTGCCACGCGTGTTCTCTCCGGACGGACGTTGGCTGATGATCGTGCGCGAGATGGAACGTGAAATCACGCTGGCTCCCGTGACTGGCAGCGAGCAGCCCGTCACCGTTTCAGGCTGGGCCGGTCGCTTTGCGCCCGACCTACCGGCGCTCTTCATCCACGGCGGAAATGGTGCCTCCCCCGATCAACCTGTCCCGCTCTACGCCACGTACCCGGCGCTCGGTCGAACGCTAGAAATCGAACCGAGGGTCGTTGACTACGCCGTGCTCCGAGGCGGTGAGGTGCTTGCCGTGGTTCCACCAGGTGGCGCGCGCGCACCTGGTATCTATCGACGAGTCGTGCCGCACTAGCTCATTCGGCGGATACCCGTCGGGTATCGCAAAGCGCGTTCGGTCTGCGCGGTGCGAGCTCTCGTGCTACAGAGCCGCGGCAATGAGCGCGATCGCAGACGCTGCTACGAAAAATATCGGAGATACTTTGACGATCGCCTTGGAACACAACCCCGCTCGGCGGGCGCTAGTGGTCGCAGACGATCGCAGCGAGCTGTCGCGGTTGCTCACGCAGGCGTACCGAGCGTGCTTGCCGGACGCACGGCTGCTTTCATTCGACGTCGCCGGAGCCGACGCGGTGAAGGCGGCCTTTGCGGAACTCGGCGAGCACGACCTGGCCGTATTGATTCAATCGAGCGTGTTTCGTATTCCGGAGTTTCGCACGCGCGTGGAGTTGTTCCGCCGCGGCATCAAGGTCATCGAGCATTCCAACTTGGATCGCATGGCAAGCGATGAAGTCGCCCACTATGTGGCTGCGTTGGCCTATGATCCCGCGTATTACCGCGGGGTAGGGCACGCTTTGAAGGCGCGTATGGACATCGCAGCCAGCGCGCGCATCGAGAGTGAGGGCGAACTATTGTCATTCGACTGCCAACTGGAGCCAGCCAAGCTCAACATTGGCCACTTCGCAGGGCTGAAGAACGTGGGCAGCTTGTTCCCGATTGGCGAGGTCTTCACTGAAGCGCGCGAACTCGAGCGCGTCGGCGGGCGCGTCAAGATCTATGCCTTCACGGATGTTTCTTTTCGGCTCAACGTTCCGCCTGTGCCGATCACGCTACTCATCGAACGCGGTCGCGTGGTCGGCACTCTCGATTCCTCGGCTGATTTCGAGCGTGTTTTGGCCGCGATTGTCGCCGACGAAGGAGAGGTTTGGCTGCGCGAGCTGGGCTTCGGCATGAATCGCGCGTTCTCGCGTGAGCATCGCGTTGCCGACGTGGGCGCGTTCGAGCGCGTGCGTGGCGTGCATCTGTCGTTGGGGGCTCGCCACGGAGTGTACAAGAAGCCACACCTCGATCGTCGCGAAGCTCGCCACCACGTCGATACGTTCGTCGTCACTAGCCGCGTCCTCCTCGACGATGACGTCGTGTACGCCGACGGCGCGTGGCGAGTGCCACAGGCCGTCGAAGGCTGAGCGACCGAAGGAGCGAGCGATCGGAGCGTTCCGGAGTAGGAGCTTTTTTCCGCCGGTCTCGCCCGACTTGCCGAGCTGCGGTGCTCGCCGCCGTTACTTTTGCTTTCATGCGGGCGCAGTGCATGGCTAACTGTTCCCTCAAGGGAACATGAGGCATCGATATTCGGCGTTTTGGTTGGCGGGGCTTGGCGTAGCCTTGACCGCGGCTTGTAGTTCCAGCACCCGCGAATTCGGGCATGGCGGAGGCTCGGGCGGTGGCGCAGGCCAACCGGAAGGCGGTCGTGGGGGAAGCGCGGCGAATGGAGGTCGCTCGGGCGGGGCCTCTGGTTCGATGGGCGGGGCCAAGGCGACGGGTGGTGCGGACATGGGTGACGCGGGCGCGATCGCTACGGGCGGCGTCGCAACGGCGGGAAGTGGGACCGCGGGTGCGACCACCGCCGGCTCCGGCGGTTCGATGTCAGTCGGGGGTGCTGTCGGGACCGGCGGTTCGACGTCAGTCGCGGGTGCCGGGACTGGCGGTTCGACGTCAGTCGCGGGTGCGGGGACTGGCGGCTCGACGGCAGCGGGCGGCGGGAGCGGTAAGGGCATTGGCGAGAGTTGCTCGGCAGACACGCAGTGCGGGCTTGGGACATTGCGCTGATGGCGTGTGTTGCAACGCCGCATGCACCGGCCAATGCGAATCATGCAAGGTGACCAACAAAGTGGGCACCTGCACGCCCGTGACGACGCCGCGCACCGCCTGCGCGGGCTCGGGCACTTGTGGAGCGCGTTGCGACGGCGTGACGGGGACGACTTGTGTCTATCCGACCAGCTCTACCTCGTGCGGCAGCGCGGCGAGCTGCACCAACAGCATGGCGACCACAGCGGCCCTCTGCAACGGTAACGGAGGCTGTACGGCGCCGCAGTCCATGTCGTGCACGTATGGCTGTGGTTCGAACAACGCTTGCGCCAGCAGCTGTCCTTCAGGCCAGGCGTTGTGCGGAGGAAGCAGCTGCGTCGACACCAACTCCAGCGACACTCACTGCGGCTCTACGTGCACCGCTTGTTCGGGTGCCAGCCCCAAATGTTATTCCGGTAGCTGCGTTGCCTGCTTGAGCGCCAGCGATTGCCCCGCTCTCGGTTCGGTCTGCAAAACCAGCAATCACAGCTGTGACTGCCGGCCTCCCAACACAAACAACCTCTTGGCCAGTCCCGGATTTGCGAGCGTGCCGGATCTGTCGACTTGGTCGCCCTCGGTCGGAGCGACCTGGGATGCGGACGATGCCGATTCTTGCTCCGGTTCTGGATCGGTAAAGATGCTCTACGTGACTTCGCCATTCGACTTTGGTCACATCAGCCGCTGCGTCACCAATATCTCTGCCAACAAGACCTACTACTTCGGGCTTCGCTACAAGCAGAACAGCGCCATCAACTGCACGCTCGAGTTCTACGCCGCGAATTGCTCGGGCACTGCGCTCGATGGCACCGCGTACCTCAGCAATCTCGGCTCGAGCAATTTCTGGGTGGCGACTTATACCAGCACCACGAGTCCGAGTGGCGCGGCGAGCGCCAAGGTCTTTTGTCAGACCAACGGCCCCGGTCCCGACTACATCGACCAAATTTATCTGAATTCGGTCGCTAATCAGTATTAGAAAAGTCGGCGCGGCGCGAAAAATCGCAGCAATTAATCGGGTTCAACCCAAGCCGCGCCGGATCACCGTGTTTGTATCGGGAACAGATGAACGCTCGGGATCTGGGGCTTTGGGGACTGCTTGCGGGGTGCGCGCTGCTTTGTCGTTGTACCAAGCGCGCCTCTCATCCCCCGAACCCTTGGGCGTCGCTCGATGCACGGTACGCCTCGTGGGAGCCAACGACCAACGCGATCCCGGCCGTCCGAAACCGCAAGCTGGCAATCGAGTACTTCGAGACGAGTCTTCATCTCTGGAAGGAGTCCGCCTATTCCGCGTACATTTACACGCGAGCGCGTCAGCTCGGGGAACGCGAGCTCGAGATCACCGCGTATCAGGTGACGGAAGGCCGCGTCACTCAGCGAACGCTGGTCCGGCTCGATCCGCAGCAGCTGAGCAGCTCCGAAATGAACAACCTCGTTCACCGAACCACGGTCTGGCACGAGAGCGAAGGCTCGCTCGGCAGCCATGAAGGCGGCTTCCCCACCATGACGATGGCTCAGCTGTACGCAAGCTGTCGTCGGGATGTGCTCGCCACGCATCCGGAGCTCCCCGTTCGAATGCACTTCGACATGTCCGGCTTCCTCCAGCACTGCGGCTTCGCCCCCCAAGACTGCGACGACTGCGCGGCGGTGAGCGTCCAATCCGTCGCCAAGTCAGACATGCCGGCGGCTTTCGATCTTCGCCGCAACTTGTGCACCAACTACGATGGCCTGGCTTCGACGCGCCAGGGCCCCAGCTGGACTTACGGATGCGAACTCTGCAGGTGTGAGTCTGGCGCCGAGTTTCCGCAGCCGCGGCAGCCACCAGGCCAAAGTGTCCAGGTGCACTCGGTGCTCGCGAACGAGAACGAAGAGCTGTCTTCGCCAGCGAGCGAGCGTTCCAGCGGGTTGGGGAACATCTGCGACGTCGATCCCGCGGCATGCCCGCACAAGCCCCCCGACGGTGCGTGGGGCAACTGGGGCGAGTGGCAGTGCATGACGTTGCTGATGGCGGACTGTGACGGCCCAGCAGTTCCGCCCCCAATTCGCGCGCCGATCTGCGTCGGCAAGGCGACGCCGTCCGAGTCGAACACCGTCGCGCATGCGCGCTGTGCGCGCGCGGAATCGGCCGCATGGGCCGCCGTTCGCCGCGCCTCCCATTGATGACCAACCGATTCGCTTTGCTGGCATCAGGCCCGTTGGACGATTGACTACGAGAGCCGCTAACCCCACAAGCTGATAGACGAACTCGCTTGGAAAGAAGATGGCAAGCGTCTTCGACGGTAGCTAAGCATCCTCGGACTTCGGTAAGATCCGCCGCGGGGTGAGTTGCCCCTCGAAAGGACGGCCAATCTTGATCCAATCACGCAATGTATTGCCCCTGGTAAGCGCGCTCTTCATCGCAGCATGCGCCAGCGCCCCAGCGACTGAAGTGCCCTCGGAAGGGCCGGCGCTCGCCTCGACCGAAGCGGCCTTGCACGCCAATCACGGAGGCCATGGAGGGCACAACAAGCCGGACCAGCCTTACCCCACGAAGGACCCGAAGGCGCTCAAACTGCGCGAGCAACATGTGCGCGAAATCTACGAAAACCTCGTGTATCCGAAGCCGATCGGCATTCTCACGGGGGCGACCTCGGTGGACCACCTGTTCGAGCGCGAATCAGTCAAGGGACGCGTCACGCCTGTCGGGCAGTTTCCGGACTTCAGCGCCGTCGTCGAGTACTTCTACGCGCTCGCGGTGACGCCCGGGTCGATCGTCGACGCCGTGAAGTTTCGCTCGTTGCTGTCGGGCGATGATCAGGTTTCGATGGCGATCGATATTCACTTCTGCCGCGCACCCGATGGCGTCTGCGATCCCGACGTGCCCAACAGTGCGACGTCTCAGACGCTCACTCAAGTCGGGTTCTTTCGCTTCAACAAGCAGAACCGTGTGATCTCGATGGATCTCAACATCTTGAACCTCGGCAAAGCCTCGGACCCTCCGAACGATCCGGCGGTCCACGCGGCGGCCATCGGCCAGCTGTGCACGGCGCTCACCGTGGCACACATCGAGCCCACGACAGGCGCCGTCGTCAACTCCGGCACTTGCACCAGCTACTTCGATTCGGCCGACGACTTCCCGTCGGGCTTCCCGCTCGGTGCTGGCGCGTTCCAAAACTGCGTGGCCTTCATGCAGTCGATCCCCTATGGCTCGTGGGATCGCGCGAACAGCAACACGGTGACCTGCCGGCAGCTCCACACGATACTCACTGCGGTCGATCCCGACATGCATTGCCCGCACACGAGCGCCGATGGCGGCGGAGCCTGCATCGATTTTTCGTACGCCTCGTACTACGAGGAGTCGTTCTAGGGCCGGGTTGCTCCCTGCGCGCGGCGTATGACCCTACGCCGCGCGCCGCACCCCCCAAGTGGCACACAACCGAGGCCTTGACGGAGTCGGCCTCGTGCGTAAGCGTACGCGCTGATGACGCACGTCTTGTTCATGGTCGAACCGATTGGACAGCGGCAGGCCCGCACCGAAGCCGAGGGGCGCGAGGCTTACGCCCGAATGGAGCGCTGGGCCGAAAGCTTGCACCAACGCGGGCTGCTCATCGCCGCCCAATCACTCCGCTCACAATCCAGCGCCAGCCGCCTCCAGGTCCGCGCCGGCCGCACTCAGGTCCTCGACGGTCCCTTCCCCGAAACCAAGGAGATGATCGGCGGGTTCTTCCTGATCAACTGCGCCACACAGCAGGAGGCGATCGCGATTGCCGCCGAATGCCCCGCGGCGGAGTGGCTCACCGTCGAAGTCCGAGCGGTCGCGGCGTGTTTCGAGGAAAGCCAAGGGGCTGCTCCTTCCGTCGGCGTCGCGTGACGTCGCTGCTCGCTCGTTAGTTCGCGTTGGCTTGCAGTTGGCCAATGAAGTCGTAGCGGCCGCTAGGTTGGCGGTTGCTGAATAGCTTGACGTCGTAGCGGCCGGGCTGTGCGAATTTGCAGCTGACGTGCGCTGCGACGCCCGCGTCGACGTCGCAGTGCCTGGGTTCACCGGCACCGTCGCGCGTCTCATACGACGCCAATAAGAATACGTTTTGAGGGTTTTTGAGGCTGATCTCGAGCGCGCCTCGAACGTCGACCTGAGAGCGATCGGGCGTGACGAGCTCGAGCCCACGAGCAAAGAACAGGGGAGCCAACGCGGGTTGGCGCAAGAACTCACCTCGGCTGAGAGGCTTGTCGAGTAGCTGCCACTTGGCGTCGTCGGGCAAGTGGTCCAGGTTGAAGACGCGCGGTGGGGTCAGGAAGTACTCGGTCGAGTAGCGCTTTTTGAAACGCGAGCCGTCGAGCACACCGCTGTCCCAGGTTACGTCGAGCAAGTACCACTTGCCTTCGATGCGCGCCGCGTTCCAGGCATGCCCCTGTCCGGACAGATCATTGCCCTCGGTGCGCGCGTCTCCGGACAGGTACACGACCTCGAGCCCCGCTGCGCGGCCCATGGCTTGCATCAGATTGGCGTAGCCGGCGCACACTGACTGACGCGAGGAAAACACCGAGTCGGCGTCCTGCGGCCCGAAGTGGCCCGCGAGGTACGATTCAGCGTCGTAGGCAACGCGATCCGCGACCCAATCATGCACTGCTTTCAAGCGCGCAAACGGTGCGGGCACGCGCTCCTGGAGGTAGCTGGCGACGCTTTGAATCGTCGCTTCGCTGCCGGCGGGCATGTCGACGACGCTCGCGTCCAGTACCATCGCCATCGGCCAGCTGGAGCCTTCAGCAGCGTTCGAGGCTTCGGTTGGTTCAGCCGGACTCGGAATCGGAGTCGTCGAAGTGGGAGCGGGGGGAGTCGAGGTGGGAGTGGGGCCCGCGCTTGGCTGCGGAGCTGAAGTGCGGAGCGAAGGCTGGGGTTGGGGTGGCTCGGGGTCGGGCGCTGGTGCGGGCTTTCGGAACGGGTTGTCGCGTGCTGCCAAGTACAACCACTCGAGCTGAGCGGCGGCGGCGAACAAGCGCGCTCGCGTCGCGTTTGCGGTCGCGTCGTGCCGGCCATCGAGCATCCAGTCCCCGCGCGCGGAGAGCGCCGTGAACGCCGCGCTCGGCTTGCTCGCCAGCAGCGCCGATAGAAACACGAAATTCAACGCCAGCGTGCGCAAGATCAATCGATCGCTGAACGACAGCACGCGGGCGCGCTTCGCAGCGCGTCGCGCTCGACGCCAGGCGCTCCACAGTTCCCAGAAAAGCGGCGCGACCGGACAGAGGAGCAGCCCCGCCAGTAACGTCAGCCACACCGGCCCACGCCGAAGCGCCGCCATCGAAGATGCCACCCAAACGCCGAGCAGGGGCAGGGCGACCATCACGGCAACTGCCAGCGCCTTCAAGGGCAGCGCGAGCGTCGGCCCGACCCACGAGCGCCCGCCTGCTGCCTTCTTCACGGCACTACGTTAGCCTCGGCCCGCCGCTACCGCGAGTGAGAAAACGCGACACGAAAAGACCTCTGGCGAGCAGCTGATGCCGGGTTTCGGGTTGCTCGACCGCGCCGCGGTGCGCGCGGCTACAACGGTCGCCCCGAACCATCACAGGCTAGGAACAAGCGGGCGCCGGCGGCCGGGATGGTCGCTGCGCCCTCGCCAATGAAGCGCAGCGTTTGCGGCTGATTCCGCGGGCATTGCGCGAGCGCGGAAGAGGTCGGATCGTCGATGTAACAGAAGCCTGGCGCGCTCGACTGATTGGCGATGCACGCGACCAAGTCGTCGCCCGTCTCTTGCTTGATCTGGCAGACGCAAAAGTCTTCGGCGTCGCACTTGCTTTGCCCGGTCCCTTCGCCGCAGCTGCCGGTATTTCGGAGCTGACGAAAAACCGCCGGTAGAAGCGCGGAAGGCGCTTCGCTGCGACCGGGCTTGTTACAATCGCAACTGGTCGAAGGCTGGGCTTCGATCACGTTGCAGCCAACGGTTTTCGCGGAACCGCCCGTCGGGTCTTCGATGGTCGTCAGCGCCCGCGGCAGGCACTTTCCGACCAGCGCCTCTTTGAGGCGGTCGACGATGGCCGTGAAGGCGGGATTGTAGCCGTAGTTCGGGTCGTTCGAAGCGTCGATGGAACTGGTGCTCTTGGGGCAAATCGAGCCTGCGATCGCATTTTCGCCGAAGTCCCTCAGCACCGTGAGCTCGCGCGTCCCCGGATTGGCCTTGGCGAAATACTGCGTGCTGCCCGCGGGGCCCCCGCCGGGCGGCTGACACAGCGGGCTATTGATCGCCGTCACCTGCGTCAGAGCTCCAGCGCTGCTCGCCGAGCAATCGCACAGCGCATCCCCATTTTCACAGACCTTCGGCGTGGCCAGCGGAAAGATGCACGCGTATTGCAGATCATCGAGTTCAGGCATGTTGCGCTCGTGACCGTTGATGGGGCTTTCCTTGGGGTTGGTGGAGGTTGGGGGAACGATCGGCATATGCGTGAGCGGATTGGTGCCAGAGCGCGGCTCAATCGACTCGATCATGAACGGATCGCTCGGGGCGACCGGAGGCAGCGCGGAGGCTTCGCCAAGCAGCACTGACCAGCGATCTTTCTCGGCCAGCTCACGCGCGCTCAGATACTCCAGCGAATCACTCGAGAGTGACGCTGACGTCGCCAAGTCTTGCCATGGAACGCCCACGATGCCGGCCAAGAACACTTGCGAAGGATCGCGAGGCCGCTTGCCACTTTCGCTAGCGAACAGCGGATTTACCACGACCTTGCTGGGATCCGAGGGTAAGGGCAGGGTCGCGCGCTTCAGGCCTTCCACGTAACGCTCGGTCGGGTACAGCAGATCGAGGCCAAAGCGCTGACGCTGAGCGTAGCAACGGAGATTGAGTGGGTCGTGCTGCAGATCCAAAGTGGCCGACGAGGCGTCTTTGCAGGCTGCATCCGCACCGAGCGGTGCGCAGCCCGCCGGTGGCGTGCTCTCCGCAGACGCACACGAGCGGCAGCACGGGTCGTTCGGATTGCTGTCGCAGACGGCCGTTGCCTTGGGTAATCGGGGATTCGCGCCGATCATCCAGCCGAGGCCGTCGTCACGAATCGAACAGTCGTTTTCGTCCGACAGCATCACGATCAACAGCAGCGAGTCTGGTCGCAGAAACGCCGCACGCTGAGCGAGCAGCTCGGTGTCGACGCCTTGGCGCTGGTTCGAACCACTGACCTGGGACACCGTTTTCGGCGGCTCGGGATCGATCAAGAAGCGGTACCAAGCTTCTAGCGAGGATTCGTAGGCACAGCCTTTCTCGGCCGTCGCCCGCACCATCGCCGCAAAATCTATGATGAACTGGTTGGCGTCGCTCTCACCCGCGGGAGTGTTCTGGGTGCCGCTCGGATCCCATGCCAAAAAGCCGCTGTCGTGCCAACTCGAGAGCCCTGGGCGCAGGCTGCCGATCAGGTGCGCGTGATCGTCGGCGTTCGTGTCGCTCGAAGTGGACGTGCACTGATCGCCGCCGTGCGAGCCCAAGCTGGAGCTCACGATGCCGATGTGAATGTCGTCGATGGCAGCAAACTCCGGCGAGCCGGAGCGGCATGCGCCAGCTTGCACCCGCATCCCGGTTCGCTTCCCGTCGCGATCCACGCAGTTGGGGGCCATCAGCCGGCCAGGCAGCACAGGTAGCGCAGCCGCCAGGATCGCTTGTTTGTCGGCCATCGACGACGAATTGTCGATCATGAACAAGATATCGACCTTGTTGATGGTCGACGAGAGGATCTCGTCGATGAACACGTTGCCCGTGTTCGGTTCCTCACCGAGACCGCCCTCGCCCAGGTCGCCGCCGGCGCGGCCGCCTGCTCCGAGGCCGCCCGAACCGCTCTCACTTTCGCTTTCGCCGCCACCCTTGCCCGGCGCATCACCGTCTCGAGAGCTCGAACAGCCCAAGCACCAGAGACCGAACGAAAACCCCAGAACCCTCACCCACGTTCGCATCGCCGCACGATAACCCGCTTTGGTTAGCGCGATCTACGGCGGGAGGGCTCGTGGAACAAAAAAGAAAGCGCGCGGTTGCCGGTCACGGTACCGTTGTCTCGGGATGAGGCGGCGTTCAAATGGCTCGAAGCGTTCGCATGCCGCGCGTCGGCGGCGGACCGCCAGAGCAACGCGGGACGCCGCGGCCTGCCTGTTGGCGCTCGGAGCCTTGGGTTGTGGTGGGCGCGCGCATGACGAAGCGCGCAGCGGGAAACGAGACAAACAGGAATTGTTGTTGCTCGACAGCCTCGGGCAGCCTGTACCGGGATGGCAGGCGCTGATCGCCGACCAGCTCGTAACGACCAACGACGAGGGGCGTGCGGAGCTCGGCGAGTTGCCCGCGAGCTATGACGCCGTGATCGTGGTCGGGTCGAGTGTACTCGCCTATCTCGGCCTCCAGGCACGTTCGCCGACGATCGAGTTTCCCAATAGCCGCGTTGGCAGCAATGACCACGGTGCGAGCGTCTACATCTCGAAGGCGAACGCCACACCCAACCATCCGATGTACTACGCCGTCGGTGTCACGGGAGAAGGCATCTCTCGACAGACGCTAGGCTATAACGGTGACGAGAAATCGAATTGGGCAACGATCTCGTGGGCTGGGTCGAGCGAGGTCACCCTGTCGGCGCAAGCCTTCTTGGCAGACGTCGATCCTCAGACGGGGTCCGTGCTGGGGTATTCGGGCTTTGCGAGCAAAACCTGGCCCAATGCAGGTCGACAAAACAACGTCGATTGGACCCCCGAGTTCGAAGCTCCCCCGTTCAAGGCCAAGACCATTCACGTCGAGCTGACCTTGCCACCCGACGTGTCCGTCCGTTGGTACAGCGTCAACTTGCGTCAGCCCTCCGGCGAAAGCGGCCCAATCGGAACTGCCTACGCGGGGCCGAGCGCGGACCTGGTGGTGCCCGATCTACCCGGAGCGACCTTCGACATCTTCGTTGTGCTTCATGGTCCTGGGAACGACTATCAAGTCCGAATGCGCGATGTCACCGCGGGCAGCACGGTCCACGCTGAAGGAGGAAACGGTCTACAACAACTCACGCCGGAAGACGGCCTGACCGGCGTTACCCCCAACACCGACTTCAGCTGGAGCGCGCAGCCCGGGTCCGTGTACGAGCTGCTTGCATTCACGGACTCAGGCATCGAGCCGTACACGGAATACTTCGTCGCGACCGCCGCGACCAGCGTGCGGCTACCCGACACGAGTGCACTCGGCCTGCCGTTTCCTTCGAGTGCGACGCTAGAATGGCTCGTGCGCTCGGAACGTGGCCCCGCCTCGGTCGACGACTACGCCGCCGCGCCGTACTCCGCGACCGGCACTGCATTCTCGGACTATCGCACGTTCACCACGGCGCCTTGAGTTGAGAAGCGCTGATCACCGTTCGCATGCGATTGGACCTGTCAAGGAACTGCACCCCGATGGCTGATTTCGGAACGAATACGGATAACCTGGAGGAGCTTTCGGGTAGCGAGTTCTTGCTCGCGATTGGCGAGCGCGCGCTGCGCGGACGAGGCCCCGTACGAATCGTGAGCACCGACCGTGGGTTCGATTTGCAGATAGGACCAGCGACCTTGCATACGTTCGACGGACTGCCCGGGTCCGCTCATCCGTTTTCGCTGGAGAGCCTCGCGGCTGACCTCCAGTTCGAAGGTCGGACGTTTTACGCACGCGCCGGCGCGTTCAACGTGCTCGAGCTTCCCGACTCGGTCTGGTTTGGTCCAGAGTTGGATTTGGTCGAACGATCACCACCCCACGGGCGGCGGATCCTCAGCACCGAAAAGATCTGCTTGGGCCTCACGCGAGAGCCACGCTTCCTCGGCCAGCTGGAGCAAGTCGCCTGGGTTCGAGGCGAGTATCCGAAACAGCCATCGAGCGAATCGGTCTGGCCCCCCGAAGTTTTGCCGCGCAGCGAGCTACCCAAAAAACACAAGGCAGTTTGCGTGGCGCCAGACTTGTACGGGGTTCTGCGCGATCCGGAGAAGGGGAAGCTGCGCTTCAGCTTTCCGCGTGAGGAGTACGACGCTGCTCTCCAGCGCTGGATCAACGCGCCGGTCGCCGTGTGGGACGAGGAGTTTCCGGCGTCGCTGAGCGCGATCCTGCGCTGTCTCGTCGGACCATCGCTGTTCGTGTCGTCACTGCTGCTCTTGCCCTGGCTCGGTCCCGAGCTGCAACGCCGCTGCCGAGGCAAGCCGATCGTGCAGTTGCTCGAAACGCACCTGTGCTGGCTCGACAGCGTCGATGCCTCAGGGTGCGAGGTGCTGCGCGCGGAGATCGCACGGCTGACCTCGACGCCTTGGGGTAAACCCTGCGGTCCACCTCTTTGCTACGAGAATGGCAGCTGGGTCCGCGCAGACGAGGCGGGCGAGCCACTGCGTCCGTAGTCATTGGGCGAAGTGCCCGTGTTGCCTGCCCCCGTTCGCGTTCAACGCATCCAGCAAAGCGCCGCGACGAGCGCGCGTTAGGGCCCGCGAATGGCTAAGTCGATCGCCTTCGCGGCCGATGCATCCCGGCTGGCTGCGTTGCTCCTCAGTTACATACCAGCGAGGATGTCGCCTTCGTCGCGCCTTGCCAGCCAGGCGCCTCGACCGCGATCATCGACCGACCTAGCCCATTCGCGGGCCCTTAGTTGAAATTCCCTGCACACGCCTTGACGCTCGGGATCAACGGCGGTCCGCAGACTGGCGAGCGCGCACCGCTCTGCTCCGTCGTCCAGCACGAGAACGAGGCGCACTCGTAGTCGAAGTCACAGATGACGCCGTCTGGTTTTTTCGGTTCACAAACATTGTCGAAAAAGCTGCAGTATGACTGCCGTTTGCATTCGTCGGCTTCACACGTTGCGCCGTCGTCCACTAACGCCTGACAGACACCTTGGTGGTCACAGTACAGTCCGTCTTGCGAGTAACAGTCGGCAGTGACCGTGGATGCGGCGCTGACAGCGACTGCGTCGCAGTTGTCGAACATGCAGGTGTTCAGGCAGGCTTCACCGAGCTTGGCGTGAGGGGCGGCGGGGCGTTCGCTCACGATCACGCAGCTTCCGTGATCGTCCGTGGCAGCAGTCCGCAGACAATCGACCTGCGCTCCGCTCACTGGCGCGCAATCCTGTGCAAATTGGCACGTGCCACCCGTGGGCAAGAGGCCGACGAACACAGCCGCGCAAGCCTTGTCCACCGCAGCGCTGGCTGCAGCTTGCCGAATGCACGCGCTCAACATCTGACTCGCGGCCGCCAAACAGCCCTCCGCCGCGGCCGGGCTGTAGGCCACTGTCGAGGGATTCGTTCGGTACGCGTTCTGCATCATGAACAGGGCGTTTTGCGCACAGCGCACGGCATCGAACGGCGAGTCAATCATTGGGCAGCACTTGCTCAAGGCATCGCAGTAGACGGCTGACATGCGCGCCGGAAAATCCTCGCGCGAGATCCCGTTCGTGCCCGCAGAACTCGTGCCCGCAGAACTCGTGCCCGCAGAACTCGTGCCCGCAGAACTCGTGCCCGCAGAACTCGTGCTCGTCGTCGAGTTGGACCTGGCGGACCCACCGCATCCAGAAGTCAGCGCCGCTCCCCACACCGCACACGCCCAACAGGAGCCGACAAAAGCTCTATTCATTTACTCATCCAGCCCCATTGCTTGTCTCGATTGTACTTAACCTCATCGCCTCGCGGGAGCGGCAATTCGCAGCTCGGCCACTCTGCAGCTGTTCCGGCGTCTCCTGATCCCGCAAACTGCCACCGAAAACCATTCAGCCTCGGTGCGAGGTTGCGGGCCGTGGAACCGATTGGCGCGACCGCGGCGATCAGCCGCCGATGTTTATTTCCAGAGCAGGTCGCCGGGTGCGCCGCTCCAAACGAGGGATTGCGCAAGGAACGCCGCGCGATGAGCACTGCAGTTAGCGCGCTGACGAAGGAAAGCGAGCAAACGTAGCCGCACCGCCAACGATCGGCAGTGAAATGCGGTTTTCGGATCCGCGTGCTTCGTCGGATGCTCGACGGATGGGAGAGGGAAAGTACCTGGGAGTCGCTTCGCGTTGGGTGACCGGTGGCAAACGGGTCACAACAGGTTGACGGATAGGCTGTCACCGTTACATTGCCCGTCGACCGGTAACGGATCCGTCCGCGGGGCGCCCTCAGCTCCGTGCTTTGCTCAGCTTGGAAAAGTTCATGAATCGAATCTCTTTTTCCGCTCAAATCGCTTTGCTCGCTCTCGGTCTTGGCGCCAACGCGTGCTCCTCCGACGGCGCCACTGCTGCAGGTGGAGGCGGTCACCCGGGGACCGGGGGGCTGGCGGCGACTGCGGGGTCGAGCAGCGGGGGCGCAAACTTGGGTGGCACCGGTGGTCAGATTCAGGGTGGGGGCGGCGCGCTCGGCACCAGCGGTTCAGGGACAGGCGGGGCCCCGCAGACGGGCGGGGCCTCGGGTGCAGCGAGCGGCGGGATGAGCGGTGCCACGGCTACTGCCGGCATGGGCGGAGTTAGCAGTGGCGATGGCGGACGGGGAGGTGCCGGCGGCAAAGCCGCCGGCGGCTCTGGGGGCCACATGGGGGGAGCGGCCGGTTCTTCTTCGACCGGAGGTACCTCTGGCTCGAACCCGTGCAAGGCCAGCCCCTGCGTCGTGCTGCCGCTCGGTGATTCGATCACCCACGGTTTCAACTCGACCGACGACGCTGGCTACCGCTCGGCGTTGTTCAAGCTCGCCGTCGCGGCCAACCAGAAAGTGACGTTCATCGGCTCGGTGAGCAATGGTCCGAGCACCATCTCGGGGCAGACGTTCCCGAAGAATCACGAAGGTCATGACGGGATCTCGGTCACGGGCATCACCGGCTACGTTCCGCCGAAGAAGGCGTTCCCGACCACGCCGCACATCGTGCTGCTGCACATCGGCACCAACGACATGACCAGCAACGCCAATCCCACGACCACGGCCAGTCAGCTCGACACGCTCGTGACGAACATCGTCCAGGCGGCGCCCGACGCCCTAGTCGTGGTCGCGAAGATCGTGCCGCTCGGCTACAGCAACACGAACTACGACCAGTACATCGCGAAGATCCCGGACGTGGTGAAGGCTCACGCGGCCAAGAACGAGCACGTCGTCATGGTCGACATGAGCACGCTGCCGGGCTCCGACATCCGCGGCAACGGCAACGTGCATCCGACCGACAAGGGCTACGTGGACATGGCAGACCTCTGGTACGGCGTCATCAAAGGCTATTTGCCGAACTAACGGTTCGGGCGAAACGTTCCGGGTGATGGGCATCGCTGATTGGAGTCAGTGGTGTGCTCGAACTGTCATTTCCGCCGCCTTTGAATGCCGGCTGCACTTGCGCTCAGAGCAAGTCGTACGAGCAGCTCCACAAAAGGCCTCCGTCACCGGGCACGCACTGGCAATGCGCGCCCTGCGCTTCGCATTGTGCTTCTTCCAGAGAACAGCCCTTACCGTCGAGCGTGCCGCAATTCACGGTCTGGGCGCTGTCTGCGACACACACGGCAGCGTTGCGCTCGAAGCCGACCGGGCAACGAGCATACAAACCGTCTGACCCACAGTCCGGCACCGACGTCCTGCCGAATGTGTGATCGCAGCAGCGAACGCCTTGCCGCACGCAAGACTCGACTGGGCAGGTCATCGGATCCACGAACGGCGCAGGACAACGCCACGAACCGTCGACACACACGCCGATCACGGCGTCCGCAAACAACTGACCACACCAGGCGGCACAGAAGACGTACCCATCACCCAAGCAGGCCGACGCCGCGCCCGCACCTGCCTGTCCGCTGGCACCACTCTGACCGCTGTCAGTGCCACCGCTGCTCGTTCCAGCGCCTGAACTTCCGGCACCCGGCGCTCCCGCACTGCTGCCGCCCGCCTGCCCTGGCGGTCTGCCATCGATCACTTTTGCACTGCACGCGACGAGCCATAAACACCCCCAACAGCCCGCCCTCAGCCAATTCCGCATCCCGAGAGTAACCCTGAAATTTGCTGGCATGTCTAGCGGCGGCTCGTCATTCGAAAACTGGACTCGACTATCCCGAATCAAGGCTTCGGGGACGAATGCCAGGGACCTCGCGGCGGCGCAGTGTCCCCAGCGACGTCGAGTCAATCGACTGCACGAAGAGGTCGCGATTCTGAACCTGTTCGGAGACGCGCGCACCACGTACGGCGAACCCAGCTTCAACCGCGGCGCACTGAGCCTCGCCTGACACTGACGCTTCCGAGGGCCACCGGCTCTGTCTGAGCGAGCAATCGCCGGAGTGCGGACGGATCCGAACGAGCGCTCGGATTGCTGGAACATTCCAGCGGGCTCGAACCGAGGCGGGCGCGATTTAC
>Ga0134124_10001344_pt1 | contig 19755 bp, 20 predicted proteins | sample KB304_FD_96880 | JGI IMG/M metagenome (GOLD analysis project Ga0134124, IMG submission 96880) | Terrestrial soil microbial communities without Nitrogen fertilizer from Kellogg Biological Station, Michigan, USA - KB3-0-4 | ecosystem: Environmental > Terrestrial > Soil > Unclassified ...
CGGCACGCCGGCCAGGCGCGCGGCGAGGCGACCGTGCACGCCCGCGCCCTTACCGTGCGAGTGCACCAGCCGAGCGCCGGTGCGCCGGATCAGCCGCACGAGGCGCATCAGCGTGAGCGGCTGCAGACGATCGGTCCGCAACGCGACCGCGTCGAGCCCCGCCTCGCCGAAGCGCGCGAACAGCGGCCCGTCGGCCGGGCCGACCATGATCGACCGCCAGCCGCGTGCCCGCAGCCCCTGCGCGACGGTGAGGACGTGCTGGGGCCCGCCGCCCTCTCTGGTGGAGACGATCACCTGGACAATGGGGATCGGCTCCGTCACGCGCGCGATCCGGCGGTGGCCGCGCGGACGGCGCGGCGCAGCTGGCGCGGCAGCGCCAGCGCGAGCGCCGGCCGTAGCGCGAACAACGCGCACCACGGAGGGTAGGCGCCGCTCATCACCGCGCGCCACCGCACGCGCGCCTCGGTCCGCAGGCGATCCTCCTCGCGCTCCACCGACACCCTTTCCTCGCCCAGCCGCCGCACGACCAGGACGTCGGCCAGGCTGGCCAGCCGCGTGAGGCGGGCCAGCCGCATCCACAGCTCGTAGTCCTGGGCCACCGCCAGGGCTTCGTCGTAGCCGCCGGCGCGCGCGAGCAGCTCGCGGCGCAGCATCACCGAGGAGTGCACGAAGGGATTGGCACGGATCAGCGCCCGTCGGAGCGCGGCATCGTCCGGGGGCGGCTGCACGAGCCGCACGAGCGCCCCGGCCGGATCGACCTCGCGCGCGGCGGTGCCGAGGACGCCGACCTCCGGGTGCGCGGCCAGGTACGCGCGCTGGCGAGCGAAGCGCTCGGGCAGCGCCACGTCGTCGGCATCAAGCCGGGCGACGAGCTCGGCGCGCGCGAAGCCGAGCGCGCGGTTGAGCGCGCGTGTGAGGCCGGTGCGCGCCTGGCGGTGCACGCGCAGCCGCGCATCGGCGACGGCGGCGAGCAGCTCGGGCGTGGCATCGGTCGATCCGTCGTCGACGACGATCAGCTCGAGATCGCCGGCCGTCTGGGCGAGCACGCTGGCCACGGCCTCCGCAACGAAAGGCGAGCCGTTGTACACCGACATGAGGACGGAGACGGCCGGCGTGGTCACGTCTTCCTGAACACGAGGTTCAGGTAGGGCAGCGCGAGCGAGGCGGGCCGGCCGAGCATCCGCAAGGCGCCCGCGGCGGCGGCGAAGACGGGCAGCAGCGCGCGGCGGGTCCGCGAGCGGGCCGTGGCGCAGAAGAAGCGAAAGCCGTAGCCGGCCTCCTCGGTGACGTCGGCCAGCCCGCTCCATCCCGAGGACGGCAGGCAGTCGGCGAAGGCCGCGTTGCGCCAGCCGGTGCCGTCGGCCACGAACTCGTCGAAGCCGACGGCGCGGTAGCGGCCGGGGCGGCCGAGGCGCGCGTAGCGCCACGCCAGCCGCGGCGGCAGCCACTGCACGAGCGGCAATCCGACCGAGTGCGTCTCCAGCGGGAACCAGCGATTCGGCGTGTCGAGGACCGCGATGTGGCCGCCACGTCCCAGCACCCGGTAGTACTCGTCGACCTGCGCCCGCCGCCAGCGCACCGGCAGGTGCTCGACGACGCCGACAGCCAGGACCAGGTCGAAGGCGCCGTCGGCCCACGGCAGCCGCCGCGTGGCGTCCTGATCGAGATGGCGCATTTCCTGAACAATCGCCAGTCCGAGCTCTTCGACCTTCGCGCGCGTGAGAGCCACGAACGCCGCGTCGGTGTCGAAGGTCGTGAGCGCCGCCACCTCCGGCTGCTCGGCCAAGTACTCGGTCATGTGGCCGAACGAGCAGCCGATCTCGAGCACACGCAGCCGGGTGGCACCGCGCGCGCGCAGGTACGCGAACAGCGGGCCGAGGAAGTGGCCGCCGCGCGCCTCCTTGAAGTCGAAGTAGAGCGGCGCCCGGCGCGCGCCCTTGCGCTCGATCAGCATCTGGATCACGCGCGCGCTGTAGTGGGTGGAATACCGCCGGCCGCCGGTCTCCAGCAGGCGGCGGTCCCCGAGGTCCACGATACGGAACGGCTCGGCCATCGCACCTATCCTGTCACGCTCGCCGCGCGACCACGAGCAGCATGTGGCCGAGCAGCCGCAACGCCGGCTCGCTGTACAGCGCCTGTCGCGCGAGGGCCTGCCACCAGCCCCGACGGCGAGGGGCGGTGCTGCGCGCCCGCGCGCGGCGCTCCGTCGCCGACCGCCGCCGAGCGCCGCGTAGCGCGCGCGCCGCCGTGCGCAGGACGCGCGCCGGATCGTAGGGATGCGCCGCGAGCGGCGCGAAGCCTTGACCCCGGAGGGCGGCGATGAGCTCGCGCCGGGAGAACGCGTACTGGTAGAAGTCGCCGCCGGCTCGAGCGAGCGCGGCCTGGCGACGGCGAATCCACGGCGCGCCGAGCTGCCGTACGCCGTTGAGATATGGCACCGAGATCAGGAGCGCGCCGCCGGGCGCCAGCACGCGGCGCGCCTCGGCGAGGATCGCGTCGGGGCCGTCGGCGTCGTGCTCCACCACACCGAGCGACACGTAGGCGGCCAGCGCGCCGCTCCGGATGGCCAGCGCACGCAAGTCGCTGGCGGCCAGCGGCACGGCGGCCACGCGGCGGCAGGCAGCGAGCGCCTCGACGCTGCCGTCCACGCCGGCCGTGCGCCAGCCGCGCTCGCGCAGCAGGATCACATACTGGCCAAGGCCGCAGCCGGCCTCGAGCACGAGGCCCTCCGGCGGCAGCGCCTCCGTGATCAGCGTCGTCAGCGGCGAGACGCGGGCGACCGCGAGCAGCTCGTCCACCGAGTGACCACCCCAGTGCTCGGTCCAGAAGTCCTCGCGGGCGGAGGTCGAATAGTACGTGAGCACTCAGGCCGCTCTGCGCCGCCGCCACACCGACCAGCCCTCCTGCGCCCACACGCGCTCGAAGTCGTCGGGCGGCGCATCGGCGGCGGCGGCGAGGCTGGGATCGATGACGGCGTAGTCGGCGCCCGCGTGCCGGGCCAGATCGAACCAGCAGCCGGCGCCGCCGGCGGCGCGGCAGGCGGTGCGCGCGCGCTCGAGCGTGTACCAGGCCGCGAGCGGTCCGCTGCCAGCCAGGAACTTGAACGCGCCGTCCTTGAACGAGCCGGTGATCGACCGGCGGGTGCGCAGCCGGAACTCGAAGTCGTCGGTGAAGAAGAGCGTTGTCCGTGGCGTGGTGGAGGCGGTCCACGCCCACAGCGCCAGCCGCGGCGCCGGGTCGACCACGGCCGCCGGCACCGGCCTGGGACCGAATCCCAGCGCGTGCTTCACCGCCCCGCGCGTCTCGTGGGAGAACGCGTGGATGATCTCGCCCGGTGGGATCAGCGACACGACCACGACCGCCGCGGCCGCCACCCACGTTCGCGCGCGTGCCGTCCGAAGCCATCGCGCGTACAGCCACGCGAGGGAGCCGAGGAGGATCGGGTACAGCAGTCGCAATACACGGAGCTCCTGGATGTCGACGTAGGGACGATCGAGCCAGGTGCCCAGAGCCTGGATGGCGGCGGTCCCCCCGAAGCCGACCACCACGGCAGCGCCCATCACGGGCCCGAGCGGCGTGAGCACCGCGTGCGGCTCGCCCCGCCGGCGCCACCAGAGCCAGGCGGCCAGGGGCAGCGCCATGTGAAACACCACCGACAGCAGCGCGTTCGGCGGGATCGGATAGAACAGATACGGAAAGCGGTAGTCGAGTGCCGCGCGTACCACCGCGGGGGCGCCGCCGCCCTCGCGGCCCGAGAAGAACGGCACCGTGTAGGGCAGCGTGCCCACCACGAACAGGGCCACGCCGAGCGCAAGCTGCGCGAACGCGCGCGGGCGAAGGCGCGCCTGCCACAGATGGGCCACCGCGGTCACCTGGGCCAGCTGGTACGCGGAGACGGGATGGACGTTGAAGAGGACGCCGAGCAGTCCCCAGTACGCCGGGAGCCACCGGCTGCCGCGCGCGACCACGAAGAGCAAGAGCAGCGGCGGGATCAGCCCGGCCAGGATCGTGCGCGTGGCCGCGGAGGCGATGCCATCGAACCCCCACATCTCACCACCGAGCGCGTTGCGCAGCGTCACGGCGCCCAGCGTGGCCAGCGCCGCCGGGGCGGGGCGGCCGGCCACCGCGCGGAAGAAGACGTAGTGGCCCACGATGAAGACGGCGCCGATGAGCCAGCCGAGCCAGGCCAGCGCGCGCTCGACGTCGCCGCCGAGGCGGCGGGCGAGGGCGGCGTGCAGGTCCAGGAACCAGGGGACGTGCAGCAGGTCGGGGTCGTAGCGATAGAGCGCGTCGCGCGCGAAGAGGTCGGGGGAGAGCTTCCTGGCAACGAGGAGGTTGTACGCGCTCTGGTCGGCGCGCGGATCGGCGTCGCGAGCGGCCATCACGACGCCGGCCACGAGCAGCGCGGCCAGCACGACAAGGGCGGCCTCGCCGACCCGGCGGTGGGTCGTCAGCGGCGGCCGCGCGGCCGCGCCCATTCGCGCACCAGGAGACTCCCGAACTTCAGACCCACCGGGATGGCGTTGAGCTTGGACACCCCACGGCCGATGCGGGGAGACTCCTGGGTCGGGATCTCGAGCACGCGGAGCCCGAGCTGGAGCGCGCGGATCGACATCTGCAACTCGATGGCGTACCCCTCGGCATCGGGCGCCAGCCGCACGAACGCCGCGCGGGTGATGGCGCGGTAGCCGTTGATGGTGTCCGAGATGTGCGTGCGCGCCCGGCAGAGCACGTTCGCCAGCCACGTGAACAGGAGATTGCCCAACCGCCGGCTGCCGAGCAGGAACTTGTCGTCGTCCTCGGAGCGGGCACCGCGCATGAAGCGCGAGGCGATCACCATGTCGTAGCCGGCGGCCAGCCCGTCGATCAGCTTGGGGATGTCGTCGGGGTCCTCGTTACCGTCGGGACTGAAGAAGATCAGCCAGTCGTTGCGCGCTCGCTGCACGGCCAGGCGGAAGGCCTCGCCCCGGCCCCGTCGCTCCTGGCGGATCACGCGCACGCCGCGTGACTCGAAGAACTCCAGTGTGCCGTCGGTGGAGCCGCCGTCTACCACCAGGACCTCGTCGAGGCAATGCATCGGCAGCTTGGGAAAGACGTCGGTGACGCCGTCGATCTCGTTCAGGGTGAGCACGACCAGCGTGACGGCCGGCATCACCGGGCCGCTCCGGCGCCCTGCGTGCGCGCGTACCACTCGATCGTCCGCGTCAGTCCTTCGCGAAAGCCAACCTCGGCCCGGAAGCCGAACAGGTCCCGGGCGCGCGTGACGTCGGCGCAGCGCCGCCGCTGGCCGCTCGGCTTGGAGGCGTCGAAGACGACGCGCCCGCGGTACCCGGTCAGCTCGGCCAGCAGCCCGGCCAGGTCGCGGATGGAGATCTCGAAGCCGGCGCCGAGATTCACCGGCGCCGCCTCGTCGTAGCGCTCGGCCGCCAGCAGGATGCCGCGGGCGGCGTCGTCCACGAACAGGAACTCGCGGGTGGCGAGCCCGTCGCCCCACACCACGATCTCCGGCGTGCCGGCGGCGGCCGCCTCCAGGAAGCGGCGGATCAGCGCCGGGATCACGTGCGAGCGCTCCGGGTCGAAGTGGTCGCCCGGACCGTAGAGATTCATCATGAGCAGGTGGATTGCGCAGAAGCCATACTGCGCGCGATAGGCCTGCCCCTGCACCAGCAGCATCCGCTTGGCGGATCCATACGCGCCGTTGGTCGGCTCCGGATAGCCGTCCCATACCTCGTCCTCTCGGAACGGCACCCGCGCATGTTCCGGGTAGGCGCACACCGAGCCCACGGCCACCAGCTTGCGCACCCCCGTCCGCCGCGCCTGCTCCATCACCAGGGCACCCATCATCGTGTTCGCGTAGAAGGTGCGGCCGGGGTTGGCGAGGTTGTAGCCGATGCCGCCCACGTCGGCGGCCAGGTGCAGGACGAGATCGACCGGATGCTCGGCGAAGAGGCGCTCGACGTCGGCCTCGCGGGTGAGATCGTACTGGGCCCGTCGGGGAATCACCACGCTGGAGCAGCCGGCCGTCTGCAGCCGGGCCACGACGGTGCGACCCAGGAAGCCGGCCCCGCCGGTCACCAGCACCCGGGCGTCGCCGAGGCTCAGGGCCCCGTTCACAGGCTCGCCCCGGCCGCGGCTCGCACGACCAGTCTCAGGCTCGCCTCGCCTGCGGCTCGCACTACCACCGCGCCATGAACTCGTCCATGCATTCGACGACGTAGGCGCGGTCGCGCTCGCTGATCGCGTGGTGGTTGCCGATGAAGAACGACTGGCGCATGACCAGCTCCGCGTGGTCGAGCGGGCCGGCGATGCGGTGCGGGAAGAGCCGGATGGCCGGCTGGTCCCGGAAGTTGCCGGCCATGATCGGCCGCGTCTCGATTCGCCTGCTCTCGAGGAAGCGCACGAGCTCGTCGCGGGAGAAAGGCGCGTCCGGCCGCACGCTGATCGGATAGCCGAACCACACCGAGCGCGAGCCGTTGGTGTCGCGTCCGGGACACTCGCGCAGCCAGCGGGCGTGGCGGCGCAGCCCCGCGCTCCAGAAGTCGACGTTGTCGCGCCGGATCTTGATGAAGGGCTCGAGCTTGGCCACCTGGTGGAGGCCGAAGGCCCCTTGCAGCTCCATCGGACGGAAGTTATACCCGAGGCTCACGAACAGAAACCGCTCGTCGATCGGCGCGTCGGCTATGGTCGGCTTCTTCTTGACGTCGCGCGTCCAGCCGTGCGCGCGCAGCATGCGGGCCAGGTCGGCCACGGCCGAATCGTCGGTGACGACCATCCCGCCCTCGATGGTGCTGATGTGGTGCGAGAAGTAGAAGCTGAACGTCCCGATGGCACCGAAGGTGCCGGCCATCTTGCCCTCGAACCGGGCGCCGTGGGCCTCGCAGGTGTCCTCGACGACGACCAGGTCGTGGCGCGCGGCCAGCGCGCCCAGCGCGCGCATGTCGCAGGCGTTGCCCAGCAGGTGCACCGGCAGCAGCGCGCGCGTCCGAGGGCCGACGGCGCGGGCGACCGCCTCGGGATCGATCGTGAACGTGTCGAGATCGACGTCCACCAGCACCGGCACCAGCCCCACGTTCACGAGCGGGAAGTACGTGGTCGACCACGCCACCGCCGGCACGATGACCTCGTCGCCGGGGACGAGAGGCCGGGGGAAGGCGGGATTGACCAGCGTCGCCGCCGCCACCAGGTTGGCCGAGGAGCCGGAGTTCACCATCACGGCCTCGGCCACGCCGAGGTACTCGGCCCACATCGCCTCGAAGCGGCGGACCTTGTCACCCATCGTGACGCGCGTGGAGAGCAGGCAGTCGATCGCCTCGTTCACCTCGTCGGCGCCGAAGGACGGCACGTGCAGGGGCAACCGCACCTCGGCCGGGCGAGGGTCGGGCTCGGCGAAGTACTGCTCGACCAACGCCCGGATCTGCGCAGCCAGGGCGGAGCGGGATGGACTCATCGCAGATGCGTGCGGAGCGAGGTTATCGGACGGCCCCCCCGGCCAGTCGGCGCCAGCGCCGGCGCGTGAAGAGCACGTCCACGAACCACTTGGCGTACCGCGTCTCCTCGCGGCCGGTGAACGTGGCCCGCACGAGCGCCCGCACCACGCGCCACGGCCGGAGCGCGAACGAGATCACGTAGAAATTCACGAACAGCCACAGCATCGTCCAGTACAGCCGGCGTGTGGACACCCGATCGGCGTAGGAGGGCGCCCTGGCCGTGTAGAAGTCCATCGGCGAGACGAAGAACTCGTCGTCGAGCTCGATCTTGCCCTGGCGCTGTAGGCGCCGGAACAGCTCGGAACCCGGATACGGCACGAACTTCGAGACCGCTACGTCGTAGACGCCGAGCCTCGCCATCCGCCGGATCAGCGCGAGCGTCTGCCGCAGCGTGGCCGGCGTGTCGTCGGGGAACCCGATCACGATGAAACAGGACAGCTTGAGGCCACGCTTCACGGCCGACCGCATGGCCACCAGCATGTGATCGAGATCGACCTGCTTCTTGACTGCCTTCAAGATGGCGGGCGACCCGCTCTCCGGCGCGAAGGCCAGCGCCCGGCAGCCGGATCGGTAGAGGAGATCGGCGACCTCGGCGTCGAACACCTCGGCGCGGGTGCCGCTGGGCATCTGCCAGGTGATGTTCAGGTTGCGGTCGATCAGCTCGTGGCAGAAGTCCACGATCCACTGCCGTTTCACGATGGCCGTGAGGTCCTGGAAGTCGAAGTTCGTGACCTGGTACGTCCGGACGTACAGCGCCATCTCGTCGGCCAGCAGCCGCGGATCACGCGCGATCCACCGTTGCGTCCACATGGCCGGATTCGAGCAGAACGTGCACTGGAAGGGGCAGCCGCGGGTGCCGAGCATCGGCATCGAGCGCCCGAGGTTGATGCCATTGGTCTGGTGGCGCGCGATGTACTCGCGGATGGGGAACGCGTCCCACGCCGGTAGCGGAATGCCGTCGATGTCGCGCCGCCGCGCTGAGAGCCCCGTGTTCACCACTCGCCCGTCCAGGCGGAGGGCGATTCCCTTCACCTCGCTCAACGCCCGGCCGGCCGCGCGCGCGCGCAGCAGGTCGACGAACGTCTCCTCGCCCTCGCCCAGCACCACGATGTCGAACGGGCTGGTGGCCAGCACGTGCTCCGGCACCGCGGTACCGTGCTCGCCGCCCAGCACCAGGAGCGCCGCCGGCGCCTTCTCGCGCACGGCGTCGGCCACGCGGTGCACCACCGGCCACAGCGTGCTGAACATGCAGGAGATGCCCACGACGGCGGTCTCCGGATCGATCCGGCGCGCGATCTCGTCGATGGTGAGGCCCTGCACGAGGAAGTCGTCGCGGTCGGGATAGGGCGACACGGCGTCCAGCGACTCGCCCGTCGCGTCGATGACTCGGTGCTCGAAGCCCGCCTCGCGCAGGGCCGCGGCGATGTACGCCAGGCCCAGCGGAGGGTTCGGGGTGTGCATCTGGAGGCCCGAAAACGTCTTGATTCCCGGGGGGTTGATGAGGGTAATCATCACGACTCGGAGTCAGGTAATTATACAGCAGCCACCCGCTTATACAGCAGCCACCCGCTGCAGCAGCGCGATCTCGGCGGCCACGAGCACGCCGAGGTCGTAGCGGGCGACGACCATCCCCCGTCCAGCCTTGCCAAGCGTCTCGGCCAGAGCACGATCTGTGATCACTCGCGCCAGGCTGTCGGCGAGGTCCTCGGCGCGGCGTGGGTCGAACAGCAGCCCGGTGCGACCGTCGGTGACGAGCGAGCGGTTGCCCTCGCAGTCCGAGACCACGCACGGCACGCCCGAGGCCATCGCCTCCAGCAGCACCTTCGGGTGCCCCTCCGTGAACGAGGCCAGCACAAAAGCGTCGGCCCCCGCGTAAAACGGCGGCAACCGCTCCTGCGGCACGACGCCGGGCAGCTCCACCTCCACCCGCGCCCGGAGGGCCTGCTCGCGCAGCTGCTCCCGGAGCGGGCCGGCGCCGACCAGCACCAGGCGGATCGGCACGCGACCCTTGAGCGCTGCGGCGGCGGCGACGACCGTCCGGAGGTTTTTCTCTGCCGAGAAGCGCCCGACGTAGAGCACGCGCGCCGGACGTCCCGGTGTCCGCGGCGCCGTCGGCGGCGCGAAGTGTCGTGTGTCGACGCCGTTGGGTACCAGGTGGACCTCGCGGGCCACGCGTGCAGCACGTGCGCGCAGGCCTTCCGTCGTGGCGATGACGGCCGCCGCGCGGCGCAGACCGACGTGCTCGACGGCCGCCTTGAGCAGGCGCTTGGGCCCTGGCCTCGACAGCTGCGCATACGAGAAGCCATAGGTCGTCACGTAGGGCGTCCCGAAGCGCGCGTTCGCGACGACGGCGGGGATCGTGCCGGTCACCTGGAAGATGCGCAGCACCGCGCACTGCCGCAGGCGCGCGGCTTCCGTCCACGCCAGGGTGGCGGCGCGTCGCCCGCGGCTCAGCGGCCGCGGCGGCGCCACCACCTCGGCCCGTTCGAGCAGGGCGGGGTCGCTCGTGAAGGCGCCGAGCGACTCCATCAGGTAGCTGAAGTAGAGGACGCGGTCGAACGACGCGACGTATCGGGCCAGGTAGCCATCGAGCAGGCGACTGGCCTGGCCCGTGCTGGCCAGCTCCCCGAGGCCGCCGCCGAGCGCGGGCAGCAGGCCGACGATCACGCCACGCGCACCGCGGCGTAAAGAGCCACGAGCCGCTCGATGCTCGCCTCGGGAGCGAACCGCGTCTGCACGCGCTTCCGGGCGGCGGCACCCAGCCGGGCGGCGAGCGCCGGATCACCGAGCAGTCGCTCGAGCGCGGCGGCCAGCGCGGCGGGATCGTGACGAGGGACCAGCAACCCACTCTCGTCGTCCTGGATGAGCTCGGGCGTCCCGCCGACGCTGGTGCCCACCACCGGGCGGCCGGCGGCCATCGCCTCCAGAATCACGCGGCTGAACGCGTCGGGAATCACCGAGGGAACCACAACGATCTCGGCCCCTGCGTACAGCGCCAGCACCTCCGCGTTGGGCAGGCGCCCGAGCCGGCGCGCCCACGGCACGTCGGGTACCGGCACCGGCCCATCGCCGACCAGCACGAACAGGGCGTCCGGATGCCGCCGGTGGACATGCTCGCCAGCGGCCAGGAAATCGGCGGTTCCCTTGCCGGGCGACAGCTTGCCGACGAAGAGCACGATCCGGCCGACGAGGCCGTGACGCCGCCGAGCGACCACGCCTTCGGCGGCCGTCGACGGCACGCCGAGTGGCGGGATGGTGTACACCGTCTCCACCCGGCCCGCGCGCGCGAGCAACCCCGAACGCCGGTAAATTTCAAGGATCCCCTCGCTGACGCCGATCACCATGTCCACGCGCGAGATAAAGCGCTGCTTGAAGCAGGCGTCGAGCCAGCCGTGCAGGAATGCCAGCTTCGTGCGCAGGCGCCCCCGGCGCCCACGCATCCAGCCTTCGAAGTACTCCACCGAGCACTCGCGCCACAGCTTGCCGACGCCGCAGTCCGGCGGCCGCCGGTCGTGGTGATGCAGGCACACTGGCGCGGCGTCGATGAGGCTGCCGTCGCGGATCGTCAGTAGGACCGGCCGGCCGGTCAGCGCGCGGGCGATCACGCCGGGCACCAGCATGTGCTTGTTCTGGACGTGGAGGACGTCGACGCCCTCGGCCCGGGCCAGTCGCGCCACCTGCAGGCCCGCGTACAGGTAGAAGAGCGGGTTGGCCAGCACCTTCGCCGGCGCGACTGGGCGACCCGGCGGGCGCTTGACCGGGAACGCGAAGCGGCGTACGCGGAACCCGTCGCGCGTCTCCACCGGCGGCGCACCCCAGTTGGGCGTGATGACGACGACGGCATGCCCATGCGCCACCAGCGCGCGGGCCAGCGCCTCCACGCTCCACTCGGCGCCGCCGGGCGCATACGGCGGGAAGTACTCGTTGACCAGGGCGATTCTCATCGCCGTGGGCGGGTCATCGTGCCGATCGCCGGCGGCCGCCGCCACTTCGCCAGCGTCTCCTCGTAGACGGCCGCCGTGCCCGTCACGCATCGATCCCAGCGGAAGCGGGCGTCGACGCGCGCCCGGTTCGCCCGGCCGAGCGCCGCCCGCAGTCCGGCGTCGGCCAGCAGCCTCGAAATTCGCTCGGCGAAGCGCTCGGGCGCGGCCGGGTCGGCGAGAAACCCACCTTGGCCGTCCACCAGGACCTCGGGGATCGAGCCGCGATCAGAGGCGACGACGGGGAGCCCGCACGACATCGCCTCGCCGACAGCGAGGCCGAACCCCTCCATGGTCGAGGGAAACACGAAGACGTCGGCGAGATTGAAGTGGTCGACCTTCTCGGCCTCCGGCACGTAGCCGGTGAACAGGACGCGACTGTCGAGACCGAGCTGGCCCGCGCGACGCTCCAACTTAGCCCGGAGCGGACCGCCGCCGGCGATCACCAGCCGCGCGGCCGGCGCTGTGGAGGCGACGCGCGCGAACACGTCGAGGAGCACCAGCAGGTTCTTGCGTGGCTTCAGGCCGCCGAAGAACAGCACCACGGTGGCGCCGTGGAGGCCGTAGCGGGCGAGGAGGTCGGCTCGCCGCGGGCGCGGCGCGAAGCGCTCATCCACACCGTAGGGCACGACGGCGACGTGGTCAGTCCGGCACCCCAGCTCGTCGGAGAGCTGGCGCCGCGCGAACTCGCTGCCGACCACGACGCGATCGACACCCTCCACCACCCGCCGTTCGATCATTCGGTTGAGCGAGCTCGGGTCGAGGTGGTGGTGATGGGCGACGACCGGCACGTCGAGGCCGAAGCGCCGGCGCGCCCACAAGGCCGACGGGCCGATGAAGCGTAGAGAGTGGACGCGCAGAAGGTCGAACGGCGCGGTGTCCCAGACACGCTTGATCGCGGGCGGCACGACGGCCGGCGCGAGCCACCAGCGCAGGCCGCGGCCGATGCCGAAGCGGTGCACCGTCCAGTTGGGCACGTCCTCGGGATGCCGCCCGCCGCGGGCCAGGATGACGTCGAGCCGAACACCGCTTCGGCCGAGCCGGACCAGCAGCTCCCGCTCGTACGTTTCGCCGCCGGAGGTCGTCTCCGGCGCCACGCCGCAGTGGGGCGTGCAGATCCTCAGGGCGTTCTCGGCCGTCGGAGCGCGCCGTCGCGCGGCTTGACATATCGGGCGTAGCACTCGTCACCCTGGAGCGGCACGACGGGCTCGAGGGCCTCGTGCAGGTAGCCGATGGCGGCGTCGCGCTCAGCGGCGCTCTCGACGAGATTCTCCCGGCCGGCGTCGTCGGAGAAGTTCAGGCACAGGGTGCCGCCAGGCTTGAGGTGGGCGACGAGGTGGCGCACCACGTCGAGCGGGTTGATTACGTGCTCGAGGACTTCGAGGATGGTGATGACGTCGTAGGAACGCCGCAGCGGCAGGTGATGACCGAACCCGGGCTCCAGGAACTCGACGTTGCCCGCCGCGCGGAAGCGCCAGCGCGCGAACTCGAATGTCGGTCACGGCAGGTCCACGAGCGTGAATCGCCAGCGCGGGAAGCGGGGTCGAAGCCAAGCAGTGACTGGCCCCACGCCCGAGCCGTACTCGCAGACATCGCCCTCGGGGCCGACGGCGCGCAGCGCGTCGGCGACCCAGTGGAAGCTGTTGTGGCGGTGATAGAACGTCTGGCGCAGTACGTAGTAGTCGGTCTCGGCGAAGAACGAGCGGTAGTCCGCCTCACCCGACCTCGGCTTGGTATCCCACAGTTTGGCCGCTTCCATGCGGAGCACGGTGTAGCGCACCCAGAACTCCTGCATCGTCATGCCACGGTAGTAGTCCGACAGCTCCCGGAACCACCCGCGGTTGAGCCCGACCTTCTCAAGCGCCTGGCTCCGCCGCCGGAAGAGCGTGTCCCGCCACGTCACCTCAGCGCGCCTCCCGGCGGGCAGCGATGAACTCGATGTAGGGCGTTACGCCTCGCAGCCGGTAGTACGAGCGCACCAGGGGCCAGAGCGGTCCACCGACCGGTCGGCCGAGCCCGAGGTCGAACTGCTGCAGCAGCCGGCCGCCGGCCTGTTCGAGTAGCCGCCTGCACTGCCGCTGCGACAGCGGTCGCAGGGTCGCCAGGTACGCCGTGGGTCGGCCGCGGGCCGCCAGGTAGGCGCGGCCGACAGCGAGCGGCAGGCCGGGGATCCAGAAGACCTTGTAGTGGCCCTCGAAGCAGCTGCGGCGGTCGTTGGTGTGCAGGTAGAGCCGCGCCTGGGACCGCATCACCCGCACCATCTCGCGCAGCGACTGCGCGGCGTCCTCGACGTGCTCGATCGCCGAGTAGCAGTAGACGATGTCGAAGCTGGCGTCGGGAAACGGCAGCGCCTCGGCCATCGAGCGCAGGGCGCGCTGGCCGTACCGCATGCGGGCGCGCGTGATGGCGACGGCATCGGCCGACTCGTCCACGCCCCACACCTCCGCACCCGCCTGCTCGGCGAGCGCGTTGAAACCGCCGGTGCCGCACCCCACGTTCAGCAGGCGCGCGCCCTTGATCGGTCCGCCCATCGCCCGCTCCAGCGCGTCCAGGCGCTGGCGCTCGTAGGGCTCGTCGGCGAGCCGGATGTCGACGAGACCGCGCCAGTCGGGGATGCCGAGCGTGTCGCGGTAGTAGCGCGTGTAGTAGGTTTCCAGCGCAGCGTTCACGTCCAAGCTCGTGCGGCTCTCAGGCACGGCGGAACACCGGCTGGATCACGGGGCCGGCCAGCCGCGACTCGACGTCGTCCGCGTTGCTTGAGCGCGGCGGCGTGGACGACGACGTCGATGCCGTGCATGGCGGGCCGCAGCCGGTCGCGGGTCGCGCACGTCGCCGACGAAGAAGCGCAGCGAGGGTGCTTGAAGCGCGCCATCACCTCCGACTGCTTGAGCTCGTCGCGGCTGAACACCACCAGCCAGCGCGGCCGGTAGCGCTCCAGCACGATGTCCACGAACCGGTGGCCGAACGACCCGATGCCGCCCGTCACGAGCACCGCCGCCTCGCGCCAGTCCAGCGGCCGTCATCGTGTCACTCCTTGCGCTCACCGCACACGCTCCAGCGCGCCGGCGTCGCCGAATTGCAGGCGATGCAGGTGCCGATACGTCTCGCTCCGATCCAGCAGCTCCGCGTGCCGCCCGACCGCCTCCACGCCGCCCCGGCTGAGCACCACGATGCGGTCGGCCCGGAGCACGGTCGACAGGCGGTGGGCAATCACCAGCGCGGTCGTCCCCTGCACGGCGCGATCGATCGCCTCCCACACCACGCGCTCGGACTCGCTGTCGAGCGCGCTCGTCGCCTCGTCGAGCACGAGGATGGCCGGCCGCCCCACCACCGCCCGCGCGATGGCGATGCGCTGGCGCTGGCCGCCCGACAGGCGGATGCCGCGATCGGCGACAACGGTGGCATAACCATCGGGCAGCTCGGCGATGAAATCGTGGGCGTTGGCCACCTGGGCGGCCCGGACGACGTCCGCCTCGTCCAGCCCCTCGCGGCCGTAAACGATGTTGTCGCGGATCGTCGTGTTGAACAGCAGCGCCTCCTGGGAGACGACGCCGAACAGCCGCCGATAGTCCTCCTGGCGCAGCGTGCGGATGTCCCGTCCGTCCAGGGTGACGACGCCGGTCACCGGATCGTAGAAGCGCAGCAGCAGGTCGGCGACGGTCGACTTTCCCACACCGCTGGCGCCGACCAGCGCCACCATCTCGCCGCGGGCGATCTCGAAGCTCATCCCGCTCAGGACCGGCTCGTCGCCGTAGCTGAACGACACGTCGCGGAACGCGATGCGATCGCGCAGGTCGCTGACCGGCTCGCGGCCGTCGACCGTCTCCGGCTTCACCGCAAACAGCTCCCACACCCGCCCGGTCGCAGCCAGCACGCCGTGCACGGTCGTCACGGCAGTCGAGATCAGGCCGACCTGGACCACGGCGGCCCGGCCGACATAGAGGAACAGGAAGAACGTCGGCGCGGCCAGGCGGCCGGCCATCAGCTCGGAGACGGCGAGAAGAATGAGGCCAGCCTCGACGACGTAGTTGACGATCGCGCGGGCGGGCTCCTCGATGTGCTTGTGGGCGCCACGCTTGACGTTGACGCGCACCACGTCGCCCAGGACGCGCCCCAGCCGCCCCCGCTCGAAGGCCTCGGCGCCGAACGATTTGACGGTGCGGATGCTCAGCAGCGTCTCCTGAAAGCGGGCGGCGACCTCGGCCATCAGCGAAAACTGGTCGGTCATGAAGCGCCGTACCGGTCCGCGGATGCCCCGGGTGACGACGTAGTGCAGGATCACGGCCGCCGCGGCGGCGCCGACGAGGCGCGGGCTCGTGGTGGCCAGCAGGTAGCCATAGAACAGGATGAGCACCGGCGCGCTGAACAGCGTCCCGACGATCGTCTCCAGCCCGTGGGTCGCGGCCAGGGTGTCGTTGGACAGCCGCGACACCAGCTCGCCCGTTCGGTGCCGGGTGAAGAAGCTCATCGACAGCGACAGGATGTGGCGGAAGAGGTCGGCCTGCAGCGCCGTGCTCGCGCGCATGCGGATCCACAGCGCCAGCATGTAGGTGCCGAAGTCGAGCCAGCCCTTGAGGACACCGACGCCGACGTAGGCCAGGCACAGCCACAGGATGGCGCGGAACCGGTCGTCGACGGCCCTGACGCCGATCCACGAAAAGAAGGTGGCGCCCAGGTTGCCCAGCGTGAGGCCACTGACGCGGGCGGGCGATGTCGCCGAACCCCCCAGCGCCAGGTCGAGGATCGGGGCCATGAGGACCGGGAACACCGCCGTCAGCACGGTGCCGATCGCGCTGGCGACCAGCAGGAGCACGACGGCCGGCCAGTGCGGGGCCAGGTAGCGCCGCAGCAGCCACGCGAACCGCCCCAGGTCGGTCGCGCGTCTCACCGGTGATGCCCGTTGGGGGCCGGCGTCATCTCGCGCAGCGTGACGCACTTGTCACGCGGCACCCCGCGCGCGGTCAGCAGCTCGATCGAGGCCTCGGGACGGTCGAACGTCGCGATCACCACTGCGTCGATCTCCTCGGCCGTCAGCTCGTCGAGCGGTCGCACCGGGAAGCCGAGGAAGCCGGCACCGGGCTCCGGCCCGAACACCGCCACCGGATCGAGGCCCAGCTCGCGAAGGGTCAGGTACGCGAGCTCGGCCGCCTCTCCGGTGCCGTAGAACACTACGCGCTTGAAGCCGTCGCCAGCCATGCGGCCGAGGGACTCGCGCAGCGTCTGCCGCGTGCGCCGATAGAGGTGGAGCGAATAGACCATGTGCTCGTAGGTGAGCCGGCTCTTCTCGGCCAGTCCCTTGGGCGTCAGCAGGTAGCGCAGCCGCTTGCGCGCGGCCGGCCGGTCGTTGAAGTGGACGACCTTGATATAGCCCTTGCGGGCCAGCCGCTTCAGGCAGAGGTTGGCGAGCCCCAGAGCCACCCCCAGCCGCTCGGCCAGCGCGCGCTGGGTGAGCGGCGTGCCCTCCTCGATGGCCGTGAGCAGGCGCAGATCGCGATCAAGATGGCGATCGCTCACGGCTGGCTCGGAGGTCGGGGGGTCATGTTCAACACTTGAACACGGATTGCATCACAGCGTGCGGGTGGGGGTCAACCTTCTCGTGCCACCCTGGGGGGCGGGTGGACTAGAGTGGGGCTGCTACTCTCCGATCAGCTGGACGGTGATCTCGCGTTTTCGCGGACCGTCGAGCTCGGCGAAGATCACCGACTGGAACCGGCCCAGTGACAGCTCACCGTTGTTCAGACCCATCGCGATGCTCCGGCCCAGGAGCGCGGCCCGCAGGTGCGCGCAGGCGTTGCCGCGCTCACAGTCCGAGTAGCGCGGGTCGTCGTGCCGGTACCCGCCCCGCTCGGGGACGAGCCGCTCGATCAGGTTCTTGAGGTCGTCGATCAGCGCGCTCTGGAACTCGTTGATGAACAGCGCGCACGTGGTGTGGAGGGTGTTGATCAGCGCGATACCGTTGGCCACCGGGGACTGCTGGATGACCTCCCGGATGAGCTTCGTGATGTCCGAGACCTCGCAGCGCTCCTCGGTCGACAGCGTGAACGAGGTATTGAAGACCTTCATGTCCGTGTCATTCTCCGAGCCGTCCTCTGAGATTCGCCAGCGGGAGGGCCAGCGTGGCCGCGCCGAGGCCAACCGTTACAGTAAAGGCACCTTTACACGATTGTCAAATCTGGATGTTCAGGCCGTTTTGGGGTCCAGGAGGTCACGCAGGCCGTCACCGAGCAGGTTCAGGCCGAGCACGGTGAGCGCGATGGCGGCCCCCGGGAAGACGGCGAACCAGGGGTTCATCGAGAGAAAGTTCTGCGCCTCCTTCAGCATGAGGCCCCACGACGGATAGGGGGGCTGGGTGCCGAGCCCCAGATAGGCCAGCGCGGCCTCGGCCAGGATCGCCACCGGGAAGCTGGTGGTCGCCTGCACGATCAGCGGCGGCAGCGAATTGGGCAGGATGTGGCGGAGCACCACGCGGGGGTCACCGCCCCCGAGCGCCCGGGCGGCCACCACGAACTCGCGGTCGCGCAGCTCGAGGAAGCTGCCCCGGGTGATCCGGGCGAAGGTGGGGACGAAGGCGATCCCGATGGCCACCATGCTGACCAGCATCCCCGGGGAGAAGACGGCGGTGAACAGCAGCGCGGAGAGGATCGCCGGGAAGCCCTGTACGGCATCGACCAGGCGCATGAGGATCTCGTCGACCCAGCCGCCGAGGTAGCCGCTCAGCACGCCCAGCAGCACCCCCACCCCGGCCCCGATCCCGACGGCGATCAGGCCGACCGCGATCGAGGTCACCGCACCGGTCATGACGCGCGACAGCACGTCGCGCCCGAAGTGGTCGGTGCCGAACGGGTGGCCGCCCGACGGGCCCTGCAGCCGGCCGGTGATGGACATCGCCAGCGGGTCGGCGGGTGTGTAGACGATGCTCAGCGCGGCCGTGGCGATCAGCGTCAGCGTGATCGCCGCACCCAGCGTGAACGTGACGTGGCGGAAGGGCCGTCGGCGGGCCATCTACTCGTACCGGATGCGCGGGTCGAGGAACCCGTAGGCGAGGTCGACGGCGAAGTTGATGACGACGATGCCGGAGGCGACGAACAGCGCCACCCCCTGCACCACCGGCAGGTCTCGGGCCCCGATGGCCACCAGCGCCAGCCGGCCCAGGCCGGGCAGCGCGAACACCGACTCCAGCACGATGGCGCCGGCCATCAGCTGACCGAGCTGGATGCCGGCCACGGTGACGATCGGAATGAGCGCGTTGCGCAGCGTGTGCTTGCCCACGACCAGCCGCTCGCTGACCCCCTTGGCGCGGGCGGTGCGCACGTAGTCCTCGCGGAGGACGTCGAGCACGGCCGAGCGCGTCGCCCGTACCAGGACGGCGGCCTGGAAGAAGCCCAGCGCGAGGGCCGGCAGGAGCAGCGCGCGCAGGGCCGGCCACACGCCGGCCGACCAGCCGTCGAAGCCGCCCGAGCGCACCCAGCCGAGGGTGACGGAGAAGAAGAGGATCAGCAGCAGCCCCGACCAGAACTGCGGAATCGAGATCCCAAGCTGGGAGACGATCATGGCCAGGTAGTCGCCGCCACGCCGGTGGTGGGTGGCGGCGTAGAGCCCGAGCGGGATCGCCGCCGCCACCATGAACACGGCGGCCAGCAGCGCCAGGGGGACGGTGACGGGCAGCCGGGTGACGATCAGCTCGCCCACCGGCAGGTCGTACTGGATGGAGCGACCGAGGTCGCCGCGCAGCGCGCGGGTCAGCCACTCGACGTACTGGATCGGCAGCGGCCGGTTCAGGCCCATCGCCTCCCGCAGGCGCTCGGTGGCCTCCCGGCTGCCCTCCGTGCCCATCATGAGCGCGGCGGGATCGCCCGGCAGGATGCGAATCACGAGGAAGACGAGCAACGAGACGAACAGGAGGGTCGCGGCGAGCGCCCCGACCCTCCGGGCGACGTAGCGGCGCACGAACTACGGATGCGTCACTTGGCGGGCGCCCACGATACCTCGGACAGGTCGTTGGCCGAGGCGGGCAGGTCCTTCCACAGCCCCTGCAACCCCTTCTTCGCCACCGCCAGTCGCGGGTGCATGAAGAGCCAGACCACTGGCGCATCCTCCACGAGGAGCTTCTGCATGTCCACGTAGACCTCGCGGCGGGCCTTGTCGTCGACCGTGACCTCGGACTTGGCGAACAACGCCTGGAACTTCGCACTGTCGTAGCGGAAGTAGTACTTGGGGTTCGCGTAGTTCTTGATGTCCCACGCCTCGGCGTGGCCGATGATCGTCAGGTCGTACTCGGCCTCGCGGAA
>Ga0134124_10001347_pt1 | contig 19746 bp, 16 predicted proteins | sample KB304_FD_96880 | JGI IMG/M metagenome (GOLD analysis project Ga0134124, IMG submission 96880) | Terrestrial soil microbial communities without Nitrogen fertilizer from Kellogg Biological Station, Michigan, USA - KB3-0-4 | ecosystem: Environmental > Terrestrial > Soil > Unclassified ...
GGCCGACGAGTTTTGCCCTTCCGAGCCAGCATCACGAGCTTGCGGATATGACTTTCCGAGCAGGAAAGAAGCAACGCGGCTTCTTTCACCGTCACGTGCTCTTTCGCTTTTATGAACGCGAGCTGTTCGCGCAGCTTCGACGAAGCTTCATCGGAAGATTGTGCCGAAGCCTTGCTCGCACCATCGCATTCGAGAAAGATGGCTCGCGCAATCTCCTCGATTCGTGCGTCAAGTAAGGCAAGAAATTCTTGATTCTTCATAACGATAGATGGACGTTAAGAGTGAACTACCTGTGAAAGACCACACGAGATGTGCTCCTTCGACTACTCATTTGGCCGCAGCTTTATATTTCTTTACGAGCGAAATCCAGGGTCGGTAGTTTGCTACCTCCCAAATTTTTTTGACTTCCGCGAGTACCCTGCCTCCAAGTGCTGAATACCACTGAAGAATCGTCATTACCTCGAGTGTGCTGTTTGCGAGGAGCGCGTCATCAATCCCTTTGTATCTTTCCCATGTAACGATTCTCGTAGTGGTTTTGAGGTGGTGGGCTGCGATGTCCTGTTCCCGAGTTGCTATGAGTCGGGCGAGTTGTCGAGCCACAGCAGAATTCGTTTTGTAGTCAGCGTCAAAAGCGATTAGAGCGTTGTATGAGCGTGCGGCTTCGACGATTTCTGCATGCGAACAGCTAACTCCGCTCGTTGCGATAACGCGCGCTTTCGGTCTTAGACTTAGAAGGGTTTCAGCTTTAAGCGCACCCTCAGTAATGATGATTGTCTGGCCCGGCGGCAGAGTTCCACTTGAGAAGGTAAAGTGAATTGGTGTTCCTGAGCTCGTGCCGTTGCGTTCAAGTGGCGATGAAAGCCATCGATACTTCTTTTCGCCGGTGGGAACATCGTTTCTGTGAAGCCGAAGTTGGCAGGCTTGAATTCGCCTCTTGCCGTCCCGGTAAGGAATGACGAGCAAAGGCATGTTGTAATCACGATCTTTCCATAATTGCACGCTTCCAGATTCATCTTGCCAGAAGCCCGGAACGCCCATCACGCCAGCATGGAAATTCCAGAGTGCGTTTTCAGGAAATCTGTCCGTCACAAACTTGTTCAGTATGCGAGCCAGACTGGAGCGCTCCTTTTGCGTGCGAGGAAGCGCGCCATAAATCTGTAATTGTGATTTACCCAATCCCCTTGATACGAGTCCGTGAGGTCCATCTATCAATTGGGAAAAATATTTGTGAGCAGGCGATCGGCGAATCAATTCCTGGTACACGGCATTGCGAATCTCGATTGGAGCGATTTGAATTGGAGGTGGCGATTGCTTTCTAGCTATTCCAAGCCTGGGAACCAGCAAGAGATGGTTGTGATGGAAGATATTGCCGCCGTTACGCGACATCCCTTTAGAGCCGTTGCTTACTCGCATGCAAATTGAGGTTTGTTCGTCGGTAGTGAAACCGCACCAGTCGGGTTTACCGCAAACTCGGCATCGTCGGTATTTGGTAACTCGACAAAAGCCGTTGCTCGCAATTCGGAGTGGCGGGGCGCAGGTGATGATCCTGCGTTGGGTAGTATAAGGAATATGAACTGACATTTATCCCAGATGTGAGTTCTCAGGTGAGAACTCCATTATTTGTCTCAGACACTTCGGTTCTTGGGATTCGGATCTCTCTAACCTTTTGATTTGTTCAAAAGCGCCTATTGCCTGACTTCCGCTTAATTTTTTTGGCTGGGGTACCGTCGGCTGCTATCGGATAACGGACTAGAAAAAGAACGAGCGGGCCATTGTTGTACTTCCATAACCCCATCAAAAAGCCATATAGCCTCTAGCGATTTCGCAACGACTAGTGCATCATGTGTCTTGTTCGGAGCAACGAGCTGTTTCCTTCGGACCTTCACGTTAGAATGTAGATAGGGCGTAAACCTCCAACTTCAAGTGGCCCTCTCGATGGTTATCCTTTAAGGTCCGCGATTTGCCTGCTGCGCCGCGTCGAAGCGCATCGTTACAGGGACAAAGAAGTGAGGGCGATTCCATTTTGGGAATTGCGCCGGTGCTCATCAACCAAATTCCGCTTTATTGATTGCCAGCTCGAATACCGATTCGTGAACCCCGAGCAACTGGAAAAGAATAAGAAACGCCTACGAAGCCGCGTGCCTCTCTTAGCAAAATGGTTGAGGCGGAGAGCCGCCCTTAATTTGGCGAAAGCTGAAACTAGTGAGGCTGCACTGTTATTGGCTGAGGTATTAGCCAGAGATTACGACATTGAACTTCAATCCATCGCGTTCAAAGCTCTAAGAGAAACGAGATCTCCGGAATGCATAGACGCGGCGTGCCGGGTATGGATGGAGTCGCGAAATCAACGGTTGGAAGAGATTTTGGTTGCTAGGCACTGGGTAGCCTCACATCCATCCAAACTTCGTGTTTTCAGCGCCCTTATGTCAGACGATCTGGGGGCTGTGACCGATTCCGGAGCGGAAGTCATTGAACCGCTGTTTCAAGCATCTCAGGACATTAATCCCGCTATAGCATCACGCGCCCGGCTAGGAATGGTTAGCCTCCAGAATCAGGAGGCGATCGATTTTCTATGTGAGTGGTGGTCTCTAACTAGACATCCTTTTCTCGGTGAAGTCCTCGCTGAAGGTAGATTCATTGCACACCTGCCGACCGAGGCTCGGGTATTGTCAGCGCTGAAACTGCGTGAGCGCGACGTATTAGTTTTAGCCGGTGACGGGATTGTTCCTGCATTGGTTAATGCCTGCCTTGATCAGGACGCTGAAATTGCAACGCAAGCTCAGCTGGCAGTAGGCGAAATCGTTAATCCAAAGATAAGAAACCGTCTAGGTGACGTGCTGTGCGCCAAATGGGCCGAGACGCGTCATGCGGTTTTTGAACAATTAATCGTCGAATCAAAGCATGTTGCTTCTGAGCCACTAACAGCACGTGTCTTAAGTGCACTCAAGACTCAGCAGCGGACCCTGATTATCGATGGGCCTAGTGAAGTCGCGGAGCTTCTGCTCGCCGCGAGAAAAGATTTCGACTCAGTAATTGCAGACCAAGCTGCGAAGGCCCTAGCTGAATTGACCGATCCTGAATCTCGAAGGTTGGTCGCCAACACGATCTGCGAGGTTTGGGCTCAAACGCGCCAGAGTGACGTCGAAGAAATAATAGTGCGCGGCAGACTTATCCCAGATGGACCGATTCTGATACGGATGCTAAGTGCGCTAAAGCTCCGTCGTCGCGAACTAATAACAACTGCAGGGGAAGAAATAGTCCTCCCACTCTTGGATGCTTGCACCGATGTCGACAATGTGATCCGCGAGGAGGCCAAACTAGCTGCCGCCGAGTTAGTAAACGCGACATCTCGTGTTTCTTTTGCCAATGCAATCTGCGCTCGATGGGTGGAAACGCGTGATCCGCGATTAGAAGAGAGTATGAGATATGGAGGCCATGTCGCCTCGACTCCGATTCAAACCAAAGTAGTTAGTGCCTTAAAAACAGATCGGAGGGATCTACTTGTCTCGCTTGGTCCCGAGGTTGTCTCACCGCTCATCACAGCAACGCGCGACGCCGACGAGACGATCCAAAAACAAGCGTTGCTCGCCCTTGGCGAATTGACTCAGAAAACGACTCGCGAGTGCTTTGCCAATCAACTCTGCAAACAGTGGGCTCAAAAGCGAAGTAAGGGTCTGGAGAGTCTGATGGTCCGCGGCGGGTACATCGCCACTGAACCTTTTGACATTGCTATTTTGAGTGCTTTGAAGCTCGGGCATCGTGAATTCATTAAAGGCTCTGCGGATAAACTAACTAAACCGCTTTTGCAGGCGTGCATGGACGAGGATCTCTATATTTCTGAACAAGCGGGCCTCGCAATAGGAGAACTTGAAAGCAGCCAAAGAGAGACGGTAATCAATGCCCTTTGCGACGAGTGGATTCACTCGAGAGCCCCACGGCTTGAGCACATCATTAAGAAAGGGAAGTATGTTGCAACGGAGCCCTTTTCAAGTCGAGTTCTTTCTGCGCTTAAGACATCCCAGCCCAAGCTAATCACTGGCCTAAAAGAAGAAGTGATAGGTCCCTTGTTGGCGGCCACTGAGGACACCGACAAGCAAATCGCTGACTTGGCCCAGAATGCACTTGCTCGCTTAAGCAAACCAGTCGCCAGAGAAGAAGTGTGTAGATTAGTTCTGCACGATGACAATCCAAGAGCTCGACGCGCAGCCATAGAGGGAAAGTATGTTCCACAAGATGATTATCAGCGGGCACTGTTTCTTTTCCTGACAGCGCAATGGGAGCGATACGACTCGTTTGACTTCGATCGACGATTTTTACTCTCCGTCTATGAGACTGCCGACCAGACGCTTCGGAACCGGATCGTAAAGCAGCTGCGAGCATCAGGCAGAACAGACTTCCTCACGATATTGGCAGGAAATGACTTCCGAAAACGAGCGGGGACGATGTCCTCGGAAGAGATTGATTTCCTCATAAAAATGCTTTCCAGAAATCGAGAATGGGGGAAACTTTGGGGACTGGTTTTTGATCTGCCGTTAATGTGGAGTCTCAACGTAGTTAGGCTGCTCGACAAGCAACAATGGCAACCTGCGAGTGAATTAGACCGGAATCTCCTTCAGGAGTTGATCGCGCTCGCAACAGCAGAAATAGTTTCATCTGAGCAAGAGTTTTGTCGTTTGCTTCCTCCAGCAGTTCGGCGTGCGGGCGCCCGTGTTGTCAGCCGGGCAAACTCAGTGAGCTTCTCTCCGTCTGAGCCAATTGTCGCGATCGGGACAAATGCGCGGAAAGTCGTGCTATGGAACTTTCAGCGCGGGCGGATTGAGCATGTTATTGACGGTTTTGATCGATCGATAGGACGCGTTGTGTTCATGCCGGACGGTACGCTCGTATGCGCTGAACGGACGAACGATACTTTGAATACCTGTACACTTCGTATTTGGAAAAATAGGAAACTATCTACACTTACTCGTAACACCGGGTCCTTTACTGCAGTTGAATCGATTGATCAATCGCACATTCTGATTGGAGGCCGCGATCAATCGGTAGAGTTGTGGGACATCGCTACTCGCCGAGCGATAACAAGATGCCGATTCGATATTTGGGCTCGAGGATTGGCTGTCTCAAGTAAGCGATCAGAGGCCGCGTTGCTTTATGACGGGGTGACTGTGATCAGTCTGCCAAAGATGGATGTGTTAGCCAGTACATACCGAGGTTTCTGGTCCGGCGTGGTACGGTGCGCAGCATTTGCTCCTGACGCAAAGGCAATCATCGCTGGAAAATTTAATGGGGAAGTCGTTGTACTAAATCGAGGTGGTGGAGCTCTGACTCTTGAACGAAAGGCCCTTTTCAAACATGGCGGACAAGTGCAATCGGTCGCAATACTTAAGGAGCGATCGGTTGTACTCTCCGGTTGTTCGAATGGCAAGGTCCAATTTACCAGATGGCAGAACCGTGCATTTGTTGGCGCGGTTGAAGTACCTGGGGAGCGACTGACCTCATTGCAGGTTTCTGGCGATGGGGACTTCATGGTGGTTGGTGACACGGATGCTTCTATCTCTTTTTGGGACCTGAGAGTTCTTGACATACCTATGCTCTTCACGCTGCCACTTGTTAACGCTGTCCCAAATCATTTAGCGGCCGTTACCTCTGCGATTGAGCACCGAAATATGAAGCAAACCATATTTCGTGCTTTGAAGTTTATTCAACTCATTCTCCGTCATCGGTTCCGCTTCGATATCGAGATCGATGAGGTCCGCTCCATTCGCAAGGGGGAATATGACATTCACATTGAAGGGTAGTTCAGGATCCAAGTGCCATACGCCAAGCATGTAGAAAAACTTAGAAGACGCCTTAATAGCAGACTGCCGTTGATTGGGGCGTGGTGGCGGAGGCGAGCGTTACGCGCACTGCTTGAAGATGGCGCGAGTGACGCAATGTCTGTGTTAACCGAGGCCACGGTGAGTGAGGGGAGTTCCTGGGTGTTCGGAGAGATACTGGACCTGCATCTTCAAGAAGAGGAGCACCTCGCCAGCCTAACTAGTCGCGCGCTGAATGAAATCCTAGTGAACTTGAAGAATGATTTGCGCTTCCAGTCACTAGTCAATGACGTGTGGGCAAAGTGGCGTGAAACGAGGGATCAAGGACTAGAACATATATTAGTAAGCGGTCGTTATGTGGCTGACCAGCCCGAAATATTATACGTACTAAGTTGCCTCAAAACTGGGCAGCGGAAACGACTCGAAGGTGCCGGTCAGGAAATCGTCCCTCATCTCTTGGTAGCAGCTAAGTTTAACGACAAATTCATTGCCGCCGAATCGCTCCCAGCGCTTGCCAATTTGAAGCAAGCAGACGCTCGAGAAGAGGTTTGCAGGATAGCAATCGAAAAAGGAAGCGAGATCGCGCGGGACGCTGCGATAAGTGGGAAATACGCACCTCGCGACGAAAAACAGAGGGCGCTGTTTTTCTTTCTCACCGAACAGTGGCAAAGGTACGAGGCTCTTGATTTCGATAGAAGACTGTTGCTGGAGATCTATGAGACCGCAAGTCCGACAATTCGCAAACAAATCACCGACAAGATGCGAATTGCCGGCCGGACTGATTTCTTAACGGTTATCGCTGGTCACGATCTCCGTAAGAAGACAGGGGGAATGACTCCGGATGAGACAAATCTGCTCATTCAAATGCTTGAGTCTAATAGGGAATGGCCGAAACTTTGGGAATTAGTCTTTGAGTTACCGTTCGCTTGGTCAACCCAAGCGCTGGGCATTCTCGTACGATCAGGATGGAAACAGGAAACCGATCAGGACCATGCAGTGTTTGAAACATTGGCCAGAATTTCCTCGCGCACTGAATTCAACCCCCAGATTGGGACAAGTCTCGTGCTTCCGCCTGCTGTGATGCAATCGAGCGCTCGAATCTTGGGGCGTGTTAACAGCATCGCTTTTTCACCCAAGCGACCTGCGCTGGCGATCGGAACCGGTAACAGGAGTTTGGGCTTATGGAATTTTCAAACTAACAGTCTTGAGGCTCAATGGCGGGGATTTGGTCATTCTCTGGGCCGGGTGGCCTTTACGGCTTCTGGTACTTTGCTTTGCGCTGAGAGAACAAACGGATGGGGGCAATGCGCAGTCTACTACTATGGCGGAAACGAAATGCAACCTCTCACGCAGCACTTTGGCTCAATAACTGGGATCGAACCAATCAGTGATAGCGAGGTTGTGATCAGCGGAAGAGATCAGAAAACCAGATTGTGGAACATGAACCAAGGTGTAATTGCAGCCGAACATGAGATTGATGACGATTTCGATGATGATTGGCCGCGCGGCCTGTGTGTCTCGACCAAAGGTAAAAAGGTCGCGCTGCTTCATCGCGGCATAACCGTCCTTAGTCTACCAAGTTTACAGGTTTCCGCTTCATATCCCTACGCCAACGGAATTAGTCGTTCTGCTTGTTTTTTTCCAGACGATGGGGGCTTGGTGGTGGGAAAGGTCAACGGGGAGGTGGCTGCATTGCTGCAGTCAGGTGATTCTTTGCGTCCGGATCGGGGCGCTCTTTACCGTCATGCGAAGGAAGTCAAAGGAGTTAAGTTTCTGAATAAACGGTCGATTCTGGTAACAGCCGGCGCTGAAGGCTCAGTGCAATTTACATCGTGGACAAATAGGATGCAGATTGGTAGCGTAAGCGTGCCGGGGCAACGCCTCACTTCAATTGAAGTTTCGCCTGATGAAGACTTCATGGCTGTCGGTGATTCCGATGCTTCAGTTTCATTATGGGATTTGCGAGTGATGGACATCCCAGCCCTGTTTGCCTTGCCATTCTCGAAGGCAACACCCGGGCACTTAGCCGCAGTGCGGGCCGCGGCTTCCGATGCTGCTTTGAACGAAGGAGTTTCTTGCGCACTTCAGTATCTTGAATGCGTGCTTGAATATCGCTTCCGTTACGATATCGAGCTTGATGAACTATGGTCCATTAAGCGTGGAGACTTTGATATTGAAATAGAAGGTTGAAGCCAAGCTCTTCCAAGAGAGTTCTAGAATGTTTAAGCGTATCAGAGAATTATTCGACCGAGGGTCGAATCAGCCCGCTGAAACAATGGTTGTCTCAAACTCGAGCGAGGTTCTGTCGGAGCAAAGAATCGGTGATGACGTGCTAAGCCAGAACTCCGAATTACAGCAAGTGAGGCTGGAATTGGGTGAACGAGACCATTTGATTAGGACGTTAAAAGGTGACCTTGAACGCATGCGCAACACCGAGAAAGATCGTGTTGCAGAGCTTCTTCAGGCTCAGATGCAGAAACTCATGTCAGAATTCGCCACTCCTATTACTCAAATTGCCACTCAGACATATCTGTTTGAGGTGGAGAAAAAACCGTTGCAGTCAAAAGATATATTAGCCGTTGCCAAGAGGATGGTGAAGGTGCTCGAAGGCGAAGGACTGACACTTCTTGGAGGAGTCAACGAGATTGTTTCCTTCGACGAAAACTGTCATCAACCGCTGACCAGCCAAATTAAATTACAACATGGTGAGCGCGTAGTCGTGCGACTTGCCGGAGCCTCTTTCGCAGGCCGAGTGCTTCGAAAAGCAAGTGTAGAAAAAGCGAGTAATTGAATGCCAGGTCGATTAGCCGTAGATTTTGGTACCTCGAATACTGTGCTCGCGGTTTGGGACGAGTCGGCGGATGAAGGTATTCCTCTACGCGTTCCAGATTACGGCCGAGTGGATCCTTACAGCAGTGAGCCAATTACTTCCATCCCCTCCCTGATTCATTACGCTGAAGATGGGCGCATTTGGATAGGCGATCAGGTGCTGTCAAAGACTCTTGAGGCCTCAAATCTCACCTTCAGAGATATGAAGCGATACATTTCACTTCGGAGTCCGGTGGCGAAAAATGTGAATGGCCGCAAGATTACGCATGGTGATGCGGGACGGGAGTTTCTCTCAGCGGTACTGGCATTTGCTCAAGCTGAACTAAGCATTCAAGACGAGGAGGTCGTGTTTACTGTACCTGTCGAGGCGTTCGAACATTACGTTGATTGGTTGACCGGGGTGGCCGAGAGCGCGGGAATGCCACGCTTCCGCTTAATCGATGAGCCCTCAGCGGCTGCATTAGGTTACGCAGCTAACATCCAGCCAAATGATGTGTACTTGGTTTTCGATTTTGGCGGAGGGACCCTTGATGCTGCGATAGTGATCATTGAGGGGGAAGTTAGCACATCTCAGGGCCGCAGATGTCGTGTCCTCGGGAAGGCCGGCACAGATCTTGGTGGCGCAACAATCGATCATTGGCTATACCAGGAAGTGCTGAGGCAGAACAATCTAACGAGCAGCGATGAGGAAATACAGATACTAACTCGTCAGCTTCTATCAGAGTGTGAAGCAGCTAAGATGAGACTATCGTTTAATGACCGGGCCGATGTTACTGCAATGAACCACGAGACCGGTGCCGTCGTGGCAGGCGACTTTACGAGATCTCAATTCGAGACGTTGCTCGAAACTAACGGAGCCTTCAAAAAGATTAACGACACAATCCGACGCGCATTTAAGCAAGCGATTGAACAAGGATATGACGAGGAAAACATCAAGGCAGTTCTAATGGTGGGAGGAAGTAGTCTCATTCCTTCTGTGCAGCGTTTGGTAAAACAACGATTCGGAAATGAACGCGTAAAGCTCGAGCGCCCCATGGACGCTGTGGCCAGAGGCGCAGCAGCATTCGTCGCAGGTGTCGATTTCTATGACCATATTCAACACGACTATGCTATTCGCCACGTTAGTCCTAAGACCGCTGACTACGACTACCGAATAATCGTCAAGAGTGGCACTCCTTATCCTACAAGCGAGCCAATTGCGCAGCTCACTGTAAAGTCAACTTATGAAGGGCAGTCGCAGCTTGGTGTCGCCATCTTTGAAATTGGGGAAAAGCGTGCAGGTAGTGAACAGGCTGTGGAGTTAGTTTTTGATCCCAGCGGCGCTGCCCGAATCATGAACATAACTGCGGACGAGGCTGAAAGGCGTACGCGGTTTTGGATGAATGAAAATACGCCCACGTTCCTGACAGCAGACCCTCCAGCCTCCCAAGGCGAATCCCGTTTCCAAGTGGAGTTCAACATAGACGGCATCAAGAGGCTGTTGATTACCGCACGGGATCTCAGAACTTCTAAACTGATTCTTAAGGATTATGCTGTGATTAAGCTGACCTAAAGGAGCCACAGTGTCGCATTTCACAAAGGTAAAAACACAAATGGTCGAAAAGCAGTACCTGCTTGATGCTCTTAAGGATTTGCGATACCAGTACGAGGATGGAGATGTCGAAATTAGCGGCTGGCGCGGCGCAAAACAACGTGCCGAAGTGAAGGTCAGAACAAGCCATGCCGGCTACGACATTGGCTTCCGTAAAAACGGCAACTGTTACGAGATGATTGCCGATTGGTGGGGTATCCAGGGAATTTCAAAAGATTCATTGGCTGAACAGCTAAACCAGAGATATGCCTACCACGCAACGAGGGCAAAACTCGAAAGCCAGGGCTTCACGTTAGTCAACGAAGAGTCAGAGAAGGACGGTCAGATTCGTCTTGTCCTGCGGCGCATGAAATGAGATTCAAACAGAGTAGAGGCTAAAAATGGAGATCGAAGAGATCGACGTCTACATTGAAAAGGATGGTCGGGTCAGAATGCAGGTGCGCGGAGTAAAAGGGGACTCTTGCCTGGCAATCACCGCACCGCTCGAACAAGCATTAGGCGGTCAAGTGGAATCACGCGAAATGACTGCCGAAGCTTACGAAGAAGCGACTGAAAACGTCACCGACCAGCAATGGTTACGAGGCAGCTGAATGTCACAACGCAATACCCAAGTTTTGAATGTCTCCCAAATCCTTTCGGAAAGCTATGCGAATGGTCCTGGTTGCAGAACCGTGATTTGGGTTCAAGGCTGCAGCCTGGCTTGTCCTGGTTGCTTTAACCCTCAAACTCACTCTTTGCTGAGAGGGGCATTCCTAACCGTAGCTGACTTGATGACGGAAATCGCTGCGTCGTCCAGCAGAGTTGAGGGTCTCACTTTCACTGGCGGAGAGCCGCTACAGCAGCAAGAACCGTTGCTCGAACTCCTCAAACGAGTGAAAAACGAAACGCGATTATCTGTGGTTGTGTTCACGGGCTACAGTTGGAACGAAACGCGCGAGCTCACCAGAGCGAACGATTTGCTTCAGTACGTAGATGTGCTGATCGCTGGACGTTACATTCGGGCAAGGCATATTGCCACGGGTTTAATTGGTTCCTCTAATAAGACTATTCACTTTCTGACTGACCGCTACAACGTGAGTGACTTTATAGATGTCCCTCATGCAGAAGTATTCATCGGCTCAACCGGAGAAATCATGGTCACAGGCATCGACCCGCCGAGACTGTGACGAGGTTTCGTCAATCAGGAGAGATCACACATGTCTCACTTCTCACGGATAAGAACTCGGCTCGTAGATGAGGATGCCTTAGTGAGCGCGCTCAAAGAGCTGGGCTTTAATCATGTAGAGCTTCATGAGCAGGCCCAACATCTTTACGGATATCTCGGAGACGTTCGGCAGCAAACCGCCGAGGTGATTATAAGGCGTGCGCACATCGGCAAGGCAAGCAACGACATAGGCTTCAAACGAGGTGCGGATGGGGGGTTCGATGCCATCATTTCAGACTATGACAGAACGAAGTATTCTCAAAAATGGATAGACAAACTGACTCAGATTTACGGCTACAATGTGACCCGCCGCAACTTGGTCAAACAAGGCTTCACAGTGGTCACTGAAGAAAAAGCCGACGACGAATCAATCCACCTGGTCCTGCGTCGCATGTCGTGATAGCAGTGACCCTCCCACAGGAGTTGGCGACAAATGTCATTCGAGAAGGAACTGGATATCTACTTAAGAGCTCGCTTCACTCTCATCGTAATGGTCACCGGCGAGGAAGAGAGAGCCTTGCAAACGGTAAAGAAAGTTTGTGAACAGGGAAAGCGTGCTTGTGTTACTTGGGATGCTGCCGACGGATTCAAGTCTCTAACAGGCGCGGGGTTGCCGTCAGCAGCAGCAGACGCCCTAACTGCACTTGAGCAAATCGAAAAGGCGGAGAATAACACGCTCTTTGTGCTCAAAGACTTTCACGAGTTGTGGGACAACTTCAAGGTCAAGCGAAAGCTGCGAAGTGTTGCTCAAAGTCTCAGGTTTACAGCCAAGTCAATTCTGGTTACGGCGCCTTCAAGCAAGATACCAAAGGAACTCAAGGACGAGGTTGTCATAGTTGAGTTTCCATCCCCTAACGTTGATGAGCTCGAAGCTGTGTTACTCCCACTTACCCAGGTCAAAGGCGTGCGCGTTAACTTAACCGCTTTGGGCCGCAGTAAGTTGCTTCAGGCCGCTTTGGGACTCAGCGCTGCACAGGCGCAACGTGTCTTTGCGAAAGCAATCGTTTCGGATGGAGTGCTTGATGATCGCGACATCGATTTAGTGACTGAACAAAAGAAGGAGATCATTCGTGAGAGCGAAGCTCTCGAGTTCTACCCTGTTTCAGAAACTCCAGATGACGTTGGAGGATTGGAAGTTCTCAAGAATTGGTTGCGGCTGCGTGAGCGAGCGTTTACCCAAGAGGCCCGTGATTATGGGCTACCAGCTCCAAAAGGAATAGCGCTCATTGGCATACCCGGTACCGGTAAGAGTTTGACGGCGAAGATGATCGGTGGTCTCTGGCATTTGCCCCTTTTGAGACTGGATGTCGGCGCATTATTTGGAAGTTTGGTTGGAGAATCCGAAGAACGTGCACGGCGCGCACTTAGGTTAGCGGAAACCGTCGCACCTTGCGTCGTCTGGATCGACGAAGTCGAAAAGGGCTTATCACATGGCGGCCTGGACAGTGGAACTAGTACCCGCGTGTTTGGAACCGTTCTAACCTGGATGCAAGAAAAGACCGCAGCGTGCTTCGTTGTTGCTACGGCAAACGATATCAGCAGCTTGCCTCCTGAACTATTACGTAAAGGCCGCTTCGACGAAATATTCTTTCTCGATTTGCCAACTCTGGAAGAACGTAAGGAGATATTTAACGTTCATCTAACAAAACGCCAACGTCTCATACGAGATTTTGATACCGAGCAGCTCGCCGCGGAATCGGAAGGATACGTCGGCGCGGAGATTGAACAAGCCATCATCGACGCAATGTATGTCGGGTTTAACAAGCAACGAGAATTTACTACTCAGGACGTGTCCGAAGCTTTGAAGAGACAAGTACCGCTTTCAATTTCTCAACGCGAGACAATCGAGAATCTACGTAACTGGCTTCGTGAAGGGCGTGCCCAATCAGCCTCATACCAGGAGAGTCGCGAAGCTGAGGAGAAGTTTGTTCAACTTCAGATCCCGGCGACTAAGGATTAACCGCAGAGCTAGTACTCAAGCTAAAAAAGCAATCCGAAATCTGGGCACAAACTGGATGCTCTCATCAACCACCATCGCTGGTTTCTTGGCTGGCAGCGCATCAGAAATGAATCACTATCCTTCATCATTTTTGACAGTATGGAGGTAAATGCTTTCGCAGTCGAAGTTAAGCGAGCAAAATGGTTGCTTATGGCCCCTCATGGACCAAGCCCTAGAAACAATCACCGAACAGGACCTTTTGGACTTAATTGACAATCAGATTCGCGAGGATAAGAGGACCGAATTCAAGTTGACGCATAGATTGCGAATTTCATCGCCACTGCTTTGAAGCCATGACTATTGAAAAGTGGTACCGCCGACTGGCCGAAGTGCCTCGAATTGGATACGAACCCGATCCTTCAATTGATAGGACAAAACTGCCTGGTCACGACGCAGTTCCGAGGATCCATCGGTATGAGTTCGACGGAAAACAGCATGAGTCCTTGGATTGGCCTATGAAGAATGGCACCACCAGCGCGTCGCCTTCGCAGTCTTGGGAAACGAAGACACGGAGGGGAGAAAGCGAATGCAAAACAACTTTGAGACAAATGCGGGAGGCTCTAGAACTACCAGGTAAATTGAGTGACTATCATTTTGCTATTCAAAACTGCCACGACAGTCTTAAACGATTTGCGCGTGAGGAGCCGTGGGTCCTTGAAGAAGTTGAGCGACTCTGCTGGCTTGATATTTGTTTGATTAGTGAATATCCGGAAACAATTACTCTTGAGCCAATAACGATTGCTGACGTGGAGTTAGCAAAGATTGCTGCCGAACGACGCGGGGAACGTCGTTTCTTTTCCGTTTCCGCGTTTCACCAGCTCATGGGCATGTATGAGCGAGAGGGCTATCTTAGGGAGGCACTGCAAGTTGCCAAGATCGCTGAAAGATTTGAACAATGTTCAGGAAAGGTCGAAGAAATAATCGAGCGCCTTGATCGAATAACTGCGGAAGCAAACACAGTATGAGCACTGTCCTTTATGAGGAGCTATCGTACGATTCATTCCTTGAATATGCTTTTTTACGTTGGGTCTTGACACCCTCAGTGCGCTCTGCGATCAAAAGTCGCGTGATGCCACAAAGCGAAGTGGCCGTTACTGGACGGACCTATCGAATCGATTACGCGTTTATCGGAGAGCAACTACGAATCGCCGTCGAACTCGACGGTTTCGAGTTTCACGGAAATCGCTTGGCCTTTTCGTATGACCGATTACGACAAAACGATCTGCATGCTGCCGGCTGGACCGTACTTCGATTCTCATATGATTCAATCAGACTCGATACCAGCCGGTGCGTTTCTCAGTTACAGGCTGTTCTTTCACTCGATCCATTGCTCTTACAATTTGTTGTAAACAATCCTTTGGTTGAGAAGCCGGACATGGAACCGAATCCTCTCTGCGGTTTCTCATCACGAGAGAAGGTTATGACTCACACGCCAAATACTTCGCCTCAATCATACTTCGATACCGTTCGCGATAAGATCAACCTAAAGACTCTTCGCGATTGCCAAAAGCAGGCCCTGGGGGCGCTCGGCAATTACTATCTTTCTGGTGGGGCCAATGCTGCTTGCGTGATGTCGGTTGGCGCAGGAAAGACTGCTCTGGGTGTCTGCACTTGTCTTGCCTTCACGAAGACGCGCGCAATAGTAATTACCCCCGGCAGCGTCATACGTGGAACCTTTGATAAAGCATTCGATCATCAGGCGCTTGGAAACGCGCTCTATGGATTGCCGAATGGCCCGCTCATTCCAGGTTGCAAACCACCCAACGTCAAGACGCTAGACAGAGAAGAGGCGCCAATCCGCAGTGTGACGCGCGACGATCTGATGAAGGCCGATGTGATAGTTACAAATTTTCATTCTCTCGGTACGGGTGATGACGAGGACGATCTGCTAGCAAAGCTTCACCCGGACGACATCGACTTAATTATCGTCGATGAAGCTCACATCGCCGCCTCAGAATCGTACCAACGGACGTTCAAGCATTTCACGAATGCTCGGACGCTCTTAATGTCCGCGTGTTTCCAGCGTCTTGACGGAAAGCCCATCGACGCGGATGTGGTCTATCGTTATCGCCTCATCGATTCAATTGCAGACGGCCATGCAAAGAACCTTCGAGTTCATCGCTTCGCACCCGATAGTGAGGAAACAACTTACGAAATGGTTTGGCCTGATGGGCGGCGCGAAGAAATTGTTGGTCGCGAGGCATTGCTGGAGTTGGTTAAGGACGAGCGAAAGCTAGCACGTATAACAGCCAAATCGGATGCCCCTATTAGATTAGTGATGCGCGAAGTGCGGGCGGCGCTCGATTGGCAAAGTGAACTCTTATCGCCGGTAAAACCTCGTGTACTTTTCTCAGCATTGGGAGAGCGTCATGCTGAGCAGATAGCGCGAATTGCCGAGGAATACAACATCCCATGCTCTCATCTTCATCATTCGATGACTGAGAAAAGAATCAAAACAACAAGAGAGCGATTCGAACAAGACTCAGGAGATCTTCAAGGCATTGTGCAGTTGAAGATGCTTGGTCAAGGTTACGACTTTCCACCCATCACGATTGTCGTGCCTATGCGTCCCTATGGAAGCTTCGGCGAGTTCTATCAATTCATTGGCCGCGGAATACGAGTCGTTCAACATCCAGCTCTTATCGGTCGAGTCGGCCCTGGCGAACAGTTCCTGGATATCGTGTATCACGCGGAGATGGGATTGGACGAACACATCGACACCATCTATCGCGAAAATGATATGGACCCGCAAGCTGCACATGCTTCGATTGAGGGGTGGCGAAAAGCACCTGAGGGTGAGGACCTGCCGGGAACGCATGGTCGTGATAGTGCTACTCATCCCGAGGCCTTTGTGCTTTTTGAACGAGGAGCGATTGAACAGCGGATAGTCCACGATGAGGAACGTGTTGAAAAGCGTCGTCTAGAACGAGAACAGGAGGCACTCGCGCAGCGATATTCTGCCTATGTTCAGAGTACTTCGAATCCAGTTACTTTTGAACAGTTTATACAAGTAATGAGGCAGTTTGATGAGTAGTGTCATTAACTTATTTGGCCGTAACGCGCTTCAAGCATCTTCAGTCGAAGGCCTGATTGAACTTGAGAGGCAGAACGATCGCTTAGCGAGATTTGCTCGTCTCGATTCGTTGATCTCAGACTTGCTGATTCGGAGTCTTCGAGGCGACCGAATTTTGACGATGACCGAGAATGACGTCTACGAGAGTTCCGTTTCGATAGAGGGTCTTACGTCGGAACAACGAAAGTTTATCTCTGATTCCTTTGGGCTAGACCAACAGCAATCGCGGGGCGCATGGTTTATTCCAGAGAAGATTAGTCTTGCCGGCGGCACGGCTAACTTTGGCTTCTTCCTGACGCAGGGATTTCGCTTTCCTCATTCATTAGCATCATTAGAGCGCGGCAAGGTTTTGCTCAAATCGTCTCCCGACGCGATCGTCTTGTGGGCCATACTTGGGCCAATGTTCGAAAAGCTTTTACAGCCATTCGAACTCAGAGCTAAATTGTCAGGTGCGCTTTCCTTTGAGGAGAGTCAGACTGCATGGAGAGAAATGAAACTGTTCTTTGACAGTCTCGGTTTCTCGAACGCTCTTGAAGGGTCGACGTTAAGTCGGAATTGGAAAGTTCTCTCTGACTCTACGGCACAACTCCAGGCTAAGCAGGAGTTTCTACGGACACTCAGCGGGTGTGCGGATCAGAATGTTGGTACAAAATATCGTCTGTCTCGCTTGGTTCCATTGTTGAGTCAGTACTACAAAAAGGTCAAAGCAGACGGACGAGCACAACGCAAACAAGTCTTAACCAAGGCCTTTCAACCCGTTCTATCTGGCTTCTTTGACGGCGACTGGCTGGCATTACTTGATTACTTAGGAGAACAGCCACATCCGGAAGAGCAAATAGTTACAGCTCTCCCGAAGACTCCTCTTAGGGTAAAAGGAATTAGCCGAGCAGACGAGATTGCCTCAAAGCAAGGAATCCCAGCGGAAGAGGTGCAGAGGATTGCTGCTGCCCTTTGGCAAGATTCCGGAGGAACCTCTCCTGTCGAGGCGAGAATTTCCGCCCTAAAAAAATTTTGGGTCGCTTTTGATGAGATTCACACTAAACAACGCCCTGGCATGAAGCCGTTGTGGGGTCTGATCGAAGAGACAGGTTTCATCGCGTTTGAACGCAATAACGAGTCTCCCTATCAAACGGGACTATACCGAGAGCTTATCCCGGCCGATCTAATTCATGAAATCGAGATTCTTTGGGGAAGCATCATGCTCACAAAATGGCCGGATCGCATAGTTACCGAGCCTTTCCCCCATCGATTGATGGCAGAAACATTCGGGCCAGCCCTCGCCTTCTGGCAAAGCTGTGCGTTGACAGCTTGGTTTATCTGCGAAGGTCCCTACTCGCGTACAGATATGGCCGGGCTCGCCCATCATCAGCGTCGCGAATTACATAACCTCCGTGAGATGAATGCGCCGATAGATGAGAAGCTTTTCGAGGAACTAATCGAAGGCGAAAAAAGATTAGGGCCAGAGGAGGCAATCACTCGAGATTCGGAAACCACCGAGGTCGGATATGGATTCTCGATCACTGTAAGCATGAATGCTGGTAGTCGTCGAAAGGGTTTTGAGATCCTGCGAGATATCATTACTCGGCACCGCCGTAATTGGGCCAACGAATACTTGGATACGTACTTGCGTGCGCGTTGGGAAGTGGAAATTAAAGAAGCAGCAAAGAGTTTCTATATCCTTCTCGGTGAGAAGGGCGGAAAGTCGCCGACGTTGAAGCAATTCGCGAAGTCGGCTGTTCTCGCAACGAATCACTGGTTTGCCGGAGATGTGAGTGGTCTGTACCGGACGATAGGTGAGAAAGCACCCGCACAACCAACTCGCTCGGTGCTATTGCCTGCTGATAAAGAGGCTTTTGTTAGAAGAGTGTTTGAACAATTACCATCGCGCCAGTTTGAGATGTACGACGGTCGGGTATCAGACGATACGAGCCAGGTCTATCATCGGAAAGAACTGGCAGAACTCGCTATCAAATATGTTCAGCTCGAGGAAGCGTTGGGTGAGCCTCCCGAAATGAAGCAATTGGGTGACAAGTTTACCTATCGTAGTCGTGTACTCCATTCAGACGACGCTGAGGCCTGGAAAATCTTTCACAGAGCAGTGGAGGACGGGAAGTCATCTGTTCAGGATAGTCGTCCTACAAAACTGAGTAAGCAACCAAGTGGACCAGATCAACTGGCGTCGCCAAAGACGGATCTCAGCTCAAGTACTACATCCTTCAGAGAGACGAGTTTTGAGCGATCGTCAGAAAAGCCATCTTGGATCGAGAGAATTTTCGGAAAGAAAGGATCTTGAGGATCCCCAAACAGGTTTTTAATGGCGTTATTGAAATCCTCGCGGTTCCAGGTCTGCATCGCTTTGCCATGGGCCACGCGGATTACGGCCTGCTGTTGATTGGCACGCTCACTCATATCATTAAGGACAAAGACGTTGCTTTTACTTACAACCGACGAGTTGCGGCTTATCACCCGCAACCTACACAGAAGAAATCCAATCTATTCGCGGATCGACTAACATTTGGATATGTGTAAACCCGTGACTGGCTGGTTTTCAGAACGTGTAACGTTTTTCGTCTAAGTTACACCTTGCTGCTCTTGCGCGACTTGCGCGGACGCCCAACTTTTCGCTCCTTCACTGCCTCAAGGTCTTTCGGATCGATCATCCACACGATTCCGACTTTCGTAGCCTTTAGGCGCCCGCTATTGATCATCGCTCGCACTCTAGTAGGGGTCACGTTTAAGCGTCGTGCCGCCTCAGTTGTGTCGATGATCTTCATGGCCCAAAGTATAACATTCTGCGAAATAGTTACTTCCGCGTAATAATTTTTCTTGACAAGCGAAAGTCCTGTCTCTATAGTGGCCCGCACCCACCAAAAAAGAGCGGGCTGGCAAGTGCGCTAACACTCGCCAACCCTTACACAGCCGACTCCTAACCGGTTAAGAGAAAGGAATCGACCATGCCGGATAATACTACCACGGACACTCACACGAAGGGCGAAGTCCCTTACGTCATACTAAGACTAATCCCGAATGACATTGAGCTGACAGATTGGGCATTCCTGCGGGAGTGGGCCGACAGGCTTGGTGTGTCGCTGGAGGTCTTGTTAAAGCGCCTTCTAACTGCGGCAGCCATAGGCCAGGTTTACGTCGAAAAGATTCCTGAGATTTGAGACAGCCTCACGCGAGCTGACAAGCAACGCATGAGGTTTGGGGGAGACAGCCTCGTGTGAAGCCCAGCAA
>Ga0134124_10001349_pt1 | contig 19743 bp, 17 predicted proteins | sample KB304_FD_96880 | JGI IMG/M metagenome (GOLD analysis project Ga0134124, IMG submission 96880) | Terrestrial soil microbial communities without Nitrogen fertilizer from Kellogg Biological Station, Michigan, USA - KB3-0-4 | ecosystem: Environmental > Terrestrial > Soil > Unclassified ...
AAGTGCAAACCTGTCGTAAAAAAGCCTTTCCAGAGCCGCTTCCCCGGTTTCGACATGACTTACACGGCAACCCTCCTGCTCAAGGTTGAAGCAGATCCCTCGCGCCAGATTAATCTCATCCTCTACCAGCAGAATGTTCGGCTTATCCATTAGTTTGCTCCGGCGATTGGAAGTGAGATGATAAAGCGACTGCCTCTCCCCGAATCTGCACTTTGAACCCTGATTTTCCCATTATGTAGTTTTATTATAGACTTCACAATATACAGTCCGAGTCCTGTTCCTCTAATATTTTCCCCAGTCTCTCTGACGCGATAAAACATCCTGAAGATATTTTTTACTTCTTTCGGATCTATTCCTCTTCCGTTATCAGTTACAGAAATCGTGCAGTTTTTCCCGCTTCTATTCAATTCGACCTGAACCTCAGGGGATCCCGGACTGTAAAGGAAGGCATTCTCGAGAAGGTTTCGAAGGACCATCTCCATCCCTTCGCTATCTATTTTTACGGATATTCCAAGCTCTATTTTTCCGGTAAGACTGCTCCCTTCAGGAAGATGCAGTCTAAACTCCTGAATGAACCTGTCTACAAAACTGCTGAAATCAACGAGAGTCAAGGCTGCACCTAAAGGACGCTGCTCGAGCTTTGCAGCCATCAGAAAATTACTGATGAGGCTGTTTAGACGCTCTGTATCACCGAGCATCGTATCAAGAAAACGCTCCATTTTTTCCGGTGTAGGTTTACGAAGTCGGATTGTCTCAAGGTGAAGTCTTATTGAGGCGAGAGGAGACTTTAGTTCGTGAGTTATCTGGGAGATGAAAGTCTTCTGCTCCGCATACAGGCGCGACTGGCGTCTCCAGTATATAAAGATGATGTAAAAGCCCACAAGTACCAATGCCAGCATGATTATGCCGCCGGCAAGTACAGGCCAGTTGATATGTTGCGGAACAAGTTCCGGACGATATTTCTCGGCAATAGATCTTAGTTCATAATGCTGTCCCATGAACCAGATAATCCATAATACAAGTAGACCGATCCAGACAATCTGAACAGCAATCAGGGTTATTATCGGATTTAGCAGGTATTTTAGTCGACGCATAATTAATGAGTTGGCATTCGCAAAAGGCGTTAGTAATCAATTTAGATTAAGAATAGCATCAAATGAAAAAAATCTTGTCAATATTTAAGTTTAAGTATATTTTTTATTGATGTTTCAGAATCAAATCCAGTTTTCTGTATTGCGACACATTTACAGTAACAGAAAAACAACCATTTTCTTTCTGATACTTCTGGCCGTAAGCCTGACTTCACTTGGTATACGTCTGCCATGGCATACCGGAATATCATCAACCTCAGGTAAGCCCAAGCCTCGCCCGAGAGCAGTAATCCAGTGCCAGAGTAAAACCTCCAAGCAGATTTTCAAAACTTTTTCAGATTCGCCGGCTATTATCCCGGAAAGACTTCTTACCGTAGCTTCTTCTGTATCTTGCAGTATAGTTCCCATCCCTTCCGGCGATCAACATTTCTCTATACCACAATTCAGCATTTCCTCCCGCGCACCTCCTTCATTTTGTTAACTGTCTGATTTCCTTTTTTTGCTGTAAAGCGTTGAAGATATCCAATAGAATCCGTCTCAGCTCATTTTTTTATCAAGGTGGGAATCCGGGCTCAGCTTGATTAGTTGAGTCCAATTAGGGGATTGATATGAAAAGTCTCTCAATAATTATTCCGGTCTATAATGCTGAAATGACCATCGAATCCTTGTGTAATACGCTTGTTGATCTTTATGCCGACAAATATGAACTTGAGCTTGTACTGGTTAATGACAACAGCCGGGACAGCAGTCATCTCATCTGCCAGAGACTCCAGCAGGAACAGCCCGAGAAGATTGTCTACCTGCGGCTTTCTCGGAATTTCGGAGAGCATTGTGCCGTTATGGCCGGGCTGAATCATGTCTCCGGTGAGCTCTGTGTTATCATGGATGATGACTTCCAGAATCCGCCGGAGGAGGTAGCCCGACTCCTTCAGGAGATGGAAAAGGGTTACGACGTGGTCTACACTCAGTATCCCGTCAAGAACGACAGTTTTTTTCGCAATCTCGGCAGCCTTGCAAACGACAAGATGGCTAACCTTATTCTTCGCAAACCTGCTGATCTTTACCTGTCCAGCTTCAAAGCCATAAACCGCTTTATGGCGGATGAAATAATCAAGTACCATGGACCGGATCCGTATATCGATGCCATTATCCTGCGTACTACCGACAATATCGGTACAGTGCAGGTGCGCCACGACGAGAGAAAAATTGGCACTTCAGGCTACACCTTGAAAAAGCTGATTTCTCTCTGGGGGAATATGGTCGTCAGCTGTTCGCTGATCCCTCTGCGGATTATTGGCATCATCGGCTTGCTTCTGTCGATCTACGGCGCCTATATGGGGATTGATGCTTTTACAGACTGGATCGTGCCGACTTTAGAGGACCCGACTGATTTCGAGACCCTGACGGCAGTCACCGCTTTTTTCAGGGGGTTCCAGATGCTTGCCATAAGTGTTGTCGGCGAGTACGTCGGGCGGATATACCTCTCTTTGAATGCAGACCCCCAGTTCGTCATCAGAGAGAAATTCTCTTCAAGAAAAGGTCAAATAAAATCGATTCGAAAGGCGCATACATATAATGACAAAGATAAAAGCAAAAACGCGATTTCACAATGAATCTGACAGTAACACTTTGACAGGAGTTCTTCCGGGGCTGTCCCCGGAAGACTGCCGCCTAGTCTTACGTTCACGCAGCATAAAGGCTTCGCTTCACTCTGATCGCTACCTTGACAGATGGTTAAAATCGCAGCTTCTTTCTCCAGGATTAAATGTAACGACTATTTCTCTGCAAGATCTGACGGGATGGAGCGTAAATCCCGAATCAGGTGATATTTCCCATGACTCCGGGAGATTCTTTTCAATTATCGGGGCGGATGTACGTCACAGGACAAAGAACGGTGAGATTATCTGGGACCAGCCTGCTATCGATCAGCCAGAAGTCGGCATTCTCGGTATTCTTGCAAAGAGAATAAAGGGTGTACTCCATTTTTGTCTTCAGGCAAAGGAGGAGCCGGGGAATATAAACTCCGTGCAACTCTCACCGACCGTGCAGGCGACTTTCAGCAATTATACCAGGGTACATGGCGGCGCATTGCCGAAGTTCGTACATTATTTTCTTGATTCAACAAGAGGCAGGGTCATATATGCAAAGTTGCAGACCGAGGACGGTGGAAGATTCCTGTATAAATCCAACAGAAATATGATCGTAGAGGTAGATGCTCCTGAACTTGATGAACTCCCGGAAGGATTTATCTGGGTTACCTTGCGTCAGATCGGACGGATGCTGAGAAGTGAAAATCTTGTTCATGCCTGTACCAGGAGCATACTTTCTTCACTGATCGTTCCGGAGTGGATATCCGGCAGCATGAAGAGTCCTGCAGCAGGATATGGTGTGCAGAAAGCAGAAAAAAGCAATATCAGAGAGATATTTCAATGGCTGGACGACCAGAAGTCTGCAAATCATTTTCTGGTCAAGCGGAGAAATCTTAACTCTCTGAAAGAGTGGGGCATGGACCGTGACGGCTCTTTTTCGCACGAAGAGGGACGCTTTTTCAGGGTGGTAGGGATTAATGTAGAATCAAGCGAACGCGAGGTCTCCATCTGGAATCAACCGATACTTGACAACCCCGGGAGAGGGATTATCGGGCTTCTGGTTAAGATAGAAAAGGGCAGGAGATATTTTCTCATGCAGGCAAAAGCCGAGTTCGGAAACAGAGGGATAATCCAGATAGGGCCTACGGTTCAATTTACGCCCGGTAACTACATAAGAAACAAAAAACTGCCCAAGCCTTTTCTGTTCGAAGAGTTCTGCAAACCTGAAAAGTTTCTTTTACGACACGACTCATTTCAGAGTGAAGAAGGAGCACGGTTTTACAAAGAGGCACACCTTCACAGAATTCTAATGTTGGGAGAAAGTGAAATGCTTCAGATACCGCAAGAGTATAAATGGATTTGCGAATCGGATCTTCATGTTTTCATCAATATTGGTGAAATGGTAAACTCGTGTGCCAGAAGCGTTTTCTCGCTCATGTTGAGCCATGAGTCCGTAAGATGAAAAAAAAACGTGATAATCCCTTAAAAGATAAGTACGACTCGTCTTCTATAGAGAATCCTGAGTCGGTAATCGTTCAGTCCAGGGATGAGTCGTCGCCTCTACCTCGGTCAGAATACTTGTCAAGGCATAAGGATTTAATCCTTGTCGGGCTGTTGTTTTTAGCCGCTCTAGCCGTGCGCACATACTCTTTCAAATTTTTTGATGTGATTCCGACGGATGGAACAAGCTATGTTGAAACGGCACGAGCAATCTGGCGTGGAGAGATCAGCGGCATCGGGGTATATGGCTTTTATCCGGTACTGATCTGGGTAGCAAATTCCTTCATTAGTGATGGTGAGCTTGCAGGCAGGCTTGTTTCACTTCTGTTCGGCTCAATGCTGGTCATCCCGTTATATCTGCTCGGAAAAGATATCTTCTCAAGAAGTGTAGCACTGTCAGCCTGCCTGGTAGCGATAGTCTGGCCTCCTCTCGTGAATTCATCATGCCAGGTGATTACACAGTCCACTCATACAACCCTCCAGCTTACCGGCGTTTATTTTGTGTGGCGTGCCTTCAAAGGGTACAGGATTTCTGACGGCTGCCTTGCCGGGTTTTTCTTCGGGCTAACTTTCCTCACCCGTCCAGAAGGTCTACTCCTCTTCTTTACGACTCCACTTGCTTTCTTCTACTACCGTTTAAAGGAGATTGCCAAGAAACCGGCGTTTCTTTGGGCTTATTCAGGATCATTTTTAGCTCTTTTTGCCATCAACCTGTTTCTTGTTCATCATGTTACCGGAGAGTGGCAGCTCTCCGCAAAGACTGACAGCGCATTGAACGACGCTCTCAGCTATTATCTGAATACTCCCGATCTTAACTATATAGTCGGTTATGAGCCTAAAGGGTATCTTGACATTATGAGGGAACACCCCGGGTTCATCTGGACAAATTCGGCTCTGAATTTAAAAAAGGCATGGGAAACAATACTTCCGATCCCACTCTGGATTCTTTGCGCTGCAGGTTTTTTCTCGGGGGGGTATTCGAGGGAAAGAAACATTGTCAGGGTTTTTCTGGTTTCTACAGCAGTGCCTATAGGTGTGTTAATAGTTTTCTACTATATCTCTACCGGGTACACCGAGGCGTATCTGCCCATGATATTCCTCTGGACGGCATCAGGTTTCTTTGCAGTCGAGACCTGGTTGAAGAGGAGAGTTGCCGGATTTTTAAGTTCTGATCAGAATCTGGTCTTTGGCAGGATCCCGGTTCTCATTGTAGCTTCGGTAATCTATTCGTTGTCAGTTTTTGCCACTCAAATCAGAAAGGATATTTCCGACTCAGAATACAAGCTGGAAATGGATAATGGCAGGCGGGGAGAAAAGTTCATCGGGCTTATCCTGAAAGAATCTCTTCCGCCGGGCAAGATAATGACAAGATGGGCCAGGATAGCGTTTTATTCCGAGCGTGAGTGGATCAACATCCCGCTTGGGATCGATTATGACGGGATTATCAAGACTGCGTATGACAACGGTGTCCGGTTTCTTATCGCTGATTGCATGCTCTATGAGAACCGGCCTGCTTTAGGTTTGGAACTTTTCGAACCCTTCATGGACGAGGCGCTCCCTAAGGGAAGATTCTTTAATAATGATCCTGAAGCCAGAGTCAAGGGTCTTCGTCCGTTCATGGTATACAAGGATGAAAGAGACGTAGGTGTAATCGTCTATGAACTTCCATGACTATTTAAGGGCAGAAAATAGTACGACCACTGTCCGGATCGGTATTCTGGGCTGCTCGGAAATCGCACGCAGAAAATTCATCCCTGCACTTCAAAGTTGCAGGAATGCCTGTCTTGCCGCCTTATCAAGCCGCAATAGAGAAAAAGCTGCGGAGCTGTTGTCGGGAATAGATTGTCCGATCCTCACTCATGATGAACTCCTCCTGAACAAGTCTATCGATCTGGTCTATCTCTCCTTGCCGAATCATCTTCACGAAGAGTGGTCGATACGGGTTCTGGATTCGGGCAAGCATCTTATCTGCGAAAAACCTCTCTCTACATCTCTTGGCTCAGCAGAAAAAATCCTTGAGTGCGCTGCAAGGAATGCTCGGCTCATCTATGAAAACCAGATGTTTCTGTTTCATCCCCAGCACGAAATCGTGAAAACGCTCATAGAGTCCGAAAGGATAGGAAGGGTGGTGGCCCTCAGGGCATTTTTCGGATTTCCTTTTCCCAAAACAGGTGACTTCAGACTCGATCCGGATCAGGGTGGAGGAGCTTTTCACGATCTTGCGAGGTATCCTCTTGGCATCGCACTTCATCTGCTCAAAGGTCGCCTGCGCGATTTCAAAGGGCAATCGCTCTGGCATGACGGGCTCAATACTGCTGTAAACGGCACGGCATTGACTGATGCAGATGAGCTGTTCAGTTTCACGATACTCTTTGGACAGCAGTATGAATCACTCTATGAAGTCATCGGTGACAAGGGGAAAATAAGGCTTGAGCGGGCTTTTACTACTCCTCATGACTATTCGAACAGGATTATCCTTACAGAGGGTTCCACGGTAACGGAAATACCAGTGCCACCGGCAGACCATTTTCAGCTTATGATAGAGGATATCTCGGACATCATCCTGACCGGCAGGGATTTCTCGTTTCTTAACCGCAGGGCAGCCTTGATAGCACGTCTTGCTGATGACATGGAGAGGGGTTGTTTATCACATGAGTGTTAATGACGATCAAATATCTGCTTCTGAACCTGAAATGGTCAGGTATTGGGACTACCTTCCGGAGTACAGGCGACATCGGACAGAGATACTCCGGATAACTGATGAGGTCTTTTCTTCCGGAAGAGTAATCCTTGGAAGCCGTGTAGAGACGTTCGAGCGGAATTTTGCAGAGTTCTGCGGAGCAGGCTTCGGAATCGGCGTGAACTCCTGCACCGACGCACTCTTCCTTGCTCTGAAAGCACTTGATATCGGGGCGGGGGATGAGGTTATCACCGTTTCAAATACTGCCGTCCCGACAGTCGCCGCCATAAGGGCCACCGGGGCACTTCCTGTTTTTGTCGATGTCGAGAGCGATACCTTCCTTATTGACCCGGCACTGGTAGAGCATGCCGCAACAGGAAAAACACGCTGCATTCTTCCGGTGCATCTCTGTGGACAGGCTGCTTCAATGGAGCCGATTCTGGAGATAGCAGCAAGAAGGGGCCTCTCGGTGGTGGAAGACTGTGCCCAGGCAGCCGGAGCCACATGTCAGGGGCTCAAGGTCGGGAGCATTGGCGTTATCGGGGCCTTTTCATTCTATCCTACAAAAATCCTCGGGACTTTCGGGGATGCCGGGATGTTGACGACTTCATCCGCTGCTATTGCAAGAAGGCTGAGGCGTCTCAGGTTTTACGGGATGGAGGGGGAGTATTATTCTGAAGAAGAGGGGTACAACTCCAGGATTGACGAGCTTCATGCGGCTCTGCTCGATTACCGGCTGCAGTGGCTGGAGGGGGAGGTCTCAGCCAGAAGGGCCATTGCCGACAGCTATTTCGAAGGTCTGAAAGGGGTCGGCGACCTCACTCTGCCGGCAACCCGTCCGGACCGGGACCACCAATATTACCTTTTCACCGTCAGGACTCGGTTCAGGGGCGAACTGAAGCAGTATCTTGCCGAAAAAGGGATCGAGACCAGGATAAACTACCCGTACCCGATCCACCTGATGCGGGGCTACTCCTTTCTGGGGTACAAGAGCGGCAGCCTGCCGGTGACCGAGCAGCTTGCCGGTGAAATACTCTCCCTGCCGATGTACGGGGCGCTCCCATTAACGCATGTAGACCGGGTTATCGAGGCGATACGGTCTTTTTATCGAATAAAATGAATCAGCGGGAATACCGTCAGATGTACCAGGTGGAGGATTTCCACTGGTGGTACGTTGCGCTCCACGAACTGATAACGTCTGCTGTCGCAAGGGAACAGGCAGGGGCTGGGCAGCTGCAGATTCTGGACGCAGGGTGCGGTACCGGGAGACTCTGCCGGATTCTTGAGCGATTCGGCGCTGTTTCCGGCTGCGACATGTCGGATGATGCGCTGGAATGTTGCCGCGAAAGGGGTCTGACGGAAGTGTACAAGACGGATCTCAACAGCGCGGTTTTCCCTCTTGCCGCTTACGACGTCATCACTTCCATAGACACCCTTTATCACAGGGCCATAGAGGACGAGAGCGCCGTCCTGTCGCGGTTCCATACCGCCCTGAAGCCCGGAGGCCTGCTGATCATAAACCTCGTTGCCCACGAATTCCTCCGGAGTACCCACGACATGGCGGTCCATACGAGAAAGCGCTATACCCGGAGCGAAGTAGTGACCCTTCTGGAGAAGAGTGGTTTCTCGGTCGGGATGGCGACTTACCGGCTCGGGTTCCTGTTCCCGCAGATCGCTTCATACAGGCTTCTTCGCAGGTGGCTCAATTTAACGTCTGACGCATCTGAGGTCGCTTCAGATGTTCATGTCCCGAACCCGTTGATCAACCGGCTTCTGCTGAGTCTCGCGAGGTTTGAGAACCGGCTCATCCTTAAATCATCCATCCCATTTGGTACATCAGTGTTTGCCGTTGGAAAGAAACCATACACCTCCACCCCTCCCGACAGAGTCTCATTTCTGTGAGAACTTGCATCTATTGGGTATTCGAATTTGTTGACAGCCTGCCGCAAGTTGTATTATGTTGTCCGTTCATCTAATTTAGCCCTAACATATTTGAAAAACATATAGTTTTCATAATTTCGACAACTTTTTTCAGCAGAATTAACATCGGGTTGTCGAGGGTTGACCTCATGGAGAATCGTATGCGAAGTGACATGATAAAGAAGGGACTTGAAAGGACTCCTCACCGGGCACTCCTTAAGGGTGCAGGTATGCCGGACAGCGCGTTCGAGAAACCTTTTATCGGTGTTGCAACCAGTTTTACCGATCTCATCCCCGGCCATGTCGGGATGCGCGATCTTGAGCGTTTCATCGAGAAGGGAGTTCACTCCGGTGGCGGCTACTCCCTGTTTTTCGGCATTCCGGGTGTCTGCGACGGCATCGCCATGGGGCACAAGGGGATGCATTACTCGCTGCCAACGCGGGAGCTGATTGCCGATATGGTCGAGTCGGTCGCCGAGGCGCACCGGCTGGACGGTCTCGTGCTGCTCACGAACTGCGACAAGATCACCCCCGGCATGCTCATGGCTGCCGCCAGGCTGGATATTCCCTGTATTGTGGTCACTGCAGGGCCGATGATGAGCGGCCGCGGCGAGGCCGGGCGCAAGTATTCGTTTGTAACCGATACCTTCGAGGCGATGGCCCGTTACAAGGCCGGCGTCATTGACGCCAAGGAGCTGAAAGTCTGCGAGGACAACGCCTGTCCGGGCATGGGCTCCTGTCAGGGACTTTTTACAGCAAATACGATGGCTATTCTGACAGAAACGCTTGGCATGAGTCTTCCTCGCTGCGGAACAGCTCTGGCGGTTTCCGCCATGAAACGCAGAATCGCTTTTGCTTCGGGTGAAAAGATCGTCGAGCTGGTGGAGAAAAATATTACCCCTCGCAGCATCATGACCAGGGCGGCGTTTGAAAATGCCATCCGGGTCGATCTGGCCCTGGGAGGCTCGTCAAATACGGTGCTGCACCTGCTGGCGATTGCCCGTGATGCCGGAGTGGAACTGCCTCTGGAGCTGTTCGATTCCCTGGCCAAGGAGACTCCGCAGCTTGCTTCCATGAATCCGGCCGGCGAACACTTCATGGAGGATCTTGACGCTGCCGGAGGGGTGGCTGGAGTTCTCAAGCAGCTCGGGTCAAAGATCAAGGACAATCCGACGGTTTTCGGTCTCTCCACGCTTCAGCTTGCACAAAGTATCGAAAACGTTGATGAGACGGTTATCCGTCCGCTTGATAATCCGGTGAAACCGGAAGGAGGTATCGCTGTCCTCTTCGGCAATCTTGCTCCGAAGGGGGCTGTTGTCAAACAGTCGGGAGTTTCGGCTCCAATGATGAAATTCGAGGGGACTGCCCGCTGTTTCGACTCGGAAGAGCTTGCCATGGCAGCGATCATGGAGGGGCGCATCAAGTCCGGAGACGTGGTTGTCATCCGCTATGAGGGACCAAAGGGCGGGCCCGGTATGCGCGAAATGCTGGCTCCGACTGCCGCCATCATGGGCATGGGACTTGGCGATTCTGTTGCACTGGTGACTGACGGCAGATTTTCCGGCGGGACCCGCGGGCCGTGTATCGGTCATATCTCTCCTGAGGCTGCAGAGGGTGGTCCGATTGCCCTTGTGGAAGAGGGGGACAGGATCCTTCTCGATATCCCGAACAGAAAGCTGGAGCTTCTGGTCGACCCGTCGACCCTTGAAGAGCGGTGGTCGAAGTGGTCCCAGCCGGAGCCGAAGATCAAGGGCGGCTGGCTGGCGAGGTATGCGAAGGTGGTGACGTCGGCGCACACGGGGGCGGTCACGGAGTAGGAGATGCGACTTTTCCGCCAGGGCTGCGTAAGTCTTCGGAGTCAATCGTGCGACGTAGCGGTGTTTATGCCCTTGGGTACTACGTCTCCTCTTGCCTCCTCGACAGCCTTGCCCTGACGAAAAATCCGCATCTCTTGGGTTATTACGAAAAACATAACGAATTCCCTTTTACGGGAGGAAGATATATGAAAATGAATGGTGCACGTATACTGCTTGAGTGCCTGCAAAAAGAGGGGGTTGACCTTGTTTTCGGTTATCCCGGCGGCACGGTAATAAATATTTATGACGAGTTGTACAGCTTCAAGGCGATAAGGCATATCTTGCCGCGCCATGAACAGGCCGGGGTGCATGCTGCTGACGGGTATGCAAGGGCAACCGGACGGGTCGGCGTTGCTATTGCGACTTCGGGCCCCGGCGCTACCAATACCGTAACAGGAATAGCAACCGCATACATGGATTCGATCCCGATGGTCATAATTACCGGCCAGGTGCCGACTCCTCTCATCGGCAATGATGCTTTCCAGGAAGTTGATATCATTGGCATCACCAGACCATGCACGAAGCATAACTTTCTGGTCAAGGATGTGAAGGATCTTGCCACAATTCTGAAGAAAGCCTTCTACATTGCCAGGACCGGTCGCCCCGGTCCGGTGCTGGTTGATATCCCGAAAGATGTGCAGATTGCCCAGACCGAGTTCAGTTATCCGGAAACCATCGAACTGAGAAGCTACAAGCCGACCGTCGAGGGCCATCCGAAACAGATAGAGCGGGCCATGGAGATGCTGCTCTCTGCAAAAAAACCGGTTGTTTATGTCGGTGGCGGAGTTGTCCTCGGGAATGCTGCCGAAGAGCTGACAGAGCTTTGCAGATTGCTCGACGTTCCGGTGACAACTACACTTATGGGACTTGGCTCTTTCCCCGAGACCGATCCGAATTCGCTCCGGATGCTCGGGATGCACGGCACATATTACGCCAATATGGCAATGACCTATACTGATGTATTGATTGCCGTCGGGGCACGATTTGACGACCGGGTGACCGGCAAGCTCTCGACATTCGCACCGCATGCCAAGATTGTCCATATCGATGTAGACCCTACCTCGATCAAGAAGAACGTCAGAGTTGACCTTCCGATTGTCGGAGATGTGAAAGATGTTCTGAAGAGGATGCTCAAGTTCGCAAAGGCCCATCCGGACAAGGTGGCACTGCTTAAAGAGGCAACAAAACCCTGGAATGAGGAGATAAGCGGGTGGAAGGCCAAGCATCCGTTGACTTACAAGGATTCCACTTCGAGCATAAAGCCCCAGTACGTTATCGAGAAGCTGCGCGAACTTTCCGACCCGGATGCCATAGTGGCTACTGATGTCGGACAGCACCAGATGTGGACTGCACAGTTTTTCACCTTTACCGCACCCCGTACTTTGCTCAGTTCCGGAGGCCTCGGGACCATGGGCTACGGTCTCCCGGCTGCAATGGGTGCCCAGGCAGCCTTTCCGGACCGCCAGGTCATTTCCATCTGTGGTGATGGCGGTGTCCAGATGAACATCCAGGAGCTTGCTACGATTGTGCAGAACAGGCTCCCGGTCAAGCTAGTCATTTTGAACAACAACTTTCTTGGCATGGTCAGGCAGTGGCAGGAGCTCTTTTTCGACAAACGCTACTCGCAGACCTGCATGGAACATCCGATAGACTTCATAAAGCTGGCTGAAGCCTATGGGGCAAAAGGCTTTGTCGCAACCAGGCATGATGAAGTCGAGTCAGTTATCAGGAAAGGGTTTGAAACACCCGGTCCGGTCATCATGGAGTTCAAGATAGCCCGCGAAGAGAAGGTCCTGCCGATGGTACCGGCCGGTGCTTCGTTGAACGAGATGGTTCTTAATGCGTAATGTTCGTCGGGGCGGACGGCGTCCGCCCCATCGGGCGCATGCCATGCGCCCCTACATATGGTTTTTAATGGAGGTTATTCCATGAAACATACAATTTCGGTTCTGGTTGAAAACGAATTCGGAGTGCTCTCACGTGTTGCTGCACTCTTTTCAGGGCGTGGCTTCAATATCGACTCGTTGTCGGTCGCACCGACCAATGACGAGTGTATTTCCCGCATGACGCTTGTGACAAGCGGTGACGAGCAGGTCCTGGAGCAGATTTCCAAGCAGTTGAACAAGTTGATAGATGTCATAAAGGTCATAGATTTTACCGACGGCAGCGGAGTCGAGCGGGAAATGGCGCTGATCAAGGTGACTGCCGAGGATGATAGCAGGGCTGAGGTTCTGCGGATAGTTGATATCTTCAGAGCGAAGATTATAGATGTAACCCAGAAGTCCTATACGATCGAGGCAACCGGCTCACCTTCGAAGATCGACGCCATTCTTGAGCTGCTCCGTCCGCTCGGTCTCAAGGAGCTTGTCAGAACCGGTGCAGTGGCGATCGGACGCGGTTCAAAGGTCTGGAATTAATTCAAGTGCCAGTAATTATCTGAGCGAAAATATACATGGAGGAAGTAAATGAACGTTTATTATGACAAGGATTGTGATCTCGCGATCATCAAAAGTATCAAAGTGGCAGTGATCGGCTACGGTTCCCAAGGGCATGCCCATGCCTGTAACCTCAAGGATTCCGGGGTTGACGTGACTGTTGCCCTGCGTGCCGGATCGTTGTCGGCAGTCAAGGCTCAGAATGCCGGACTGAAGGTAGCCAGCGTTGCCGATGCCGTGGCAGCAGCAGACCTGGTGATGATTCTTACTCCCGATGAATTCCAGTCACGCCTCTACCGTGACGAGATCGAACCGAAGCTGAAGAAGGGAGCCACCCTGGCTTTTGCCCACGGCTTTGCCATCCACTACAACCAGGTTGTGCCGCGTGCCGACCTTGACGTGATCATGATTGCCCCTAAAGCACCCGGACACACGGTCCGATCCGAATTTGTCAAAGGGGGGGGGATTCCCGATCTGATTGCGGTCTTCCAGGACGCTTCCGGCAAAGCGCGCGAAGTGGCACTTTCTTACGCAAGCGCTATCGGCGGGGGTCGCACCGGCATCATCGAAACCACCTTCAAGGACGAAACCGAGACCGACCTGTTCGGCGAGCAGGCCGTGCTCTGCGGCGGAGCGGTGGAGCTGGTAAAGGCCGGTTTCGAGACGTTGGTGGAGGCGGGCTATGCTCCGGAGATGGCTTACTTCGAATGTCTGCACGAGCTCAAACTGATCGTCGACTTGATGTATGAGGGTGGTATCGCCAACATGAACTACTCCATCTCCAACAACGCCGAATACGGCGAATACGTCACCGGTCCGCAGGTGATTAACGAGCAGAGCCGCAAGGCGATGAAAGAGTGCCTGACAAACATCCAGACCGGCGATTATGCCAAGCGCTTTATTCTTGAGGGGATGTCCAACTATCCCGAGATGACGGCGCGCCGTCGGCTCAACGCTGCCCACCCGATCGAGCAGACCGGCGAACGGCTCCGCAGCATGATGCCCTGGATCAAGAAGATCGTCGACAAGAGCAAGAACTGATACAGATGCGTAATCAGAACTCACCAGTTGCAATGGAAGGGCTTCCCTTTATTGCCGGTTTCAGCGGAGCTGCCCTTCTTCTCTATCTGCTTTCCGAGAGGATTCAGTTAACCGCTCTGACCGCTTTATCCCTCGTAGCTCTATTTTTGGCTCTATTTTCGGGATACTTCTTCCGTAATCCTCACCGGAGTGTTCCCAATGTGGATGACGGGGTGATCGCTCCGGCGGACGGTGTGATTATATTCCTGGGTGATGCGGTTGAAGAGCATCTGAATGAAGAGATGACAAAAATAAGCATCTTTATGTCAGTTTTTAATGTTCATATAAATCGGGTGCCGGTTACCGGCAGAATCATCGATAACTATTATGTTCATGGAAAGTTTTTTGATGTCAGAGATGAGCGGGCAAGTTTTGAGAACGAAAGAAACGGTTTGGTGGTAGAGACCCTGAAAGGGGTCAGAATTGTGGTGGTCCAGGTAGCCGGACTCATTGCAAGGCGTATTGTCTGTTATCCAATTGTTGGCGAGATGATTCTACAGGGGCAAAGGTACGGACTGATACGCTTCGGTTCGCGACTCGATGTCTACGTTCCGAAGGGATCAGATATTAAGGTCAAACTCGGTGATAAAACTGTTGCTGGAGAAACAGTCCTGGGAATACTTCAATGACCGAACATCAGTCAAGCCGCTCCGAAAGCATGCGTAAGGGGATATACATACTTCCCAACCTCTTTACGACCGGAAGCCTTTTCGCCGGTTTTTACGGTATTGTTTCCGGGATAAACGGTGATTTCCGGACAGCTGCTATCTGGATTCTGGTCTCTGCTGTTTTCGATGGTCTTGATGGAAAGGTTGCAAGGGCAACGGGCACTACGAGCAAATTTGGAGTCGAATATGATTCGCTTGCAGATCTGGTAGCCTTTGGTGTTGCTCCGGGACTGCTCATGTACTTGTGGGCTCTGAAACCGTTTGGTCGATTGGGTTGGCTTGCTGCCTTTCTTTTTGTAGTGTGCGGAGCGCTCCGGCTTGCACGTTTTAATGTCCAGGTCGACACGGTCGAAAGCAAGCGTTTTATCGGCTTGCCAATTCCGGCAGCCGCAAGCATGGTATCGGCGACTGTACTTTTCTTCCACCATATGGGGTGGCCCAGTTCCTATAAGAAGTTTGCCATACTGATTCTGATCTATCTCCTTGCTTTTCTGATGGTTTCAAATTTCAAATACTACTCGTTCAAAGATCCGGAGATGATAAAGAAGCAGCCATTCGGTTTTCTCGTGCTTCTTGTCCTGCTGATAATTGTTATCGCTGCAGAGCCTGCTATCATGATGTTTGCTCTTTTCTGCTGCTACATCCTTTCCGGCCCGATAACTTTTCTTGTCGCGTTGCCCAGGCGCAGAAGGCTGGAAAAGGCCATTCACAAAGGGCACGAGTCTGTTAACGATGATGGTGACAAGAGAGAGTAGATCTAAATAATTAACTTGACAACTTTTACGTAACTTCTTTATCATCATTCAAATTGTAAAGGCCGTGAAGAGGAGTAGTAGTCTGAACTCTTTTCCCAGAGAGCCGGTGGGTGCTGCAAACCGGTAAAAGAGAAGATGAACTCGCCTTGGAGCTGCTCCGCTGAACCTGAAGTAAGTGGAGACGTAAAGCCGACGTAACTGGCACAATGAGGCCGAGCTGGAATTTCAGACCGGTGAATGAGGGTGGTATCGCGGAGACTTCAGGCCTTCGCCCCTTGCTTAGGGGCGGAGGCTTTTTTATTGTCCATCAGCAGAACCTCTGTGGGACACTTGAGCAGTCTGAGCAGCATAAACAAGGGGAGGAATAGACACCATGGCGAAAAAAGAGACGCTGAAAACAATCAAGATATTTGATACAACCCTGCGGGACGGCGAACAGGCGCCCGGCAACAGTATGAATATTGAGGAGAAACTCCGGATAGCCAAACAATTGGAGAAACTCAAGGTTGATGTTATCGAGGCAGGCTTTCCGATTGCTTCTGAAGGCGATTTCGAGGCTGTCAAAAAAATCGCCCTGAATATCAAGGGCCCGGAAATTGCCGGACTCTGCCGCTCCAGCCTGAAAGATATCGACAGGGCCTGGGAGGCGCTTCAGTATGCCGGTGAACGTGGAAGAATTCATACCTTTATCGCCACTTCTGACATCCATATGAAGTACAAGCTGCAGATGGAGCCGGCCAAGGTTCTTGAAGCTGCGGTCAAGGCGGTGAAACGGGCAAAGTCATACACACCGAATGTCGAGTTCTCCTGCGAAGATGCCGTGCGCACCAGGCTCCCTTTTCTTGCCGAGGTCGTAGCTGCGGTAATCGATGCCGGCGCAACAACAGTAAATATTCCTGATACGGTCGGCTATACTATTCCGTTCGAGTACTTCAATATTATTAAATATCTGAAGGATAATGTGGCAAATATCGAGCAGGCGGTTATCTCGGTTCACTGTCACAATGATCTTGGCCTCTCTGTCGCCAATTCAATTGCTGCCGTCCAGGCAGGAGCCGGACAGGTCGAGTGTACCATCAACGGCATCGGCGAGCGGGCCGGCAACTGTTCGCTCGAAGAGTTCGTCATGTCTCTCAGAACACGTCACGACATCCTGCCTTTCAGGACAAATGTCGTCACCGAGCAGATCATGCCGACCAGTCGCCTTCTCTCTACCATTACCGGCATTATGGTGCAGCCGAACAAGTCGGTTGTCGGTGCCAATGCCTTTGCCCATGAGGCCGGAATTCACCAGCACGGCATGATGATGGACAAGTCTACCTACGAAATCATGACCCCGGAATCGATCGGACTCAAAACCAGTTCACTGGTGTTAGGTAAACATTCCGGTCGACATGCTTTCAAAAAAAGATTGGAAGAGCTGGGCTACGAGCTTGACGAAGACGCCCTTAATAAAGCCTTTGAGCGGTTCAAGTCATTGGCTGATCTGAAGAAAGAGGTTTTCGATGAAGACCTTGATGCCATAATGACCGAAGATATGATGCAGGCAGATGAGAAATTCAAGCTTGATCACATTACGGTGACATGTGGTTCCTTCGCGGTTGCCACTGCAACGGTGCAGATGGAGATTGACAGTGTTCCCGTGCGAACTGCGGAGCTTGGTGACGGTCCGGTCGATGCTACGCTCAAGGCAATAAAGAAGCTGACAAAGTGCAAGGCGAAACTGCTCACTTATAATGTCGGAGCGATAACCAGTGGTACCGATGCTCAAGGCGAAGTTACAGTGAAGGTTTCAGAAGGTGACAGGACTGTTACCGGGAGAGGATCGTCGACCGACATTATCGAAGCATCCGCAAAAGCATTTATAAATGCTCTTAACAGGCTGGATGTAATGAAGGAGAGGTTTGAGGATAGAAACGTCTTATAGGGCTTTTTTGCAAATAATATTATCGAGCGGCTTGTCTGAAGATCTGACAAGCCGTTTTTTTATCTCTTTGCCGTACCGGCAGCCGACCACGGGAAGTCATGCAGGTGTTCGGCAAGTTCTTCCCTGCTGTACCGGTTTACTCGCCGGGTTGCCAGGATTATTGACATGGAAACGGGAAGCAGCATGGCAAAAAAACCAGATATCGCAATTGTCATCTGATTTATCTGGATTGCTATGGCAAGGTTGAAAATAACAATCGAAACATAGAGCAGTACGGGGAACAGGCTGCATCCGGGGAAGTAACAGACTCCAAGAGGTGGCGTTGCCTTGATTCTACGCCATCCTGCAAGCCTTTGAAGAAGAAAGATCATCAGGCCGCTGACTAAAAACCATCCCAAATAGTTTGTCAGAGGCACACCGAAATGATGCCCTGCTTCCCGGTATCCGTAAATCTCCCCGAGGAACCAGTGTCTTCCCTGAAGCGCAACCGGGTCGATGATTATATCGAGATATGTCTGCAGGAGTGATCCGAGAAAAAGAGCGGATACGGATCGCCGAATCGATAATGTTTCGAGCAGGATAATGTTCTTTCTGGTGGATTTGAGTGGTGACAGGATAAAAAGCGCTGTTGCATAGCTGCAGTAACATAAAAAAACGTAGGAGAGCGAGTCAAAGAACGGTACTCCGGCTATCCAAAGCTCCCGAGAGCTGGTTCTGTCAATGTAGTAATACCATCCGTAAGGGAAACCGGTATTTATTGATGATAATTCAGACGCAAAGGCTGTCAGGTAGCCGAGAAAAGTAAAGACAGAAACTCTTTTCCATCCAAGATGAGGAACAGAAGCAATGAGGTAGGCAGCAAAGAATGCAAATACGTAGGGCCTCATGCTGACAGTCCCTGCAGCTAGTTGCAGCACATCATTCATCAGAACAGAGTCCCGATAATGCTTCCGAGCACCGAGATCGGTCCGGTGTCTCCAATCCCTTCAGCAGCTTTTTCAACCTTTTTCATGGTTGCTGTCGTATCACGGTACAGCTTGTCTTCGTTGACAAGTTTTCCAAGAGTCCCTTCCCCGGAGTTTATCTTCCTTGTAATTTCGCTCAGGTTCCTGGTGGTGTCCTTGAGGTCCTTGTAGACTTCTTCGTTATTGACAAGCTTTCCTAAAGTTCCCTCTCCTTTGTTGATCTTTGAAGCAATGTCATTGATCTCCTTGAAGCCGGAGTTCATGGTTCCTGCGGCATTTTTTATGTCTACAACAGCTACTTTGACGTCGTTATAGAGTGACGGGTCGTTGACCAGTTTCCCGATGGTCCCTTCCCCTGTGTTGATTTTGGCAGAAATAGAGTTGATGTTCTCTCCCGCACTTTTCAGGGTGGTATACAGATTCTTGTCATTGAGAAGCATTGCCAGAGAGCCTTCTCCACTATCTATCTTTGCTGTGATGCTTTTGAAATTGGCGATGCCTTGAGCCAGATTGCTTCTGTTGTCATCAAGAATCAAAGCGATCTTTTTCATCACTGTATTCTGGTTCTTGTTCAGTTCGTTGATCAGTACCTTGGCGTCTTTTACGGCATCGCTGACGTTATCGACTATGACATCTATGTTTGCGGTGTCCTTTCCCGCCACAGTCCCGCCTTTTTCAAGGGGGGGAGAGTCCTTTGAGCCGAAGGAGAGGCTCAGGAACTGACCTCCGAGGAGATTGGTCAGCCTGAGGCTTGCAACTGTATCTTTCTTGATTTTCGTATCAGCCTGCACTTCAAATAGGATTTCTACATTTGCATCGCGTACGATTATCTCGGTAATCCTTCCTACGTTAACCCCGGCAAGCCTTACCGGGTCACCGACTTTCAGGCCCGTGACAGTAGATAGATAAGTTTTGTAGGATACTTTATGGTCAAAAGGATTCCATTTTTCTCCGACTTCAAGCATGGTTCCTAAAAGAATCAGAGCAATCAGGAAAAAGAGACCTACTTTCCTCTCTGTTGAATGGGCCATCTGGCTCTCCTTGATTCAAGCTACATTAGTAAGCGCGTCAGGACATAGTCTGCAACAAGTATCAACATGAACGACCAGACAACGGATCTTGTCGTTGAGCGTGCAATTCCACGGGGCCCGCCACTTGTTGTAAAACCGATATAGCAACAAACAAGGGCGATAATCCCTCCGAATGTTACAGCTTTGATAAGGCCTATGCCGATCTCTTTAAGCTTGAGTGCATCGTGAAGGCTGTCGTAATAAATC
>Ga0134124_10001350_pt1 | contig 19728 bp, 22 predicted proteins | sample KB304_FD_96880 | JGI IMG/M metagenome (GOLD analysis project Ga0134124, IMG submission 96880) | Terrestrial soil microbial communities without Nitrogen fertilizer from Kellogg Biological Station, Michigan, USA - KB3-0-4 | ecosystem: Environmental > Terrestrial > Soil > Unclassified ...
CTTAGCGAGGTGCCGTTGGATTTCTGGGTGCCCGTGACTTTGGCGCCAATCCTGGAGGAAGAAGCCAGCCTCTTTGGACCGCGGCAACCCGAGCGGCTGACGATCGTTGGCCGTTTGCGCCCTGATCTTACTCCCCGCCAGGCGGAGGCAGCACTTACCGCCTGGGCGCGGGCGCCGCACTGACGGTCAGCTCGATCGCCACTCCCTTCGGCTCGGCGCCGCGCCGCGCCGACTGCACCGCCTCGTCCACGATCGGCGCCAGCTCGACCGGATAGAGATCGAGCTCCAGCTTGCCGGTGATGATCCGAGACACGTCGAGCAGATCGTTGATGAGCTGCGCCTGCGTGCGCGTGTTCCGCTCCACCACCTCCAGGGCCTGGGCGACCTTGTCCCGGTCGAGCTGCCCCGTGCGGAGCAGCCGGAGCCAGCCCAGCATCGACGTCAACGGCGTGCGCAGCTCGTGGGAGAGCACGGCCAGGAACTCGTCCTTGGCCTGGTTGGCGGTCTCGGCCTCGACCCGTGCCCGCTCGGCCCGGCGGTAGAGTCGCGCGCCGTCGATCGCCAGCGCCGTCCGGGCGGCCACGTCCTCGGCGAGGCCGAGGTCCTCGGCGCTGTAGGGCTGCGCGCTCGCGATCCGCAGCCACGTGAGGGAGCCCAGCGTGCGACCGCGGGCCACCAGCGGCACCGCCAGCAGCGAGCGTGGCCCCAGCGCCAGCAACACCCGGCGGGCGTCGGGATCGGTCACCACCTCCTCGAGTCGCGCCGGGGACACGTCGGCCAGCAGCACCGAGCGCCCGGCCCGCATGGCCTCGCTCACGTCGTCGAGCCCGTCCGCCGCCGTCAGGATGCGCAGCGACTCGGCGGCCAGCGGCCCGTGAGCTGAATCGGCGTGCGCGACGGCGGCGCGACGGATGGTGCCGTCGCGACGGGCCAGATGGATCGCGCACCAGTCCGCGTGGCTCGGGACCAGCAAACGCACGACGGCGTCGAGCGTCGACTCGTAGTCCAGCGAGGCGCCGAGCACGCGGCTGACGTCGGCCAGCAGGCGCGTGCCACGCGCCCGGGCCTCGGCCTCGCCCCGCGCCGTCTGCTCGCCCGCGAACAGTCCGGCGTTGCGCAGCGCGATGGCGGCGTGATCGGCCAGCCGCACGAGGATCGCCTCGTCCCGCTCGGTGAACGGGCGCGCGGTGCGGTTGTCGACGTAGAGCAGCCCCTCGATGCCCTCGCCCATCTGGATGGGCGCCACCAGCACCGCCACGCTGCCCTCGCTGCGGATCATCCCCTCGTAGTCGGGGTGCAGCCGCGGGTCCTCGAGGACGTTGGCCGCGCGCACCGGCCGGCCGGTGGCCAGCACGGCGCCGGCCAGCCCCTTGCCCGGCATCAGCCGCACGTGGTCGTGGTCGCCGGCCCGGGTGCCGAGCGTGTAGCGGAAGACCATGCCCTCGCGGGCGCCGTCCCACAGCGCGATCCGCGCGAGATCGGCGCGGCACAGCTCCCGGGCCGCGTCGGTGATCCGGCCCAGCACGGTATCGAGATCGAGCGAGGCGTTGACCGCACGGGCCAGCTCGCTCAGCAGCTCCGCTTCGCGGCGCCGCTCGCCGGCCTCGGCGTACAGCTGGGCGTTCTCCAGCGCGGCGGCCGCGTGATCGGCGAGCGCCTCCGCCAGTCCGACCTCGTCGGTCGTGAAGACGCGGCCGACCCGGTCGCCGACCGCGAAGGCGCCGATGATCCGCCCCTTGGCCTGCAGCGGCACGGCCAGCACCGCGCGCGCGGAGGCCTGCTCGAGCCACTCGCGCGCCTCGGGCGGCGTCGTGATCTCGGCGTCCTGAAGGACGTCGGCCGTCGTCACCGGGCGCCCGCGCTCGACGGCGAGGCCCACGGTCCCCGCGCCCCGTGGCAGCACGGCGCCCGGACGCAGCCCCCCGAGGTCCCCGGAAACCGCGAGACAGACGAACGCGCGCGACTCGGGATCGACGCGGAACACGGTCGTCGCCGCGGCGCGCAACAGACCGCGCGAGAGCTCGGCGATCCGCTGCGCCACCGTGTCGAGGTCCAGACCCTCGGTGAGGATCCGGCCGAGCTCGGCCACGGCCTCCGCTTCGCGCCGGCGCGCCTGCTCGAGCCCCAGCAGGCGGACGCGCTCGTCGTCGGCCTGCTTGCGGTCGGTGACGTCGTCGACGACGATGACCACGCCCTGCACGGCGCCGGCGGCGTCGCGATCCGGGACGTAGGTCGCCTCGAAGTGCCGGACGCCGTCATCGCCGGGATGCGTGACCTCGAAGGTGGCGCGGCGGCCGGCCAGCGCCTGGGTCAGATGGCCCTTGATGCTCGCGTACCGTTCCGGTCCCAGCACCTCGGCGACGCGGCGGCCGACGATGTTCGTCGGCGTGCGGCCGTGGCGCTCGGCGTACGGTCGATTGGCGAAGCGATAGCGCCGACCGGTGTCGACGTAGCAGATGAGCTGCGGCGCGGTGTCCGTCACCAGTCGAAGCTGCTGCTCGCTGGACGCCAGCCGGGCGCGCGCACGTCCGCGACTGGCCACCAGCCAGGCCGTGGCCGTCGATACGCCGACGAACAGCAGGAGCCAGACCGCGTCGTCCGGCTTCAGCGCGAAGGGTTGCAGCGGCGCCAGGAAGTAGTAGTCGAGCGCGCATGCGCTGATGAGGGTCGCGAGCAGCCCGGGGCCCAGTCCGCCGAGCCAGGCGACGACCAGGACGGCGGCGATGAAGGGCGGGCTCGGAGCCTGCTCGAGCAGAGGCCGCAGCAGCAGCGTGAGACCGAGCGCCGCCGCGGGCGCGGCGAGCGCGAGGAGCCACCGGGCGGCGATGACGGCGGCCGATGGCACCCTCATGCGATCCGGCCGCCTAGAGCAACCGACCCAGGGGCCCGAGGTCGAGGTTGAGCTCGTCCGGCTCGAGGCCGAAACGCGCGGCCAGATCGCGCACCGTCTCCTCCAGTCGCATGAGCGCCACACCCACCGCCTCGGTCTCGTCGGGCGTCAGCGTGCCGCCCTCCAGGCGGCGGATGGCCTGGCGCTCCAGGAGCTGGCGCACGAACTCCACCAGCGTGAGCACCAGACGCGCGACCGAGCGCTGCACGTCCTCCGGGTTCGCGTTCCAGCGCGGGGTGTCGGTCAGCGCGGCCTGGCGCTCGAGCTCGGCCCGTAGCGACTCCAGCTCGCGCACCTCGATCGGCGGCCGCCGCGCGCTCACGCCGCGTCCTCGGCGAACGCGTAGGCCAGCCATGGTCCGGTCACGCTCACGCGCCAGGGCCGCAGGCCGTCGCGGGCGGCGTCGATCTCGTCGAGGTACCGGCTGCCGGCGCCGCGCGGGATGAGGTGCTGCACCGTGGCCAGCAGGGGCGGCCGGTCGTGCCGCTCCACGCGCTCTTCCCGCACGAGGTCGCCCAGCCGCCGCCGAGCCGGCTCCAGCTCGGGCACGCGATGGGCCCAGTCGTGGGCGCGCCGGCGCCCGGCCAGGTAGCGCGTGCCGGGGCCGCCCGCCTCCTCGTCGGCCGGCGGCGCCATGGCGATCACCTCGCCCCACACGCGCAGGGTCATCTGCTCGCAGCCCGACACCCGGCCGAGTGCGCGGGCCAGCTGCGGCTGGCGATGCGCCAGCGACTCGGCCAGTGCGGCGTCGTCGGCCACCAGCGTGCCGAAGCGGACGGGCAGGACCGCGTCGACGCCTGCGGCCAGCCGCCGCAACACCGTGTCCTGCGCGCGCAGCGTGACCGCGCTGGGCTCGGGCGGCTCGCCGACGTCACCCACGAGCGCCAGCAGACCGCCGACGGCGACGACCCGCAACCGCTCGGCGCAGACCCCCACGCCCGTCTCGCACGACGGCGTCGCGCTCAGCAGCGCGTAGAGGTAGACGCGGGTCATGGCGCCTGCCGCGCGGTCACGCGGTCGGCCGCGCAGAGCATGGCCTGCAGCCGCAGGTAGATCAGGTCGACGCCGGCGAGGCCGAGCATGACCTCGCCCGAGATCATCACGCCGCGATTCAGCAGGTTGTCGACGAGGTCGAGCAGCGAGTCGTCGGTCGTCTCGAGGATCTCGCGGGCGGCGGGCCGGCTCGGCGGCGTCATCGGCCATCCCCCACGAAGTTGTAGGCCGGCCAGGGCCCGGTCAGCGTCAGCCGATACCCGCAGGCGGCGAGGCCGGTGAGGCGACGCCGAACCGTGCGCTTGAAGCGCGTGAGCTGGCGGGCCGGCACCAGCAGGGCGGCGTCGAGCACCACGCGGGTGCCGTCGAGCTCGGCCGCCGACCGGCGCCGCGTCGCGTCGGCCAGGCCGGCCAGCTCCTCGAACGCCTCCTCGACAGCCGCTCGGCCCTCGCGCAGCACCTCGCGGGCCACGTCCAGCTCCCGCTTCTTCGCCAGCAGGAAGCGCGTCCCCGATCGGCGCACCGGGGTCGCCGCCTTCGGGCGCGCCTGCGCGCGCCGCCGGGCCAGCGCGGGGTCCAGGCGCACGCGCACTCCCCACTCGCGGCAGCCGTCGACGCGCTCGAGGACGCGCCGCACCCGGGCCTCGGCCTCGCGTACGTGGGCCACCGCGCGCTCCTCGCCGTTGAACAGCGTGAAGAGCTTCATCGGCAGCGTCGTGAGGCGGCGCGCGAAGTGCTCGACCACGCGGGCGTGGGCGGCCCCGCGCAGCGCCACCCACTCGAGGTCGCGCAGATGCCGCTCGATGGGCGCGCTGCCGTAGTGCGCGAGGGGCGCCGGCGCGGCGACGAGCCAGAGGTCGCCGGCCGCCGGGATCACGCGCAGGGGGCCGAGACCGGGCAGGCCACGCGGCGCCCCCGCCAGCGAGGGGCGACGCTCGGCGTGCACCAGACAGTAGAGGTACGTCGCGGCCTCAGGGGTCGGGGTCATTCTTCGAGCTCCCACGTGCGCGTCCACCGTTCCAGGCCGGCGACGCCGCGTGGCGGCGGTGCCAGGGCCGGCGTGGAAATCATACCCCACGCGCCTCTCCGCGTCCCCGTCGGCCGGCCCAGCCCGGCCATGATCCGCCGCTCCACCCGCCGTGCCCTCCGACACCGGCGACAGTCGCCGGAGGTCAGCGCGTTGACGACCACCGCGGGGACCGCCAGGCGCAGCCGCCGAAGCCGCGCGAGCAGCCGGACGGTCTCGCGCCGGGGGAGCTCGGCGGCCCGGGTGACCGCGATCACGCGGGCGCGGGCTGGATCGGTCAGGAGCGCACGCAGCTCGCGCAGCCGCCGCGCGGTGGCGACGAGCTCGGCGGCGACCTCACCGAGGCCGACGACCTCGCGGTACTTGAGCAGGATGGCCAGCAGCGCGTGGACCCAGGCCAGCGCGGTCTCGGGCATCTCGAGCAGGCGCAGCGCGTGACCGGTCGGCGCCGTGTCGAGCACGACGACGTCGTGGGGCGGCTGGCGCTCGAGCAGCGCCTCGACGATGGAGAGCACGGCGAACAGCTCGTCCAGCCCCGGCGGCGCCAGGTCCATCAGCCCGTGGAGGGCCTCCCGGTCGTAGGCCACGTCGAAGCGGGAGCCGCGCAGCAGCGAGTCGAACGTCTCCTCGACCGCCCGCCGATAGCGCTCGCGGGTCCGCCCGAGCGCGCCGTCGGCGTCCAGCTCGCGGGCGCGAAGCCCGGCCGGCGCCCGCGGCACCGCGCGCTCGTCGTCCCCGAGGGAGGCGTCGAGCACGTCGGACAGCGAGTGGGCGGGATCGGCCGACAGCAGCAGGATCGATCCCGCCGGCCGCCGCCGCGCCAGCGCCACCGCGGTCGCCGCCGCGCACGTCGTCTTGCCCACGCCGCCCTTGCCGGCGAAGACGATCAGGCGCACCCCGGGCGGCGCGACGCGACCGAGCCAGTCGTGGTCGACGGTCGGAGTCGATCGCGACGCCCTTGGTCGTTCTTGAACGGGGGGGCGGGGCGCCCCCCCGTCTGCCCGCCGATTCGCGTGGGGTGGAATGGAGCGCTCGTCCAACAGACGCGCGACTCTGCGCAGCCGCGGCAACCCGCGGGGCTCCAGCTCGAGAGCCGGGATCGTCCGCACGCGGAGCGCGGGCAACGCGCGGCGCGCCTCGGCGACGACGTGGGACTCTTCGGCGCGGCGGCCCTCGCAGAGCGCGCAGGCCTCGCCCTTCGGCGTCAGGCGATTGACGACGAGCTCGCTCACGTGGATCCCGGCCGCCGCCAGCGCCGCCAGGCCGTCGCGCGTCTCCTCCAGCGCCAGGCGCTCGGGCAGCAGCACCCAGGTGAGGCGAGCGCGCGCGGGATCGCGCAGGAGCGCGGCCAGCCGCCGGCCGTCACCGTCGAGCTCGGCGATCAGCTGATCGGCCGCGCCGCTGCGGTAGCCGCGGCCGAAGCTGTCCGTGAGGTAGCGATGCTTGGCGTGCAGATCATCGAGCACGGCGGCCATGCGCCGCAGCGTCCGGGGCATGTCGAGCATCCGCAGCGCATGCCCGGTGGGCGCGGTGTCCACGACCACGGCCTCCCACCCCCGGCGCTCGATCAATCGGGCGACCTCCACGAGCGCCATCAGCTCGTCGACGCCGGGGAACGACAGACGCAAGAGCCGTTCGAGGTCTTCCTCGTCCAGGTACGTGCCCCGCTCGGCAATCGTCCGCAGCGTCGAACGCCGGCGGGCCAGCCATCGGGTCAGCGCCCGATCGGCATCGAGCTCGACGGCCTCGAGGGAGCCCGCCCTGGTCGGCACGCGGCGCGGGCCCGCGCCCAGCGGCCGGCCGACGGCGTCGCCCAGGGAGTGGGCGGGATCGGTGGAGATGATGCCGACCCGGCAGCCCGCCTCGGCCGCGGACAGGGCCGCGGCGGCCGCGCACGTGGTCTTGCCCACCCCGCCCTTGCCGCCGAAGAAATGCAGCCCCGGCCCTCGCGGGCGCGGACTCACCGCCCCCGCGGCCCGTCCGGCGACTGGTCCTCCACGTCGTCGGCGACGCTGACGTCGATCCCGGTGATCTGCACCGCGCCCGAGGCCTCCGCGGTCTCGCGCTCGCGGATCTCGCGCAGGCGGGCGAGCAGATCGCGCTCGACCTCGGCGAACTCCTCGGCGCTCATCTCGCCCAGCTCCAGCCGCATCTGCGCGGCCAGCAGCTCCTCGCGGAGGGCCTCGACGTCGTTCATCTGGGCGTCGACCGCCTCGGCGATCCGGCGGAGGACGAACTTGATCCCGCCGATGAACAGCGTGTCGAGGATGATCACCGCGGTGGCGCTACTTGGCGCGCTCCAGCTTGAGACGGATGTTGACGAAGTTGTAGGGCGGCCACGGACCGGTGTAGCGGAACGTCAGCGTCTCGTAGGTGGCGCCCAGCATCTTGACGCGGGCGTCGAAGGCCGCCTCCCGCTCGCGCTCCACCAGGAAGGCCGCGTTCATGATCATCTTGTCGCCGATCGGCTTGTTGGCGCGGGAGGCCACGCACACGTGGCGCAGGGCCTCGAAGATCTCGCTGACGTACTGCTCGGAGCGGCTCTGCAGCGCGCCGTCCATGAGACGGCCGTACTGCACGCGGGCGAAGTAGGTCGAGCCCTTCTGGGTGGCGATCTCGCTCTTGAGCCGGCGCACGTCCTCGTCGTCGTGCTCGATGTGCCGGATCATGGCGTCGCGGTCCCACAGGACCTTGAGCCCGAACTCGACCTTGTTCTCCATCTTCGTGAGCACGTCCTGGAAGGCGCCGTGGGCGCCGCGCAGCAGCTCCACGATGTCGTCGCGCGTCTTGAACACGGTGCCGAACGACATGGGGATGACGGTCTGGTACTTCATGACCGCCTCGTTCACGCGCTCGTGGGCCAGCACGTTCTCGCGGGTGGCGTCCAGCACCTCCATGGGGGCGTCGGACACGACGGCGGCGATGTCCTCGTAGAGCACCGTGTAGACCTCGCCGGGGGGCGTGCCGAAGCCGATCGGCCCGAAGCGCAGCGCCTCGTCGGCGTTGACGATGCAGTAGACGTACTTGCCGCGCTTGTCCGACGACGCCGGCGGCCCCCCCGGGGTGCGGGTGGCCCCGGCCGGCAGGTGGGATCCGGGCGTCTCCTCGCGGATGACCCGCGATTCCACCGCGGTGGCCTGGCGCGTCGGCCGGGCGTCGGCGGCGGGCGTGCGGTGGCGGCTGGTCCGCTTGGCGGTGCGGCTCATGGCGTGGTGTCCCCCGATCGCGGCCGGGCGGCGGCGAGGATGGCGCGGATCTCGTCGAGCAGCCGCTCCGGCAGGCATGGCTTGGTAATGAAGGCATCGCAGCCGGCGTCGAACGCCCCCTTGGAGTGGCCGGCCAGCGCGTGGCCGGTGAGCGCGATCACCGGGATGTCGCGGGTGCGCGGGTCTTCCTTGAGTCGCCGGGTCGCCTCCCAGCCGTCGAGGCCGGGCAGCGAGAGATCCATCACGATGACGTCGGGCCGGAGCGAGAAGGCCTTGTCGAGCGCCTGGTGGCCGTTCTCGGCCTCCTCCACCCGCAGCCCCGAGTACGTGAGGAACTGCACGTAGATGTCCCGGTTGTCCGGATAGTCGTCGACCAGCAGCACCAGCGTCGGCGGTGCCTGCACCATCATCGGTCGTCCTCGGGCGCGCGCGGGAGCACGAGGGTGAAGGTCGAGCCCTCGCCGAGCGCGCTGCGCACGCTGAGCTCGCCGCCGAGCATCGTCGCGAGCCGGCGGCAGATGGCCAGCCCCAGGCCGGCACCCGTGTACTGGCGCGTGGGTGAGTCGTCGGCCTGGCGGAAGTCCTCGAAGATCACGTCCTGGTCCTTCGGGGAGATGCCGATGCCGCTGTCGGCCACGGCGATGGCCATGCGCTCGATGACGGGATCGCAGACCGCCGTCACCGTCACCCAGCCCTGCGGCGTGAACTTGAGCGCGTTGGTGAGCAGGTTGATCACGATCTGCTTGACCTTCTGCCGATCGCTGCGCAGCGGCGGCAGCGCGTCGTTCACCTGGGTCGTCACCGTCAGCTTGCTGCGCGCGATGAGCGGCTCCACCTCGGCCAGCACCTCGCGGATGAGATCGAGCATGGGGAAGTCCGCCACCGTCAGCGGCATCTTCCCCGCCTCGATGCGGGTGATGTCCAGGATGTCGTTGATGATCGACAGCAGGTGCTGCGAGTTGGAGTCGATCCGCTCCAGGTTGCGGCGCTGGGGCGCGGCGAGCTCGCCCGACACGCCCTTGAGCAGCATGCTGGTGTAGCCGAGGATCGCGTTGAGCGGCGTGCGGAACTCGTGGGACATGTTGGCGAGGAACTGCGACTTCAGCGCCGAGGCCTGCTCGAGCGCGATGTGCGAGCGGCGCAGCAGCTCGTTCTGGCGGACCAGCTCGGCGGTGGCCTCGCGGACCTTCAGCTCCAGCTCGGCGGAGGCCCGCTTCAGCTCCTCGTACAGCCGCGCGCGCTCCAGCTCCTCGGTGCGGTCGTGCAGGATCGTGACGAGCGCGGTGACCTCGCCGTGCTCGGAGACGATCTTGCCGGAGATGGCCTCCATCGGCAGCGCGGCCCCGGTGCCGGGGTCGACGAGGCTGATGCTGCCGCTGCGCCGCAGGGTCCCGCCCTCGAAGAACAGGTTGGAGACGAACGACGAGAAGTGGGCGTCGTTGGCCTGCACCAGGCGCTGGGCCTCCTCGCTGCTGACCTCCGGCGCGGTGAACAGGTGCTCGGCCGGGGCGTTCATCATGACGGTGTTGCCGCCGGGATCGGTGACGAGGATGGGGTCGGCCACGGAGTCGATGACCAGGTCCAGCCGGTCGCGCTCGGCCCGGGCGTCGGCCTCCGTCTGGCGCAGCTTGCGGTAGTTGTCCTCGAGCTCGGCGGTGGCCCGCTGCAGGTCGGTGACGTTGCGCAGAATCGACACGATACCGGTGCCTCGCGGGCGTCGGAGCTCATCGTGCTCAGCAGCTCGAACAGCAGGTCGGAGCCGTCGACCGGATCGACGAGCGGCACCTCGTGGCGGGGGGCCTCGGCGCCCTCGATGGCGTGCCGCGTGAGCGCGGCCGAGAACAGCATGTTGTTGAGCGCCACCGCCCGGCGCCGCCCCTCGCTCTGATCGTCGTCGGTGGCCAGCAGCGTCTCGGCCCGCGCGTTGGCGATGATGATCCGCCCCTCGCCGTCGGTCAGGAGGATCGGGTCGGTCACGGCGTTGATGATGCTCGACAGGAGCCCCCGCTCGCGCTGCAGGCGGCGCTCGGATTCCTCCAGCCGCAGGGCCGCGATGAGCGCCGCCAGCCGGGGGCCCACGACCCGGCTGAGCCAGCGCGCCTCTCGGGCCAGGGTCCGCGTCGCCGGCGCCACGAGCAGGAGGCCGGCCGGCAGATCACGCGAGTGCAGTGGCGCCAGCGAGATCGCCTGGACGTCGCGCCGGCCGAGCGGCGTGACGGGGCTCCGGCTGCCGTTGGGCGAGATCATCACGGGCCCGGCCGCCAGCAACGCACGGGTCAGTGGATGATCGCCGAGCTCGAGGTCGACGCTGAACTGCTCGATCCGCCGGACCGGCACGCCGACGCTCGCCACCGGGACCAGCCGGGGGCCGGCACCGGCGTGCGCGGCCATGCACACGCCCCAGCTGACTCCGGCCCGGCGCTGCAGCCAGGCGAGCGTTCGCTCCGCGCACTGCGCTGCGCTGCTGGCGACGAGCAGGCTCTCCAGCAACTCGAGGCGGGCGGCACCCCCGGCGCCCGGGGACCGGGTTCCGGCGCGCGCGGCCGCGGTCCGCGAGGACGGCATTCGTTAGTTCGTCTTGAGAGCCGGAGGCCGGCGGCGGCGGCGGCCGTTGCCGTCGCGCCCGACGGCGGCCAGCTTCGCCCGCAGGCTTGCGTTCTCGGCGAGCACGGCCTCGCTGGCACGTCCGTCTCCGGCCGAGAGCGCCGGCTTGGACACCGACGCGACCGAGCCGACCGCTTCCGAGTACTTGAGGTAGGTGTCGATCGAGGCCACGACGACGCGCGCCTCGACGGTGATCAGGTCGATGCCGACGAGGGAGACGCGCACCCAGGCGTCGATGACGATCCCCTTGTCGAGGACGCGATCGAGGACGTCGATGAGGCTGCTCCCGCCAGTCGCGCGTTCAACAGGCATCGTTGAATCTCCCCGGGAACGTGTCGCCGTCCCCTCACTCGGCTCGTCGGGCCCGCGCGGCTGGCCTGGCGGCCAGCGCGGCGACGCGCCGCTCGAGGCTCCGGATCTGCTTCTTCAACGCTTGGTTTTCGACGGCCAGGCGGTCGCGACCGGGTGCCAGGTGTGTGTCGTAGCGCCACCAGTCCAGCCCGATCTGCTCGGCCTTGTCGATGGAGCACACGATCAGGCGGATGCGGATCGTGAGCAGCTCGACCTCGGCCAGCGACACCTTGATGTCGCCGGCCACAACTAGACCTTTGTCCAGGACGCGGTCGAGCACGTCCACGAGCCCACTGGCCCGGCCATTCGTCGGCTGTAGATCTGAGCGCATGTTCATTCGGTCGATGGGCCACGGCGTCGCCGCGGTCGGCGCGGCAACGATCAGCAAGGAAGTATACGGAGATTTCGCAGCGGTGGGAAAGCCGGAAAAGTTTTGCCTGGCCGACCATGTAAGACTTACATGGCCGTTGGTAGATTGTCGCTCCTCGATCAGTTGAGCGCCATCAAGAGATCGGTGTGCACGAGATCCCAGGCGGCGGCATCGGCGTCGACCGTGCGCGACAGCGCGGCCTCGCACCGCCGGCAGGAGATCTCGATGCAGTAGGTCGTCTCCCCCGGGGGATCGAGGTGGATGTTGAGCACACCGCAAGAGCCGTGCTGCCGCACGAACTTGCGAAGATCGGACAGCACTCCCATTGCTCGCTCCAAACTGCGACCGACGCCCAACGCGTCGATGCTGAGGTGGACGGTTCACGCCGGCGAGGATAGAGTCGATCCCGCGGCGCCGGGGCGACGAGGCAAGTCGTGTCGTCGCCCTCCGGTTCGGAGCAGGACGCTCCAATAACCGTACCAACGAGCGAGGTCAGCGGGGTCGAGCGTCCAGCAGTTCGACGACGGCGGAGCGCAGCGAGCGGGGCTCGACCGGCTTGGCCAGATGGCGATCGTAGCCCGCACGGAGAGCATCGAGACGGTCCGAGTCGCGGGCGAATGCCGAGAGTGCAATCGCCGGGACCCCTCCCCGATCGCCGGGAAGTCGGCGCACCGCCCGGATCAGGTCATACCCGTCGCGATCAGCCAGCCCGATGTCGCTGATGAGCACGTCAGGCGGGGCGGTCTGGATGGCGTCGAGCGCCGCGGCCGTGGAATCCACGCCCACCACCTCGGCGCCGGATTCGCGAAGCATGAGCCCGACCACTTCGCGCGTGTCGGCGTCATCTTCCACGATCAGCAGACGCACCCCGTGCAGCGACGTGGGATCGGGCGGGGCCGCGGCGGCGTCCGGGTCGATGTCGTCGGCCGTGTCGGCGAACGCGGGAGGCTCGGCGGGAAGCCAGACCGTGAACGTCGACCCACGACCGAGACCCGGGCTGGTCGCGTCGACGCGGCCGCCGTGCAGCTCGACGAGATGGCGCACGATGGCCAGGCCGAGCCCCAGGCCCGTGTGCGTCCGCCGGCTGGCGCCCTCGGCCTGACGGAACGGCTCGAACACATAGGGCAGCAGCGCGGGGTCGATGCCGCGGCCGCTGTCCCTGATCGCCACGCAGAGGCCGCCGCCGTCGGGCCCGGCGGTGACGCTGACGGCGCCGCCCATCGGCGTGAACTTCACCGCGTTGGAGAGCAGGTTGGAGAACACCTGTAGCAGGCGGCTGCCGTCACCCCGCACGGCCCCGATGGCCGGATCGAGGGCCAGGTCGATCTGAATGCTCTTGGCGACCGCGGCCGCCCGGACGCCGTCGACGGCGGCCTCCAGCACCGAGGCCGGCACGACGTCGCGGACCTCCAGCGCCATCTTGCCGGAGATGATCCGCGACACGTCGAGCAGGTCCTCGACGATCTGCGCCTGCAGCCGAGTGTTCCGCTCGATCACCTCGATGGCGTGCGCGGTCGCCTCGCCGTCGAGCCGGCCCACCGCCAGCATGCGGATCCAGCCCAGCATGGCGGTGAGCGGTGTGCGCAGCTCGTGGGAGAGCACGGCGAGGAACTCGTCCTTGGCCCGGTTCGACGCCTCCGCCCCCAGCCGCGCTTGCTGCTCCATGCGCAGCAGCTCGGCCTTCATGCTGTCGACCCGCTTGCGCTCGGAGATGTCGGTCACGATCATCAGCCGGCCTTCGAGCCGGCCGGCTTCGTCCTTGACCGCCTCGGTGATGAGCTGCAGCCAGCGGCTGCCGACGAGGAACTCGCGGACCCCGCGGCGGTCGCCGAGCAGTGCTTGCAGCTCCGCCGCCGGCCGGCGCAGCACCTCGCCGGCGATCTCCACGCCGTCGCGCCCCGCCAGCCCGTCCTCGCTCCTGGCGAGTGCGGCGAACACGGCGTTGTGGCGCAGGATCCGGCCCTCGGGATCGAGCAGGCAGACGCCGTCGCTGATGGCGTCGAACGTGAGCTGCCACTGGCGCGCGGCCGCGCGCACGGCGTCCTCGGCCCGACGCGCCCGCGCGACCGAGCGCACCGTGGCCAGCAGCACCTCGGGCGCCACCGGCTCCACGAGAAAGCCGTCGGCACCGGCGTCGAGGCCACGCGCGTGATCGCCGGCCGCGCGGTGGGCCGCACTCAGGTGGAGGACGGGAATCCCCGCGGTGACCGGATGGGCCTTGAGTCGCCGGCACACCTCGTAGCCGTCGAGGTCGGGCAGCTTCACGTCGAGGAGGACCACGTGCGGGCGGCAGGCGATGGCCTGCCGCAGCGTCTCCGTCCCCGTCTGGGCCTCGACGACGTCGAAGCCGGCCTGGTGGAGCAGCTTGGTCCGCGCATACCGCGCCGGTCCGTAGTCGTCGGCGTTCAGGATGCGCAGGCGGTCGCCGGCCGTGATCATGCCTCGACGCCCGACTGGACGAGCGCGCGCCGCAGCTCGGCGGCCGCGGCTTGGTGCGCCAGCGACTCCTTGGACATCACGGTGATGCCGCGGCGCTCGAGCTCCTCGCGCTCCGGGGTCGTGAGCACGCGCACGGTGTTGATGATGACCGGGATGTCCCGCGTGGCGGGGTCGGATTCCAGCGCGTCCACGACCTCCATCCCCGACATCCCCGGCAGGTGGAGATCGCAGAAGATCACGCTGGGCCGCTGGGCCCGCGCCAGCTCGAGGCCGGCCTCGCCGTCCACCGCCTCGCTCACCACGAACGGGCGGTCGCGGAACAGTCCCTTCATGAGATACCGCGCCGCCTCGTTGTCGTCGATGATCAGCACCCGCCGGACGTCGCCGGACTCACCGAGTGTGCGCAGCTGATCGAGCAGCCAGCGGCGCTCGATCGGCTTGCGCCCAAAGGCGGCCGCGCCGAGCGCCAGCGCCTTGCCGGCCTCGTCGACCTGGGTGACCACCAGCACCGGTACGCCGCGGGTGGCGTCCTCGGTCCTGAGCTCGGCCAGGAAGTCCCAGGACTGCTCCCCGCCCAGGACGACGTCGAGGATGATCACCCGGGGCCGCAGGATGCGCAGCAGCTGCCGCGCCTCGACCAGGCTCCGGGCCGGCACCATCTGGAAGACCGAGCCCCGCAGCAGCCGCTGATAGACGAGCATCATCGCCGGATCGTCCTCGACGACGAGCACGGGAAGGCGCGCGCCGTCCGGCTCCCACTGGGCGACGATCTCGCCACGCCGGGGCACGACCTCGCTGTCGGTCGGATGGTAGACGAGCGGCAGGGTCAAGGAGAAGGTCGAGCCGACGCCCACGGCGCTGTCGACGGTCACGTGACCGCCGAGCAGGCCGGCCAGCTTCCGCGTCAGCGGCAGCCCGAGTCCGGTTCCGTGCACGCGCCGCTGCGCGGGACTGTCGAGCTGGGTGAACTCCTCGAAGATGCGCTCCCGGTCCGCCGGCGCGATGCCGATCCCCGTATCGCTCACCGAGAGCACCACCATCTCGGGGCCGTCCATCCGCGCGCTCACGCGGATCTCGCCCGCCTCGGTGAACTTCAGCGCGTTCGAGATGAAGTTGCGCAGGATCTGCGACACCTTCGCCTCGTCGCTCTGGATCGTCGGCACTCCCTCGGCGTCCTCGAAGATCAGGCTCAGCGACGAGTTCACCAGCAGCGGGCGCAGCATGCCGCGCAGCGCCCCGAACAGGTGGCCGACGTCGAAGTCGACCGGCCGGATGACGATCTTGCCCGCCTCCACCTTGGCCAGGTCGAGCAGGTCGTTCACGAGCTCGAACAGGTCCTCGGCCGCCTTGCGGACGAAGGCGACCTGGCGCTCCTGCTCGGTGGACAGGGGGCCGTCGACGTGGTCCAGCAACAGGCGGGACAGGGCCAGGATCGAGTTGAGCGGGGTGCGGAACTCGTGGCTCATGTTCGACAGGAATTTCGACTTCAGCTCGTCGGCGCGGCGCAGGTGGTCGGCCTTCTCGTCCAGCTCGGCGTAGAGGGCGACGACGCCGCGGTTGGTGTCCTCCAGCTCCAGGCTGAGCCGCTCCAGGTCGTCCTGCCGGTGCTGCAGCTCCTCGAGCGTGCGCAGCAGCTCCTGGTTCTGCTCGAGCACCTCGGCCAGCGGATCGTGGGAGCGCTGGCGGGCCAGCTCGTCGACGATCACGGCGATCCCCGCCGCCGTCATCGGCTCTCCCCGCCGCGGCATCAGCTTGCGCATGGAGACGACGGTGCCGTCGGTCGGCGAGGTCTGGACGTCGAAGGCGTCCATCAGCCGCTTGGCACCGATCATTCCGAGGCCCATCCCCGTCGTCGAGCGGTACTCGCCATGGAGGATGGGCTGGAGCTCGCCGATACCGGGACCGCTGTCACGCACCGTGATCAGGAGGACCTGGGGCGCGCTCTGCCCCTCCACCGTGAACTCGACCCGCCCTCCCTTGGCGTAGCGGAAGGCGTTGCGGGCGATCTCCGAAAGCGCCGTGGCGATCCGCGTCTGGTCCTGGCCGTCGAACCCGAGCAGCTCGGCCACCTGCCGGGCGCGCTGGCGGGCGTTGACGACGTCCTGCTCGCGGGCGATGTTGACGGCGAGGATCGGCAGCCTCACGGGGCCGATGCCCGGGCCACGACCACGGTCGCGTCGTCGCGGCGGCGTGAGAAATCCCGGTAGAGCACGCCGGCGATGAGGCCGGTGTCACGCTCCAGCAGCCCCGGGTACGGATCGAGGTGGCGCAGCGTGGCCAGGCCGTCGGAGTGCATGATCAGCACCCCGCGCCCGGGCCACGGGTACGTGTACTCGGCGATCTTGCCGGCGTTGTGTCCCGCGATGCCGTGGTGGGAGACGAGGTGACGGACCGGCCCCTCGCCGTACACGGACGCCGTGATGTTGCCGAGCCCGGCGAAGCGGACCACCCGCCGGCCCGGGTCGATCTCGGTGACGGCGAGCGCCGCGCCCCGGGTGCCGCGCAGCGCCTCGTGCAGTTTCCCGACGCGCGCAGCGGGTGGCGTCCCGGGGTGCAGGCGGAAGGCGCGAACACACTCGCGGGCGGCCTCGGACGCGCCGGCGCCATGGCCCAGCCCGTCGACCACGAGCACGGTCAGCACCCCCGGGCGGCTCTCGTGGTCCCACGCGTCGCCACACTGGTCCTCGCCGCCCACGGCCACGCTGAGCCCGCCGATCGCCGTCATGCCACCGGAGACCCGGCCCGGGGTCCCGGGACCGATCCGCATCAGGAGGGCCGTGCCTCCCGGTCGGGAGTAGACGTCGATGGCGCTGGCGAGCCGCCGGACGGCGCCCAGCCCGGTTCCGGCGCTGCCGGCCGTGGAGAACCCGTCCTCGAAGCAGCGATCGACGTTCGCCATGCCTGGTCCGCGATCGAGAGCGAGGACATCGACGAAGCGCAGGCCAGCCGTCTGGGTCACGCCTAGCAGGATCTCGCCGCGACCGCCATGCTTGAGGATGTTCGTCGCCGCCTCGGTGACGGCGAGCGCCACCCGTCCGGCGGCCTCCTCGTCGAAGTCGAGCGCGCGCGCCAGGTCACCCGCGCGCCGGCGTGCCGCCGAGACGTGGCTGGCGTCCTCGACGGGCATGGCGATCGTGTCCCGCACCGCCGAGGCGCCGGTGCTCACGTCCATCGCGTGATCCGGACGGTGGTGCCGGCTCCCGGTTGCGAGTGGATCTCGAACTCGTTGGACAGCCGCTTGGCACCACCGAGACCCAGCCCCAGCCCGTTGCCGGTCGTGAAGCCGTCCTTCAGCGCCTGCTCGGTGTTGGCGATTCCCGCACCCTGGTCGGCGAACGTGAGGCGCAGGCCGCGCCGTCTGGGCTCGAGCAGGCTCTCCAGCTCCACGGTGCCGCCGCCGCCGTAGATGACCGTGTTGCGCGCCAGCTCGCTGGCGGCGGTGACGATCTTGGTCTGATCCACGAGGCTGAAGCCAAGCTGCACCGCCCACGCCCGCACCGCCTGCCGGACCTTGACGATGTCCTCGGAGGTCTGGACCGGCAGCTTCTCAGTCCGGGCGACGGTCATCGGTTCCCTCGCCCATCGCGGCGTGGCCGTTGGCCGACGCCACCTGCAGCATCTCCATGGCGCGCTCGACGTTGAGCGCGGTCCGCACACCGCTGAGCGACATGCCGAGCTCGACCAGCGTGATGGCGACCGCGGGGCGCATCCCCACGACCACCGTCTCGGCGTCGAGCACCCTCGACATCGCCGCGATGTTGCCCAGCATGCGGCCGATGAACGAATCGACCACCTCGAGCGAGGAGATGTCGATCAGGACACTGCGGGCGTGGGTCTTCACGATGCGGTCGGTCAGGTCGTCTTGCAGCGTCAGGGCGAGCTGGTCGTGCATGTCGACCTGGATCGACACCAGGAGCACCGGGCCCATCTTGAGGATCGGAATCCGCTCCACGGCGACCTCAGCGCGGCGCGGCGGCGCGGACGACGGCCAGCCCCGCCCGTTGCAGCGCGACGGCGAACGCGTCGGCCAGGGTGGCCTTGGTGATGACGGTCGTGAGGTCGAGGCCGAGGTGGACCACCGTCTGGGCGATCTGCGGGCGGATGCCGCTGATGATGCAGTCGGCGCCCATGAGGCGCGCGGCCGCCACGGTCTTCAGCAAGTGCTGGGCGACGAGCGTGTCCACCGTGGGCACACCGGTGATGTCGATGATGGCGATGCGGGCCCCGGTGTCGACGATGCGCTGGAGCAGGCTCTCCATGACGACCTGGGTCCGGGCGCTGTCGAGCGTGCCGATGAGGGGCAGGCCGAGAATGCCGTCCCAGAGCTGCACGACCGGCGTGGACAGCTCCAGCGCGTCCTGCTGCTGCCGAACGATGATCTCCTCGCGACCCTTCTGATAGACCTCGGTCGTGTAGAGCCCCAGCCGGTCGAGGAGCACCGTCGCGTTCCATGTCTCCTCGGCGATCGCCCGTGCGTCGGAGCCGAGCTGCTGGCGCAGGAGGGTGAACAGCGGCTCCTTCAGGGACAACACGAACATGGCCGTCTCCGAGGGTGTGAATCCCAGCCGTGCCCGCGAGCGGGACATGGCGCCCAGCACTTCCCGGACGGGCTCCCAGGCCGAGCCCTGGATGTCGTCGGTGCCGGACACCGCCGCCTCCCCGAGGAGTCGCAGCAGCTGGCGGGATTGCTCGCGCAGCTCCGTCTCGTCGATCAGGTCCCGCCGGGTGCTCACCGACTGGAGCTGGCGGTCGATCCAGGAGGCCAGCAGCTCCTTCTCGTGTTGGTCCAGCAGCTCCGCGATTCGGCTCTTGCGCTCAGGGCTCATCGATGCACCACGATGCCTCGTCAGGCGGTGAGAGAAGCGGTTTTCCTCGGAGAAGGGCGGCTAGTTACCGCGGCGGGCCAGCAGACGCTTGACCGTATCGACGAGGGTTTGTGGTTCGATCGGCTCGGTCAGGTACTCGTCGGCGCCGGCGTCGAGACCACGACGCCGGTGCTCCTCGTCACGAAACACGGCCGTCTTGTGGACGACGGGAATGCCGCTGGTGACCCCGTCCATCTTGAGCCGTCGGCACACCTCGAACCCGTCGATGTCCTGCAGCGCGATATCCAGGACGATCAGGTCGGGAAACATGCGCGCCAGGCGCAGGGCGTCCCGGCCCGTGGCCGTCTCTCGGACGTCGTACCCGGCGCCGGTCAGGGTCCTGACCAGCGCGTAGCGTGAGTCCGGACGGTCGTCGACGACGAGGATGGTGTTCATCGGGTGGAAGCAATCAAATCGTATTCGCGCGGTCGGGGGATGTCAAACGGGACCGGGACCAAATGGCCCCGCGCCGGAACCTCGTCCGCTTCACCGGCGCGGACACCATCTCGGCCCACATGCTCGACCCCGCGCGCACCGCGCTGTTCCCGTCAGATCCGCGGTAGCTTCGCGATCAGCTCGACGAGGTCCTCGGGGTTGAGCGGCTTGGTGGCGTGCGCGGTGAAGCCCGCGGCGATCGCCCGCTCGCGGACGTCGCCACCCGCGTAGGCCGTCAGCGCGACCGCGGGGACCGCGTTGCCTCGTGCCTTGCGGACGGCGGCGATGAGGTCGTAACCGTCGGCGCCCGGCATCGCGAGGTCGCTGACGACCACGTCGATCACCGCGCGCGCCATCACCTCGAGCGCCTCGGCCACGCCGCCGGCCAGCTGGACCTCGGCCCCGCGCTCGCGCAGCACCAGGCCGAGCAGCTCCCGCGCGTCGCCGTGATCGTCGACGACCAGCACCCGCAGACCATCGAGGCGGGCCCCGGGGCGTCCACGCTCGCCCGGCCCGACACCACCGCCCCGGGCCCGCGGCTCCCGCAC
>Ga0134124_10001351_pt1 | contig 19725 bp, 14 predicted proteins | sample KB304_FD_96880 | JGI IMG/M metagenome (GOLD analysis project Ga0134124, IMG submission 96880) | Terrestrial soil microbial communities without Nitrogen fertilizer from Kellogg Biological Station, Michigan, USA - KB3-0-4 | ecosystem: Environmental > Terrestrial > Soil > Unclassified ...
GATTGCGTTTGTGTCAATGGCAAAAAAGAGTAATTCGCCAATTACCCAAAAGAGTGATGCATGTGGTGACAAAGTACATCAGCTTGGACGGGTCTCTGCGTCACCTCTGCGTCCTCTGCGTCTCTGCGGTGAACTTACCCGCAAAATCATTTCACCGCAGAGACGCAGAGGACGCAGAGGTGACGCAGAGACCCGGGTCCAACAGTGATTACTAACTTACTGATAAGATATGCGCCGATGAAACGAGGACATGTTCCGCTTGCCCTCCTTTGCGCTTGCGTGCTGCTGGCGTGGTGTCCTGACACGTTTGCACTGAATCCGAAGCTGGACGTCAGTCAATACGCCCACACTTCATGGAACATCCGCGATGGTTTCCCAAGAGGCTTGATCTCCTCGATCGCTCAAACACCAGATGGTTATCTCTGGCTGGGTACCGAGTTCGGATTGTTTCGGTTCGATGGTGTCAGGAATGTCGCCTTTCGCCCGCCGGCAAATCAAGAGCTTCCTTCCAACTGGATCTTCAGCTTGCACGTCAGCCGTGACGGGACTCTGTGGATCGGTACAGCAAAAGGTCTTGCAAGCTGGAAAGACGGCAAGCTTACGCAGTACGCGGAACTCGCCGGACGTTATCTATTCAAAATTCTGGAAGATCATGAAGGAACGGTATGGGCCAGCGGAATGGCGGTGCCGGCCGGAAAGATCTGTGCGATTCGAAATGGCAGCGTCGAGTGCTTTGGTGACGATGGCAGTCTCGGCCGCGGAGCCTTCAATTTGTACGAGGACAAGAAGGGAAATGTCTGGGCCGGAGTGAAGGAAGGATTGTGGCGCTGGAAACCTGGGCCGCCAAAATTCTATCCACTCGCAGGCGAGCCTGACGGCATCCAGAGTTTCGGCGAAGACACAGACGGCACGTTGCTCGTTGGCTGGAACGGCGGAATTCACCGTTTCATTGATGGCAAGACGGAGTTGTACTCCATCCCCGGAAGAGTGGGCCAGATCCGAGCCCGCAGACTGCTTCGTGACCGCGACGGTAGCCTGTGGATCGGAACTTACAACGAGGGACTGATACACGTACACGAAGGAAGAACCGATGTATTTGGACCGTCCCAGGGCCTCTCAGGCGAAACCGGCGTCGTACTTTTTGAGGATCGCGAAGGCAGTATCTGGGTGGCGACAGGGAACGGGCTCGATCGCTTTCGCGACTTTGCTATCCCCACGTTTTCTGTGAATCAGGGTTTGACGAGTCCGAGGATACGATCGGTGATCGCAGACAGGGATGGAGGCGTTTGGCTCGCCACTCCCGATAGCTTGAATCGTTGGAATAACGGGCAGGTTACGATTGTCAAAGGTGGCTTCACTCCGAACTCTCTCTTTCAGGATTCTGCTGGAAGAACGTGGGTTTCAACTCCGTTTGGATTCGGCTACCTTAAAGATAACCGCTTTGTTTCGATAACCGACGTGTCTGGAGTAGCCGCTGGTATCGCACAGGACGTTGCTGGAAATCTGTGGATCGCTAACGAGCATGCCGGTCTTTTTCAAGTACGTGGTGAGAGTGTGGTCCAGCAGATCCCATGGTCCAAACTCGGTCATAACGATCCCGGCACTGCGGTGGCCGCGGATCCCGCGCGCGGTGGTTTGTGGCTCGGTTTCTTTCTCAGCGGCATCGCCTATTACAGCGGCGACCGGATCCAGGCCTCGTACACAACAGCCGAGGGGCTGACTGGCGGTCGTGTGAACGACTTGAGAGCCGCTCAGGACGGCGCACTCTGGATCGCTACGGAAAACGGGCTCAGCCGGTTGAAGAACGGACGAATTTCCACCCTGACCAGCAGGAACGGATTGCCATGCGACGGTGTGCATTGGTTAAAGGAAGACGATGCGCGCTCATTGTGGCTCTACACGCCCTGCGGATTGTTGCGGGTGGCGCGAAACGAGCTGGATGGGTGGGCCGCCGCGATCGACAATGACGTAAATGCGCAGTCAGTGGTCCATGTAACTGTGTTCGATATTTCAGATGGTGTACGGAGTATCGCGACGGCAAACCACTTTTTCCCGCAAGTCGCAAAATCAACGGATGGCAAGCTATGGTTTTGGGTCGGAGATGACGGCATCAATGTGGTCGATCCAAATCATCTTTCTTTCAACAACCTCCCGCCGCCGGTGCAAATCGAACAGTTCATCGCGGATCGCAAAACCTACGAAGCGAAATCTGATGGAAGCGTGCGCCTGCCGGCGTTAATACGCGATCTGCAAATCGACTACACCGCTCTCAGCCTCGTCGCCCCTGAAAAGATCCTCTTTCGGTACAAGCTGGAAGGCCGCGATCACGATTGGCAGGACGCCGGTAATCGACGGCAAGTGTTTTATAACGATCTTGGTCCCGGCGCCTACCGCTTTCGCGTAATGGCTTGTAACAACAGTGGGGTGTGGAATGAGACCGGCGCTTACGTCGATTTCACCATCGCGCCGGCTTACTATCAAGCCGCGTGGTTTCGCGTGTCTGTGGTTGTCTTGTTTCTGTTGGTGCTCGGGGTTCTTTATGAACTGCGTTTGCGACAAGTAGCGCGCGTTGTGCGCGGGCGGATGGAAGAACGCCTCGAGGAAAGAGAGCGCATCGCGAGAGATTTGCACGACACGCTTTTGCAGAGCGTGCAGGGACTGATTCTGAAGTTTCACGCAGTCTCGAAACAAATACCTGCCGACATGCCCGCTCACAACGCGCTCGAGAAAACACTGGACCACGCTGACGAGGTCCTCGCGGAAGGTAGAGATCGAATTCGAAATCTACGCGTTCATTCGTCGTCACTGAATGATTTGCCGGCGGCGTTTCGTGCTGTGGCAGAAGAGACGTCGGAAGGACGTGAGGCGATCTTCAAGACGGTGGTCGAGGGGCATGTCCGTGAGTTACATCCGCTGGTGCTCGAGGAATGTTATTGCATTGGACGTGAAGCCATCATCAATGCGTTGAAGCATTCCCAGGGTCAACACGTTGAAGCGGAAATCACCTACGACTCGCGACAGTTTCGTCTGCGCGTTCGTGACGATGGACGCGGCATCGAGCCCAAAATTCTCGAGGCCGGTGGGCGTTCCGGTCACTGGGGACTGCAGGGAATGCACGAGCGGGCTCAGAAGATTGGCGGTCAATTGCGATTCTGGAGTCGACCGGAAACCGGGACGGAGGTTGAGTTGATAGTTCGAGGCGCGACCGCGTATCGAGCGTCGCAAAAATCGAAAAAGTTTTTTAGCCGCGGATTCACACGGATGAAGGCGGATTAGATCTCGATGATGCCGCGCTTCACGGCGATCGTTACGGCGTGGGTTCGATCGTTGGCGCCAAGCTTGGAAAGAATGCTTCTCATGTGGGCCTTGACTGTTTCTTCGGAGATGTGGAGGAGTTGGGCCACCATCTTGTTCGCGTTGCCGGCCGCCACTTCGCGCAGCACCTCGATTTCACGTACAGTCAACGCGTCATCAGAGTGATGCTGCGCCATCTCGACCGCGATATCGGGAGGGATTCTTTTCTTGCCTGCGTGTACCGTGCGGATTGTATCGATCAGCTCTTTCCGGACCATGTTCTTGAGCAGATAGCCGAACGCCCCGGCTTTGAATGCGCGAGCTGCCTGCGCGTCGCCGGTGTAGGTAGTCAGCACGATGATGCGTGCATCGGGAAACTCTTCGCGAATCTTCACAATCGCGTCGATGCCGTTGACCTCCGGCATCTGCACGTCCATCAGCGTCACGTCAGGGTGGTGAGTGCGAAACTGTTCCACTGCTTCACGACCATTGCTGGCTTCGGCGACGAGGATCATGTCCTGTTCGCTTGCCAACACGGCGGCGATTCCTTCGCGCAGCACCGGATGGTCGTCGACCGTAAGAATTCGAATAGCCCCAGCAGCGTTCATGATGACGGTGCCTGGAGTCTACTACGAATCTATCAAAAGTTATATCCACAGATTACACAGATTGTTTTTATAGAATCAGCGTAATCTGTGGATGATATCAGGGTTAATCCTGCTCGAATTCGAAATCCAGGCCAAACTCCTTTGGAAAATCATCACCACCCACGCCGGCGCCCATCACAACTTCGTTCGCTTCACCGATCAGTGTTAGTTCGGGAGCTTCGTAATTATTTTGCATTGGCTTATCTCCTTTCTTTCAAAAATTTATGCTGCTTTGAGAACTTGTACTTGCTCATGATTTGCGCGATTGCGCAGCCACAGCTCGAGCAAAATGATCTGCCGCAACTGAGACTCGTTGCAGTCAAGTCCGAGGCAAAGACGCTCGAGACGTGTGCGAACGCTATCGCGATCTACAAACCCGTGCTCAACTGAGTGCAGTTTCTTCGCTTTGAGTAGCGTGCGTGCTATAGGCTTCGAAGCCTCCTGCCACGGCGCGTTGAATGAACCCTTCGATCGACGTTCACGCAACCTGTTCGGCCAGAGATCAGATAATGCAGAGCGCATCAATCTTCGAGGCTCACCCGGACGGCAGAGAATATTCGCCGGTACGCTCATCAGAAATTCGACGAGTGGCCGGTGGCTGAACGGGTGCGTGTAGTCGAGGTGCTGTAGTAGTTCCGGTGATTGCAGCGTGCGAAGCTGGAGCGCCATCGACAGACCGTGGAAATGCTTCCGTCGTTCCGGCGCCGCGTGTAGCCAATCAGTCGAGAAGAAGTTTGATGATTCAGAAATACCGGTCCGCTCACTAAATCGAGAGACAAGAGATGTCTCAATACTCTTCGGCGCGTATGAGCCATCGCTAGTGCTGTATATCGCGGCAGGTGTCAGTGACGGAGGAAGAGCCGCCTGCGCCGCTCGCCAGAGAATCTGGTAAACAGAAAGCCGGAGCAGCTTGCTCCAGGCGAGGGCTTCTTTAAAGGAGCGGCCGATTAGTAAGCGACGGACAGAGGCAGCCACTTGCAGGCTGTCGTCATACCAGTTGCCCATCAACAAGTCGCCATTTTGTCCGGTCAGAATTGTTCTGGCGCCGAGTTGGCTTGCGGATGTTGAGACGGACCTTAGCAGGGCCTGAAACGCTTCGGGCATCGCGCCATTTACCTGCGCTTCCGCGAGAAGAGGAACGTCATGCGTCGAGATGCGCGCTCCTTCGATACCGCAGTGCGATTCGACTTCGCGAATGAACGGTTCGTCGAGTGAGTTCTGCCAGGTGAAGCTCACGGTCCCGAGGCGTCGAGCGTTGACCGTGCCGCTGCCAATCAGGTGTTGGGCCATGCAAACCACTGATGACGAATCAAGACCGCCGCTGAGCTCAGCCAGCACGGGTGATTCGCCCTGTAGCCGGACGGCCACGGCTTCGCGAAAGAGTGCGCGAAGTTCTTCTTCATACCGGTGCTCGCTTTGATAATGGATCGTGTCGCCGGTGGGCATCGACCAGAATCGCCGAATGGTCGTTCCATTTGATGAAACGCACACTGCCTGACCGGGAGGAACAGAGTAGACGCCTTTGTACGGCGTGCGGTTCGCACAGCCGCCAAACGTAAGGAAGCCGGCGATGTATTGCTCGTCGAGATCGGTGATTCCGGTTTCTTCGACGAGAGACTGCAAACGGTTGGACCACTGAACGCGTCCATCCTGCACGTGATAGTAAAGAGGGCGCACGCCTGCGAAGTCGCTTGCGAGCACGGTGGCCGTGGCTCGGTGATCGCGAAGAACGAGGCTCCAGTCGCCGATCAGTTGAACCAAACCTTCAGTGCCCCAACGATCGTAGGTAGCACGTGCAATTGCTTGATTACTGGATTCACGCGGCAAGGATAGCCGCGGCAGCAAGTCGGAGCGGTTATCCAAACGGCCATCCCAGTGCAGGACTTGTGTGTTTGCAGGCATCTTCGATCTCCTTTAGACAACATGCAGCGGCAGCAGTCGTTTTTGATAAGCCGCGGAGCCGTATAGAACACGCCCCTCAACTTCCACCCATGCGTGAGAGAAGAAGGGCGACGGACGATAACCAATAACCAGACGCGCGTGGATGCCATTTCTTCTGAGCAGGCGGACTGTGCAGACTGCTCGTTGCAGGCACAGGACGGGCTTCCAGTAAAAGCACGTTGCGAGCAGGACGGCGTCACAGATCGTCTTCTCTAATTCGGCGCTCGTTGTTTCAGCGACCGATTGCCGCTTCAACTGCGACAGAATGCGTCCGGATCCGAGTAGTGAAAGAATCACTTCGTAACGAGCGATCTCGTAGAGTGCTCTGAACACAAGCCTGACTCTTTTCATAACGCAACCTCTCTTTTGATTAATCCCTGCTGCTCGAGCGCCGCCAGGAAATTGAGCGTGTGCTCGCGTGCGGTGGTTCGCGCAATCGGATATACGGTGCTGATTTCCGTTGCGATCGTCTCCAATGGCAGTTGTTGTTCGATTCCGCGCCAGATGCGGGCCCCGGTCTCATTCGAAGTGAATAAGCGACCAGTACCTGGCTGTAAGATGACCACTCCATCGTCATGAAAAGAACGAACAGCATCTGGATTCACAGTGAAACTGATTTCTGTAATTTGGTTCGTCATGGGAAAGAGGATAGGCCCACCGGAAAATTTGAAACACGCTTATTACAGTAGAAATTAAGCCGCGCTTTTCAGTGGTTGGGAAATACTTCGAAAGTGTTATGGGCCACAAAAAGGAGTAGACAGGATTTACAAGATTTTTCAGGATTAACATGTAAATCCTGCTCAATCTTGTAAATCCTGTCTACTTATGTCCGGAAGGCGATGCGACCGGGAACCACCAGAGTAATGACGGTGCCTGAATTCGGAGAGCTGTCCAGCGTGAACTTCGCACCGATGCGTTCAGCACGCTCTTTCATGCCGCGCAACCCGAAATGGCCTTCCTTGCCTTGCTCTATCACTGCTGCCTCAATACCTACTCCATCATCGCTGACACGCAACGTGAGATCGTGCGCGTACGTGAGTTCTATTTCCAACTTGCCGGCGCCAGAGTGCGTACAGGCATTTCGAATCGCTTCGTAACCAATCCGGTAGATCTCATCACGAACAACCGGATGCATCTCTCGCGAGTCTCCATTTACGGAAAACGACTTCTCGTTACCCCCACATTCATCGATCGCCCGGCGAAACGCTTCGGCCAGATCGTTCTTTTCCGTAGTTGAGGAGCGCAGAGACTGGAGCGCGGCGCGTCCTTCTTCGGTAGCCTGGGCCAGCCACGTCGATAACTGTTCCATGGCCCGCACTATACGCGTGTGATCCGCCGAGTTCTTCAACGCATGGTCCGCAACCATCTTGCTGCCCTGGACCGTCTGCAACAAGGTGTCGTGTAGCTCGCGTGCTACCCTCGTGCGCTCCGCCAGACGCTCGTCAAAACGCGCGCTCATTTGACGGGAAATTTGTGCCACTCGCAAACGGTAGATTAGGACCACCAGCATAATTCCGAGCGCCACCATCGCAGCAATGAACCATCGTGTTTGATAAAAATAAGGTTGCTGCGTGACGATAAAAGCCACTCCCTGTCGGTCCCAGACGCCATTGCGATTGCAAGCGCGAATGTGCAACGTATGCGCGCCGACCGGGATGTTGCTGAAGATCGCAACCGGCTTAGCCGGGGCGTCGAGCCATTCCGAGTCGACACCGTCCAACCGGTATTGCATACGAATCTTTTCGGGTGCAGAGATTTCGACGGCCGCGAAATGAATCTCGACGTGATTGGTTCCTGGTGGTAGGACGACTTCGCGTCCAGCGCGCTCGGTGTTTCGGCCGATAGTAACGTCCGTCAAATATATTGCGGGCTTCGTGTTGGTGACGCGCAAAAGATTCAGATCGAACATGGCCAATCCTTTGGGAGTGGCCGCGTAGATTTTGCCATCGCGAGTCAGCGCCATACTGCGACTCCAGCCGCTCACACCGGAAGTAGTTAAGCCATCGGCGGTCGAAAAGGCTTCATAATCGAGCGGTTCATCGTGTGGCCGCGCCTGCTTAAAATTGCCCGGTTGCACCCGGCTGAAAGGATTGCCGCCGAACCAAAGCTCACCATGTTCGGTTTCGACCACGTCGTAAGCCGATAACTCCTTAATCTCATCAACGCGATCATTGTAGAGGCGACGCGTAACCGCCTCCGCACCTACCTGAACATTTACAAACAAACCGCCATCTCGATCCTCTCCAAAAGGAATGACTACCGCTTTCGGTGTAGACGCGAAATTCTCAAAACGATCGCCGTTCAGCCGGTTAAGTCCGAGCCGGGTTCCGACCCAAATGTTTCCCGCTCGATCCTCAAAAACTGCGGCGACCTCATTCGCTGAAAGCCCGTCTGCAGTTGTAAAGTTGCGAATTTGTTCATTCTTCAGACGGATCAAGACGCTGGGCGTGCTGAACCAGACAGAGCCGTCCCGCGCCACGTAGACATGACCGATTCGATCGTCTGTTATTCCCTGGCTCTTTGAATATTGAGTAAACTTGCCATTGTGATAATGAAAAGCTCCGCCGCCAAAGGATCCAATCCATAGATCGTGATTCAAATCCTCCGCTATGGACCAAATGCAACTATTCAGCAGCCCGTCTTTTTCGCTATAGGTTTGAAAACGCTTTCCATCAAAACGCGTGATGCCGCCGCAATTGGCGCCGGTCCAAACAGACCCGTCGTGCGTGGTGATCACGGTCATGATCACGTCGTTAGGTAATCCGTCTGTGGTCGTGAACATCCGAACCAAACGGTCTTTGAATCGATATAATCCGTCTCCATTTGTACCGACCCACAAGTTACCATCGCGATCGCTGTAAAGAGATCGGACTTGCATCTCCTGATCAACTGCTTCAAGCCCCGCGGCTGTCGCGCGAAACAGGCCCTTTTCTTTCGTGATCCATACCGTCCCTTGCGCATCCTCATAAGCGCGAAGCGCCTTCGCCGCATAAGGTTCCAGTTTCTCGATTCCTTCGTTTGTCTCACGAGCAACTCCCTTACCAGTGCAGTACCAGGTGTTGCCGCGATGATCTTTTAGAACATCAAAGATCTCTGTGTTCTTCACTTCCAGTTGGGCCGCCAGCCCGGGGTGAGGCACAACCTCAGAGCCTGCTAACTCCATGAACCCTTCACTGTTGAATACCAGTAGATGTCCATCCGGCGCTTCTTCAATTCGGTCGGTGGACACCCGTGGTCCAACGGCCACGAACTGATCCCGTTCGTAGCGAAACAAGCCTTCAGCAGTTCCTACCCACAGCACGCCACTCTTAGTGAAGCGCAGGCAGGAAACCTGGCTTGCCTTGCCGGGGCCGGGCTGGTACTCGGTTAATCCACTAAATGTGAACTGATTGAAACTTGACGAAGGTACGCGTATCAGACCTTCAAAGGCGCCGAGCCAAAGATCGCCGTCAGGAGCTACAGCCAGTGCTGACGCCCTTGGGTTTTTAAAACTCGTGAAAGTTTTTCCGTCGAACCGAGTCAGGAAGCTGCCATTAGTGACCAGCCAAAGAAAACCATCCTTAGTCTGCAGGATACGATCTACGACGGGTCCGGGCAGACCTTCATCAATAGTGAAGTGAGTGCGGAGGAAACTGTTCGCTGGTTGGTTTGGATCAAGTGCGCGGGCAGGAATAACTAACAGTAAAACCCAAAGGGAAGCAAGCACCAGGCATCTAGTCTTCTTTATATCGTTCACGACGCGCTCGATCAGAGTGGCAGTAGCCCGCGACGGACCGCAATCGTGACTGCATGGGTCCGATCATTTGCGCCCAGCTTTCCGGCTATGTTCTTGAGATGAAAATTGACAGTATTTTCTGAGATTGAAAGTTGATCGGCTATCTGTTTGTTCTTGCAGCCGTCGCGAACGAGTTGCAGCACCTCGAGCTCGCGCGGTGTCAGGTCCTCCTCACCCAGATGCTCTGCGATAAGCGCCGCCACGGCTGGTGGAACGTGCCGTTTGCCCGCATGAACGGAGCGGATCACGGCGAGCAAATCATCCTGCGGCATGCTTTTGAGAACGTAGCCCGCCGCTCCCGAACGTAGTGCCCGTTGAATCTCGCCATCACTGTCCGAAGACGACAGCATGATGATTCGTGCGCCCGGAAACTCGCCGCGAATCGCGATCAAGATGTCGGTGCCATTGGCGCCGGGAAGGCGGAGGTCCATGAGAGTGATGTCTGGCCGGTGACGACGAAACTCGGCGATTGCTTCAACCCCGTTACACGCCTGGCCCACCAGGACCATGTCCGGTTCTGTCTCGATAATCGTGGCCAGCCCCTGCCGAAAGACCGGATGGTCTTCGACACTGAGAATGCGGATCTGTTTGCTGGGCGGCACGGTACGTCTCTGGGCTTTTGGCCGCAGTCTAACGTATGCGCGGGTGGTGCGCCAGTGTTAGGACAATCAGGTAGCGGCTAATTCAAATTAATCATTTTCTATTTGATGTCGCGAGGGTTCGAACTTACCAAAGCAGCATTCCAGTTGCTTCCTTAAACTTAGACTGGACCAGCCCAGACCAGGCTACAATCTGATCACTCGTTCAGATGGCGTTCAAGGTTGACGCTTTAGCGGGCGTAATCGGGGTGCCTTTGAAAGTGGTAAAGACAATCGAAAATCTCAAACGGCAGGTTTGGAGTGCAGCACCTTCTCGAAATAGTTCATTAAGAAACAATTCAAATAAGTCGAAAACTGATCCTTCTCGCCATACCAAACGCCTGCAAGAGAATTACCATTGAGATATGACTGCAAAGTTTCAGCAAACTTGGTTAAAACCTCACGGTGAGATCGCTCCCTTGCTTCCCTCAGGCTGGGCCTATTGAGATCGCAAATCTTAATTGTTGCTTTCCCTCGTTTGGTTATACCTTCAAGGGTTCCGAATTTGCCTAGAGAGAAGTGATCTTCCGCTTTGTCAAAGTATGGATGAAGAAGTAATGGTTCCTCGGCAACAAGATCATCGATCCACTTGTCCGGATCCGGACCAGGAGCAAGAACCCGCGTTTTAGAAATGGGGAATTCATTGGCTTTGCCTGGATGAGATCCCATCTCTCCATCGGGATGTGCGCTATTACACTTTGTGCAGGCCAGAAGAATGTTTTGCCATTCGTAGGCCAGCCAGTAATAACCATCGTGCACGACTCTACACCTGTCATTGGTTACTTCGGCTTTAGGACGAAAGTGTTCTGCAGCGTAGTAATCTGCGGGTATACCCTGAAACTCGCAATACATACACTTTCCGAAGTTCGCTTTAATAAGCTGCTCTTTCAACTCTTTCCAGATGCGAGGTTGAAAAACGTGAGCGGGCCCTTCACGTAAGGCTTTGGTTCGCGCGGTTTTCGCTTTTTTCAGCCAATTCTTAAAAGCATCACTCGTTTGAAATGTGGTATTGATCTTTCTCATTGCAACCTCATTCCAACCCCTTACTTCGTTGAATTGAAAGAAGCATGCGCTCGCGTTCGGCTTCCGACATCTGTCCTATGCGTTCCTGAGTCAATTTTGTGAGTAAATCCCAGGCTTTCATCTCGACCTCGGCTCCCGTGTGTTCTGGTGGTTTAATCGCCTCGATCTCTCTCGCCGCCTGACGAACCGCGGGGTCATCGCCACCCTTCTCGTTCAGCAACCTCGCATACCGTGTGATGAGTCGCTCGGTTGTTGTGTCGTAAGAACTCGGGACATCAAAATGCACGCCGGTTAACAACTGATCGATTCTCCATCCCTTCACAGACGGCTCGTCCTTCAGAGCGGTGACTCTTCCATCCTCATTCCTACGCAAGACAGTTACCTTTCCATCGGGAATACCACCGAGCACAAGCGGTGAGTGAGTGGTCACGATGAATTGAAGATTCGGGAATGCATCCTGCAGTTGAGCTAATGCGAGCCTTTGCCAGGAAGGGTGTAAATGCAAGTCAAGCTCGTCTATCAGAACAATACCTACGATTTTCAACGGACTGCTTAAATTGTTAGTCCCAAAGCCGTCCTCACACTTACGAAGCCAACCAAGGATTTCCAGTGAATGGCGAATCAGATGGCCCAGAAGACCAATCATGCTGTTTGGACCATCGCTAAGACTCGCGAGCGTGCGAACGCGGCTATACTTTTCAACAAGTGTTCTCTTACCCTGCTGGTCTTCGATTTCCATCCCCGGAACGATCCCCTGAAGCATTCGCAGAATCTCATCGCTGATACTCAGTGGAATCGTTTTTTGCTCGATGGAAAAGCTGGAAACGTCGGCTTGGAGAATAGCCTCAAGGGTGATAGGGTCCATCAAGGTTGGGTGCGATTGAAACAATGACAACACCCGATCGATCTCTGCCTTTAACACCGTAGTGGTGGTTTTATCAGTTCGTTCTCTAAGACCGCGAAAAGCGCCATAGCCACAACAAAGCCCCCAATGGAAATCGATCTGTCTTCTCAGCGCCGACCAATGCTCAACGCAGTTGACTTTACTAAAAGTCATCTTGTTGTCTGGCAAGGCACGAAAGTCTTCCTCCATCTGATCTAGCTCAAGGCCGACGGTTACAGCCATTGTTTCATGTCGAGAAGCATTCGAATCGACCGTTAGTTCAAGCTCCATCTCAATGGCGCCTTTCTTGGCCCCATTCCTGAGCAAACTAATTGCACGAATGTCTGTTTGATTAGCAAGCGAGTGTCCCAAACAACCCAGCGCAATGCATTGAAGTAGAGTTGATTTTCCAGTGGCATTGTCACCTACGATTGCTGAACACATTCGCGGAACCGAACCCTTATCCGATTCGTCACGGAAATCGAACTCGAGATCATGAAAGGCTTTGATGTTTTCTACTCTAAGACGGGTCAACCTAATCGCTGGCCAGGAATGGCCTTCTCGGGGAAGCGCACTAATTTGGTTGCTATTGGGATGAATAGTTTGAAACCATTTAACCCATGGCTCGATGGTGCAGTTCCTTATAACTTTCCACAAGAAGTCTCTACCATCAGCCGCTAGGAGCCGTAACTCTGACAGTGCCGAAGTTCGATGCTTGCACTGCCTAACCCATTTCTCAATCTCCCTTGGTTTTGCAGTATCAATCAGCAACTTCAACGAATCGCTAAGGCCTTTCCCATCCAGTCTGAGAGGATCGTCGGCAGTTTTGAGTGCTTGCAGCGTAAAAACTGAAGCCTCTTTCCGGCGATTAAGTGTCAGTAATAAGTGACCGACTTCTATCATTAGCTGGTGGGCAGTGGCCCAATCAGAGCGCTTTAGCGCAAGCTCGATTTCACGTCCTTTATCCGCAAGTTGGTTTACCGCATCATCCAAATCACTCTTCAACCTTCCAATCGAAGTGTCGGCCGCACGTCTCTGATGCAAAGGTCTTTCGTCTGTGATCGTGGCGATCAACTGTTGCATAGGGTCCGGATTCCTTTTCTGAAAATCGATCCAATCGGCGTCTCTTAAATAGACAGGCAACGCAGAGACGGTTTTGGCGGTTGGCAAACGAACTGGAATCAGTCGGCCATTGCGAGCGTAGAAATCATGTATTATCGAGTTCAACTCGAGTTGTCGCCACGAGCCCGGCATGTGCTCACCAACAAACATCAACAAGGTATTGATGCGCGGCAAATCGGACTCTAAAACTTCCTGCCAAGGAACACCCAACTCAAGCTCATCTTCATCAAACCACGGAAGAATGCCATTCTCTTTAAGCTTTGTGGCGACGAGTCTGACGAAAGGCCTATCCTCTTCGGTGTGACAGAGGAAGACATCATAATCTCTGATTAGTAACTTGCCATGAAGAACCATGGCTGCAACTTGCCGGTTCCTTTGGAGGTTTGCCGCGTGATCAATTTCAACCACCGCTGCAGAGGTGCCGGCGCTGGGTAATTGATCGTCAACTAAGGAAACATGGTTTTCGCAAACGCCGCATGCAATCCAATCGATTCCGCGCTTGAGTCGGCGCTCGACTTGAAGTTGGCTCAACGGCGTACCACAGACCGTGCAAACAAAGCTCCGCTTTCGTTTGACAGAGCCCGGTAGTGAATGGCGTAGCAAGTGAGTATGGACGTATTCTTGAAACTGGAGTCTCAGATCTTTATCTGCAGTCGAGCTAAAGAAGACTATCAGCTCGCCTGCGCCTTCCCCTCGTTCTCGAAGCAGTAAGCTGTAAAGACCTGGCCTTGTAACCGAATAACTGATTCCTTTCTTCCAAACTTCTCGTATCTGGAAGACTCCGCTATTGGCCAGCCGCACAGCCAATGTCGAGTAGATCGTGAGGACGACACCCTCAAAGCTAAAAGATAGTTCGTGAGCTGGTTCGTCTGAACTATCGGAAAGATCGAGGACTGCGTGTGATGGAAAGATGAAACGCGGATGCGCAGAGCCGGCGTCCTGGTAAGCGAGCTCTTGGCGCAAGAAATTTTCCAGGGCTGAAGTCAGGAGTATTTTTTCCTGTGCCGGATCTGGAAGTTTCAAATACCTGGGCTTGTATCGAGGAGAGTCTAGATCCTCCTGATAAAACATGCCGGTCCCACTTTGATCGTAACTAGCTGCGTTTAGGATTGCGGACGCGTAGCTATCAAGGAGTTCTGGTTGCAACAACACATACTGTCCAAAACTGAGAACCTTAATCAGTCCTCTCGACTCTACCAACTTGATACACGTTTCAAACTCTCGGAACAGATCCGTGTTCCCCGTCAGTTCGGTTTCGTGAGAAAGAAACGCCCGGTAAAGATGCTCTTGTCTCGAGAGCAGGCGATTGGCCTCTTTTTCAGCCATCAAGAAATTTTTTATTCGTTGAAAGAGAGCCGAGGAAGTTACAGTTGGCAGAGCCTTCCAGTCTATTGCTTCCATAATCGAGCTGCGCAGCGCTGCTATATTCTGTCCCATAGCTGCGCTAGTTTCGAAAAACAGCTCGAAGCCAAATTCTGTCATATATCGTTGAACTCGTTGTCGAACGCTCTCGGTCATCGGACGTATATCGGCTCGCGTTGCCACTAGGAACATCTTGAGTCCCTCGGCCGAGCCACCGTGGTCCAACCGCGTCTGCCTCAATGCGCGAACCCATTGAGCTATGGCGGCTAGCGACTCTCCGCCGCGGCTTGCATCAAAAACAACTAGTGCCACTGCTACTTCATCGAGATGGGTGTGTTGTATCAACGTAGAGTTTGATTCGCCGGGCAAGTCCCACAAAATTACTTCTCGGAAAACCTCAACGCCGCGCTGTAGTAGGGTTCTGTCGCTGGCTAATGTTCTGACGTGACGGCCATGAGTTGATTCAGTTGATTGGAAGGGTCGGCCGCTCAGTACCTGGGCGAGCGCCGATTTCCCTACTCCCTGGTCACCAACGATTACGACTTTCGCATTCGCGTATTGGGTGGAAACTTCAGAATTAGCGAAGAGGCTGGGATAATCCAGTTCCCACAGCCGGATTACCTGGTCTTTTTCGCCTAACGTTGCCAGAACCGGTTCGTAAGGATGGAACGAAAGCCCTGTTAACCAGTGTCGCGACTTAGGTTCCTGGAGTATGGCAAGACACTCGCCCGTCTCTGTCGCCCAGAGCCTTATGGTATCGTCATCGCTCTTTGACGCAATCACTTCACCATCTGGCGAAACTCGAGCGCAGGTTACCCAATTCGTATGTCCCTCTAAAACCGTCTGGGCCCGGCCCGTTTCAATGTCCCAAATCCTGACTGTTGTATCTTCCGATGCTGTAACGATCCGCTTGGCATCATTTGTCCATGCCAGATCGAAAACGCGCCCAGAGTGTCCTCGAATCGTGCTGAAGAGCTGCTCGCCAGTCTTACGATCCCAGAGCTTCACTGTTTTATCAGTCGAGCTCGAAGCGAGAATTCTTCCATCTTTAGACCAAGCTACTGCAGAAACGGCACCAGCATGAGCAGCTAATGACTTCTCTGCTTTCCATGTTCGAGTATCCCACCACGTAATGATCCCATCTTCGGAACCAGAAGCGAGAATCGCTCCATCCGGCGACCATGTGAGATCGGAGGCCAATCCTCCTGGTAGCACGTGGAGCGTTTTTCCTGAAAAAGGGTTCCAAATCCTAATTGTTCTATCGTCGCAGGATGATGCAAGTAACAACCCATCGAGTGACCAGGCGATGCAAATGACGACGTCCTTGTGCCCCTCAAGTACGTTTAAGGTCATTCCAGATTGGATACTCCAGATCCTAATAGTTTCGTCGGCCGAGCACGAGGCTAGCCGGTCTCCATCAGGAGAGCACGCAAGCCAGACGACTGTGTCGTCATGCCCACTTAGCGTGTTGCGAAGTCTAATTCCCGTGGGAGAACTCATCGTGGTGAGATCAACTTCTTAAGTCGTAGGTCTTGAGGTTAGGACAACAACTAACAGTGCGACAATTTATGCCTAATTTTTGGGACCGTCAAGCACTACATTCCCTAATTTTAGATCCGTCTAACACAGTTCGAAGGGAACAAAACCAACCCGACAGTCATAGTGTGATGTTTTCTGATTACCTACCACTCTAGGGTGACAAGACGCTTGAGCCGGTCATTAACAACCGGCCCTGAGGAATAACTTTTATTTGAAGGAGAATCGCAATGAAACGCTTTACAAAAATTCGCACTCTGTTGCCCGTACTTTTCCTACTGCTCGGAACGATCCCCGTGTCAGCCGCCGAACGTCCTTTCGCTCTTAGCGGGACGGGCGTCGCGACTCTTATCGTTAATGAACAGGGCATGCCGATTGGCGCTATCCCCACCGGCTCCGGCACGGCGACCCATCTCGGTCAATGGACCGTCACCGGGAACGTAAAATACACGCCCGATGCGAACGGCGTTTTACATTCCAGCGGAGACGCAACAATCACTGCCTCCAACGGCGACAAGGTTCAAATTCAGATTGAAGGGGTTCTTGATCCAGTTGCTGGTATGGATCAGGGTCTCTTTCACATCGTCGGAGGCACGGGCCGGTTCGAAGGCGCGACCGGCGATGCCAACTTCGTAGTGCAACTCAACCCGCTAACCGGCGGTTTCGATCTGACTGTCGTCGGGAAGATTAATTATTAACGACGAGTTTGAGCCGCGGATTTTCCGCGAAGATCCGCGGCTTATGCTGGTTGGGTTATGAGTGCGCGCAAGGTGACTTTGGCTTTGTGCAACTGCGACTTTGACGTCCCTTCCGTTCTGCCTTTTCTTCTCGCTATCTCCTTGTGATCCAAGCCGTGGATATCGTGCAGGATCAGTGCTTCGCGATAACCTTCAGGAAGTTTCGCAATGACTTCCGATAAGAGAATGCGGTCCACGATGCTGGTGCGCTTCTGGCCTGCCGCAAGCCGGGCCACCATTTCTACGCTTTCAGTTAACTGCTCGGATTGCAGGCGGCGTTTGTTTTTGCGGAAGTGCATCAACACGTGATTCACGGTCAAACGATGGAGCCAGGTTGAAAACGCTGACTCACCGCGAAAGCTTCCAATAGTGCGAAATAACTGGACGAACACTTCATGAGTCAGATCCTCAGCATCTGAAATGTCCTGAGTCATACGCAGACAGATGGAATAAACACGACGATGATGCAGTTGATAGAGATCGTGAAAGAGTTCTTGATCGGCGTTGGTGAGTGGTTGTTGTTTGTCTGGGTCCTTCATAGCTTAATCCTATTGAAGGAGCAGGGAAACGCTCTTTCTAAACTCTGCTTAAACCGGCCACATTTTGCTAGTTCGGCAGCAGTCGTTTACAGGATTTACAAGATTTTTCAGAATTAACATGTAAATCCTGTTCAATCTTGTAAATCCTGTCCAACCACTCTGCCATAACAACGGGACGAACATTCAGGCAAGAACCTGAAAAACACCAATAAGCTCTTCGAGGTAAAATTCAATAGTGAGCAAAGTTGTCTCGAGCATTTTGCTGTTGTGCCTGTCGATGTTTGTCGCAGCGAACACGCAGCCAGTCTTCGACGGAACTTACAAGCTGGACGACGCCCAAAGCGACAATATCGACACCGCCATAGATCAAGGAGTGAAAGGGCTGAACTTTCTAGTCCGGCATATCGCGCGTAACCGCCTGAAGAAACTAAATCCCGGGTATCGCACAGTCTCCATTACATCTTCTGCTAATGAAATAAGCATAGTCGTAGACAATCAGCCGGCGTTGAAAATGGCGACGAATGGCTCAGCCGTTGTTTGGACCAGCCCCGCGGGAGGTAAGACGAACGTGAAAGTCCGCTTCGAAAACGGGCACTTGCTACAGCAGTTCGACTCCTCCGACGGGCATCGAGTGAACGATTACACCCTGAGCACCGACGGCCGAGTCCTCACGATGCAGGTAACCGAAACGAGCTCGCGATTATCAGCTCCAATCAAGTACAAACAAGTCTACAGGCGAACCACTTGATGAAAGTGATCGTTGCGGAGTTTGTGTGGCGCGGTCACTAAAATGCTGCGATACATCAGCTTCAACACGCTCGAATCCTCCAACTGCTTGAGCGCCTCCCAGGTCTTCTGCCGCGACGCCCCAATCAGATTTGCCAGATCCTGCTGGGTAATCTTGATCCTGACAGGCTGATCCCGTTCTTTCTCCGAGTCAGAAGCCATCAGATCGATCAAAGCTCCTCTGACCCTTGTGGAAACATCATGACAAATGACATTGAGCAATTGAGCTTCGGCCTTCTTTAACTTCAAGCCCACGGATTTGAGCAACTGCAATGACAACTCCGGATAAACCGTCAAGAGAGATTCGAAATCCTTTTGGCGTATCTCATATAGCTGCGACGCCTCGAGAGCCTGGGCCGAAGTCGTGCGCGGGATGCCGAGTATCGAACTTGTATGGCCGAAAATCTCGCCAGGGCCGACTATCTCATGCACTACTTCATGACCGTCTTCGCTTAAGGCAGTGATCTTCATCCGGCCTTTTTGGACGAGGTAAATGCTGTCGCCGGGGTCGCCATGCACGAAGACCCACTCACCGCGCCGGCGTCTTATCCTTCGCACTATCGCATTGAAGCGTTGAACTGCCTCCTGACTCATTCCCGGGAGCGGCTCGACTCGGCCTGTAAACCAAAGCTTGGAAAAAGCGTGGGCAACTTCTGTTGATGGGGACATGCTGAAACTTCCTCAACCACCACAAGTCTGACTTGCAGCAATAGCCTCCGTTGCAAGGCACACGGGTGCTCTTAATTACAGTTGAGTGGTTAAAGCGAGTCCAGTCGGGAGGGGGAGACGTAGAATATACAAAGTGGGGCAAATTGTCACGCAGGTGACATTCATGATTAGAACCCCGTTGTATCTTCACGGCTCCACTCAACGTTTTTTGCAGTTCGCATAAGTTAAATCCTGTGACGGGCTCCAAAACTTCTCGTCACTTAGAAATTGACCCATAACCAAGCCATACCAGGTGGTTCCTGGATCTGATCAGGATTCCGCGTTGCCGAACGTTCGCCCCCACCGTTTCGCTTTCCGCGAATCCCCTTCGGAGATTTGTGTACCAATAAAGGAGAAACAATGCCTGATAGAAACTTCTTTTTGTCTCCAAAGGCCTCGAAAGCGCGCTTGCGTGAAGCCGAACAAGCGCGTAAGGAGCGGTGGGACATTATCAAAGCAAATTCTCATGGACAGGTCTCGCGTCGTGACCTGATTAAAATGGGATTATTCACATCAGCCGGCCTGATGCTTCCAATCAGCGGCCTCAGTCCATTTGGCCGTAGCGCATTCGCCAGTTCCAATATCCCGACCGGACTTCCACCCAGCCCGCTCGGCACAGCCACAGCTTTTTCGACGCCGATGCCGCGTTTCGACGTATTTCCGCGGATTCCTGTTGCTGCTTTGACTCCCGCGCCAACGGCCCAGGCGAACACGACACAGCAACCTGTCGATCC
>Ga0134124_10001352_pt1 | contig 19709 bp, 16 predicted proteins | sample KB304_FD_96880 | JGI IMG/M metagenome (GOLD analysis project Ga0134124, IMG submission 96880) | Terrestrial soil microbial communities without Nitrogen fertilizer from Kellogg Biological Station, Michigan, USA - KB3-0-4 | ecosystem: Environmental > Terrestrial > Soil > Unclassified ...
ATCGGACCCCCAGCAGCAGCTTCAGCGCGTCTCCACTGCGCGCGTTCGTGGCGAAGCCCCTGAGCCAAGCCACGCTGGCAGGGGCACTGGCGCGCGTGCTCGCCGAGCACCGCTAGCCTCGACAATCGACGCTCGAGCACGTGATACACTCGGCTCGCCATCATGAGCGAAGCGGACAAGGAAGTTCATTGTGATGAGCACGGAGACACCGTGGCGACGTTCGTGTGCCGGCATCTCCTGCAGGGTTTTTGCTGTGGTTTTCACGAGGCGCACGAAGCGGACGATGATGACCCGTGGCCCGACGCTTGGTGTGACCGCTGCAATGCGGTACTCGAGCGCGACGGCGAATGGACCGACGACAATTCACCCGAGTTGGGTCTGCTCTGCATTCATTGCTACGAGTCGGCTCGCCAGCGCAATCGCCACATCCCCGAACCGATTCGCCCTGGACAACTCAGCGTCAGTGAGGATGAATACGCCCAGCTGTCGATCGCCGCATTCGAATGGTGCACGCAAAAGCGCGACCAAGCCTCGGCTCGCTGGGCCTTCGACAAAAAAGAGAATTGGTACTTCGACAGCGAAGCCGCAACGATGCGCTTCTACGACGATCGAGGCGGCGCAGCCGTCCTCGCCGACACCCGAGTCGTCGGTTCCTTTTCGACGCGAACCAACACCTGGGCCTGGGTCTGGGGCAACTCCGCGTACTCCGCTGAAGACCGCGCAAAAGTCGACCCCCTGCGCGTATTCGGTGAAGTCCGTGGCATTCAACGCCTAACAGACGACTACTGGGAGGCCGACGAAACCGACGCCTGGGAGATGGCGCAACTGGCCGCATACGTGCTCGGCGCAGACACGGTGTATCGCGCACCGTACGATCACATGCACGTGTTCATGTTGCTCACCCGGTTTCGGATGGAGAGCTGAGCCGCCGACTGCGGCCACTGGAAGATCCGCTCGGTGTTGCGCGCTGGCTCACTGCAGCGTTTTTCTCGAGTGATGTGCCGTATTTCGCGGGGCTGCGCGCGAGATCCGACACACACGCATCAACCACGCGGTAGCAGTCGCAGTTGCGGCGTTGGCCACGCGATACCAAAGCATTGAATCGGTGATGGGTTTGCTCTCACCCTCGAGATCTGACGCCGAAGGCTGCGACGAGTTTGCCGCGCTTCGTGACCATCAAAAAAAGAGGCCGTCGATCGCATCACGAATGGCGGATGAGCTCGACCTTCATCGAGTGCTCGCATCGACGGTTCCCGACTTCACACCTTGAATTTGAATCAGGCTAAGTTTCACTTCAAACTACGACGCTCCCGGAGCGATTGGCACCTTGGTGTATGGCGACGAGGCGGGCGCCGCTTTTCTCGACACATCACTTGCACTCAACACGATTGGCGCTATCCATACGTTAGGGGTCATGCACGCGAACCTGAACCAACTTGCGTTGTCATTTCCGGAACCGAAGCGACGCGGTGGGGCGCGACCAGGTGCAGGTCGCAAGCCGCGTGCCGCGCATTTGAGGCAAACACCGCACCGCGTGCGGCCAGTGCATCGCAAAGCGCATCCGGTGCACGTCACGCTGCGAGCGGGGCTCCGCGCGCTTCGATCTCAACGAGTTGCGCCCACGTTGCTCGAGGGATTGCGCGACAGCAATCGCGACTCGTTTCGCGTCGTCCAATATTCGATTCAAGAGAACCACATCCACCTCATCGTGGAAGCGGAAGACACCCAGGCCCTGGCATCGGGAGTGCGCGGACTGATGGTGCGCCTCGCACGCCGCGTGAATCGCCTACTGCACCGCTCTGGGCGTTTTTGGGCAGATCGCTGGCACGGGCGTGATTTGGAGAGCCCGCGCCAAGTCCGCAATGCGCTCGTCTATGTGCTCCAAAACCACAAGAAGCACGCCGCCACGACAGCTCTCGATCCACTCTCGTCCGCGGCCTGGTTCGATGGCTTCGCGACTGCAATTCCCGGCGGATTCCGCAGCGTGGGGCCACCGTGTACGGCAGTAGCAAAGACTTGGTTGCTCAAGAGCGGCTGGAGGCGACGGGGGTTGATTCGATTGAGCGAGGCGCCAAAGAGCGGGTGAGGCACGGCCGACACGTCGCGAAGTATGACGGCCTCGAGCGGATGGGATGACCCAGGACCACCCAGAAAGAAATACGAGCGAGCGCTGAAGCAAATCATCGACGCACGAAAACCGAGCCTCGCGCGACCAATGACTAGCGACCTTGAGAGCTAGCTAGCGCATCGCGCATGCGCCGAGTTAATCCGAAGCGATGTTTTTGGGGGTTCAATACGGCCCAGCCGCGCGCCGGAACCTCACCGCGGTCGACTCGCCGTGCGGGCCGAACACTCGCGCAACTTGTGGTGGGTAGAATGCTACGGGTCTCTTCGGGGCAAGCGGGCAAGCCACCGCAGGCGCCCACGGTGCTCCATATCTCGTGGCGCCCGCCTGATCGGAGCGCCAAAATTTGGCCCTCTCTCCCGGGGGCGAAAAGCCTGTCGTGCATTGTGCAATAGGCATTTTGTTGGAGTTCGGGAAGACATCCGTGATGTTGTATCTAGACGATAAAACCCGCCTCGTGCGAACCTCGTTGATCCAAGTTTGGCTGGCTGTCTGAAGACAGGCTCCGTTTCATCGTACACAGGTGGGAAGAGAAGATGGACTTCGAGAAGGTAGTGTCACTGATCGGGACGGTTACGGATCTGCGGCGAATCGCGAGTGCGCATGTCATCGACCACAATCAACTGAAGGATGACGAACTCCGCAGCGCGCTCGTAAAATCGAAACCACAGTACACAGCGGCAGAAACGGTCCGCAAAGCACTTGGCGACGTCCTGACACGCGAACCCAAGGACAGCATTCGCGCGCTGAGCCGCCTGCTTCTGGTCGACATCGTCATCGAGCAATTCGACTGCTTGCTTCCGTTCGGCGAGACCGACGGCAAACTGATTGCCCTCGAGCAGAGCATCCTTGATCGCTCCAACGAACTCGATTTGGAACAGCTCGCATGTGGTGACAAAGGGACTCCCCGTCACAGGGATCTCGAGACCTACAACTTCATTCTCGGGGTAGCGTGGGACCAAGCGGACAGTGTCTCACCGGACGAAGCCAACCTGCTCGGCAAGCTTCGTCGTCACCTGAAAGTGAACGAGTTCGAGCATCGCGTTCTCGAAGCCAAGCTTCGCCGTTTTCCGAAGACGGGAAACGAGCTTCATACGCGGGCAGAGATCAATACTGCTCGCCGGACTCTGCAACAGGAAGGGCTGCTTTTCTGTATTCGGCAAGAAGATGGGCAAGACTACGACGTCATCCCTGCCGAGCTCGCCGCGGAAATCCGCGTTGCACTCGACATCGAGCTTCGGTCAGACGCCTATCGAGAGCTGCTCAAGTTCTGGAAAGTCCGAACGAAGGCGCATCTCTGTGACATCCTCGAGCGCCAAGGCGTCAGTTTCGGAAAGTATGACAAGGTCGATCTGCTCGTAGAACGTGTCGTATTGAACGTCCCTCCCTCCAAGGCCATTTCGAGCGCCTCGCCCCGCTACGGGCTCTCGAGCGAAGAGCTCGCAGACTGGTGCCGCGATCTCGGACTCTCCCCGTCAGGAACAATCGACGAACGAGTTCAACGTGTCATCGCCCACTTCTCGGAGCTTCGTCCCCGGCTCGACCCGCAGGTCGACGAACGCTCGCTTTGGTACGATTTTTACAATGATTTCGCTACTCGCAACCGCGAACTTCTGCGCGCTCAGCACCTGATCGACAAGGATCTGGAGATGGAAGCGAAGTTCGAGCACGCGACACAGTACCTCTTTCAAACCAAGCTCGGTCACACCCCCCTGAAACAAGCCGGCACCGATCACCCAGATGGTCTCCTCAGCCTGAAGTCTGACTACCTGATGTGGGATAACAAGTCGAAGGATCCACCGGGCTTGTTCCACCTCAAAGACTGCATCGCACAGTTCGATCGCTACATGAATGCCGCCGACAAGCGCGTGCCGATTTTCTTGGTCATCGCGCCTGGCTTCACAGACGATTCAGAGCTGGAAACGATTAAGTACCACGCAGAGCATTTCGACCGGAACATCGTGCTGATCACGGCAACCGAACTAAAGGCGCTCGCCGAGGAGTGGTCCTCACCCCAGAACAAGAATCGGGAGACCCCATTTCCGCTGGGTCTGCTCGCGGCCTCGGGTCGTTTCGATCGACGCAAGCTCGGAAAACTGACCGGCTGACCTCCTCGTTGAAGCTCCGACGCCGCTCAACTCGGCGGAGACTGAAGCGGCCCGGCCGCGTCATCGTCGGTATCGTTGCGCACATTGCTGACACCGGCCGCTGCGACCGAAGGCGCGTTGGACACCAAGGGGTGGGTGTCGCCGCGAGTTTTCCCGGCACGAACCAGCCGAGCCGTAGCCAAAGATCTCGCTCCGCCGTCGGCGTCCCTACTCGGTTCGTTCGTTCGGCCCGCGCGCCGCAACCCCGAACCCAAACCCTAAATCAGTCCCCAAACCCGAAGCGCTTCTTCGAACGTATTCAAGTGCAACTCGACTACGCGCGGAATCGAGCCATCGGGTTCGACTTGGTAGCCGCCTGCCAGGTTCCAAGTCAGTGGGATCGATAGGTCGTGAGCGATTGCGAACATCACCCGGTCTCGCTCGCGCATTTGGTCGGAAGTGAGCAATCCGCCGAGAGGGTCGTCGATGTGTGTGTCGGCACCGGCTTGGTACAGAATGATGCCGGGGCGATATTTCTCGAGGACGGCTCTCAGCTGGTGCACGTGAGCTAGGTACGCGTCGGCTTGCGAGGGTTCGTGGTAGGTCAATCCGAAGCTGATGTGCAGCACCTGTTCGGAGAGTTCGAGAGCGTCGATGATGGCTTGGGTCCCGTCCCCGTAGTGGTAGTCGCAATCCACGATCGCGATCTTTCGCACGCGCTCCGCGGCCAGCAATTTTGCGGCCGCAATCATCAGGCCATTGAACGTGCAAAAGCCGCGTGGGCCGCGCGGGCCGGCGTGGTGAAAGCCGGACGAGAGTGAGGCGCTGATGCCGTCCTTCAGGGCGATGACGGCGGCGTCGTGGCAGGCGCCGCACGTGTAGGGCAGCGAGCGCGCCACGGAAGCAGAGATTGAACCGAAACCGCTGGCGCGTCGCAGCTCGAGCACGTCAGTCACGTAGTCTTCCTCATGGATGCGGCAAATGTCGGCGACCGGCGTGGGTTCGGGTGCAATCAATTCAATCGGCCATGGCCTGCGCTGCAGCGCGTTGGCAACCTCGCGTGGCTTGCGGTCGCTCGGTGAGACCTTGCGCCCAGACTCGGAAACCATGTCGGGCGAATAGAAGACCTTGAGCGAAGCCAGTGAGCTTACCATGCTAAATCTGTCGCAGTGCGAGACGGTGAAGTTGCTCGATCGTCGTCTCGCCTGGGGCGAACAGGCCGGCCGAGACCTGGGCCTGATAATGCGTCGTAAAAGCTCGCTCACGGTGCGTCGGTGAGACCGAAAGCGTGCTCAGGCGCAGGAAGCGGAAGCCTGCGCAGTCACTGATCGGGATGATTTCACCGGGAAGTTCGCGGTTCTTCCGGACGCCGATCGCCCCCTCGTAGTGCACGCCAAACAAGCTGCCCGGCGGCAAAGCAACACCGTTCAAGATCAGGGGCGCCACGCTGATGCACGAATGGTCATCGCCCAAGTTGATCTTTTCTATCAAGAGCGGTTCGCCTGCCGGCGAGATCAGGACGTTCGCCAACCCTTTCCTTCGCACGAATGCTTCGGCGAGCTCCAAGAAGTACTTCTCAGCGAGCGGACACGTCCCAATCTTGAGGTCATCGGGCCAAGCGGAAAGTTCGAAGATCGCGTCGGATGCTAGCCGCGGGAACACGAGGTCGACGATGATGGCTGCCAAGAGAAGGCTCTCCTCACGTGAAAGCTCGGCCTGCAAATGCCGCAAAGCGTCGAGCGAATCGAGGTTTCCGGGGTTAGCAAACAGCGGCGAGGCGAAGTGTTCGCCCAGCTCGCGCGGGCGATTGACGAGCCGCGCCAAGTGCCGGGTGGCTTGGGTGAAGCCGGCGCCGCGGCGCTCGGTTCGGTGTGAATAGTGTTCGTTCAACATTTCGCGAAGCGTCGCGTTGAGCGCGAATCCATGCGCCGCGAAGACTCGCAACAACTCGTGCTCGGCCTCCGCAAGGAGGTCGGAGGGCAGCTCGGAGGGCGCCTGCAAGTCGCGCTGTGTCGAACCACTAGAGTCCAAATTTCAAACCCCTGTTGATGGTAACGCGGAAGCTTGCGGAGACGTTGCCGCAACGCAGCAGAAAACATTGAACGAGGTGCGAGTCATCGAACCGCTTTTGAGACAGGTGAGGCAGTCGTCGATTGACCAATCTCGCCTGGACTTTTTGCAACAAGCAGCCAATGTAGGTATTACAGGACCCGCTGTCGCCACTCTGCTCATCGTCGGGTCAACTAGGAGACCAAGAAAATGATTCGTCGTCAGCAGCTCGAGCAATTGGCCGAAGCCGTGCAAGGCATTCCCGTCTTGGGTTGCCTCCCAGGCAGTACGGCCTCCGAGGCCGGAGTCCGCTACGGGGACATCGTGCTCGAGGTCAATGGCTTGCGGACGATCAATATCGACGACTACCTCGCAGGGCGTAGGCTCCGATCGGACGGCATGGATTTACGCCTCTTTAGGGATGGCAATGAATTTTCGCTGTTCGTCGCGCTGCGACCCGTCGAAGGCGATGCAAAGTGGGACGTGCTCGCGCAGATGCTGGCCGATGCTCGCCTTGGCGTTCCGTCCGAGGCCGCCCCCAAAGCACTCCCGAGCTGAAAGTGTCTCAAGCCTGCTGCGCTATTTGCGCCAGCCAGCGCGCGGGCGTCTTGTCCCCAGCATTGGCCGCCAGCGAGCTCAGCTCTGCTTCTACCGCACGGTAGTCGGGGCGACAGCCACGCATCTCCCGCAAATGCGGGGCAAGCTCGCGGTCGATCAGCGCGCTGCCCGTGAGCTCCGGATCGCGAAGGCTGGCGCGATATGGCATCAGGCCGACGAAGGTCGGGCGCGCGGTGCCGCCGGCGGAAACCGTCCACAGGGTGCACGGCAAATCAACCGATGCTTGCGCGAAGGCTTCGCGAGCGAGCGCGAGGCGAAGCGCAATGTTCGCGACTTCGTGCGCTACCTGCCTCGGCTCTGGCAGGCCGACTGCAACCGCGAGCCGCTCGCGCAGCGAGTCGTCGGCGCGCACGATTTGCCAGAGCCTGAGTCGCCCGCGGCCTGCGTCCGCAAGAATGACCGCGCGACCCGTGGACAAGAGCGCTGCATTGGCCGCGTGTTGTCGCGCCCATTCGATCAGGTCGTTTCGAGCGCGCGGCGCGTCCTCGAACAGCGCTGGCCCACAAGAATGAAAGCGGTAGCCGGAGCCGGAGCCGCACCAGTCGGCTCGCCCAGTTCGCGCCGGGCGAATCCGAAGCGACGCGACTTCGTGCAGCAGCGCGCGTCCGTCCACCGGCGGCCAGATCATGCCACCGGGCATCATCGGGTCCGGCACGAAACAGCGCTCTTCGTCGGATTCCGACGCGATGGCTGGCGGCTCGCAGTCGGCTGACTGCTCCGCGGCGAGCGAGTGCGCCACCGCCTCTGCCAAGCCACGATGCACCCGCTCCCCCTCCCCTTCGGCCGCCCGCATGCGGTCGAGTAACTCCCGAGGTTGATCGTCCAGTGCTCGGCCTACCGCGAGCTGACCGGTCGCCGACAGGGCTCGTACGCGGTCAAGGGCCAAGCGAACCGCGAGCACGAATGCCTCACGAATGCCTTCGCCCGTCGTCGCCGAGGACGGGACCACCGCCAGCGGCGCGATGCGATTGAGTGACTCACGCATCTCGTCTCGCCCGACCGCTTCCGGTGCATCACGCTTGTTCGCCTGCAGCACGAGCCCGACCGGAGGCTGCCGGGCTCGACAATACGGCGCGGTGTCCTCGACCCAGCGGAGCGCGAAGTCCCACTCTTCACGCCGAGTGTCGAGCACGAGCACCACGGCATCTGCGCTCTCGAGCAACAGCTTGCGGCGATGCGCGAGCGCGCGCTGACCCGGCACGCTCACGATCTGACAGCGAATTTGCCGGCCCTCGAACAGGCCGCCCACGTAGTCGACCCAATCGAAGTAGAGTGTGCGCCCGCCGAGCTCGTCAGGACACTCCACGCGGCTGGAGACACCGCGTGCCAGCGTCCTCAAGCTCGTCGTTTTTCCCGACATCGCTGGCCCGTCGTAGACGATGCGCACGACGAGTACGCCTCTCGATTCGTCGATGACAGCCATGGTAAGCGTGCCTCCAAAGGGAACGGATCGCGCCCCGCGCGCTCGTCTGCAAGCCACTGACCGACGGCGCGCCGCGTCGGTGTTCGTCAGACTAGGGCTGCGGCGTGTTTGTTGACCGCGGTGCGGACGATCGCCAGGTTGCTCTGCTTCTTGTCCACGGCCAGGTACAGAAACGTGCCAGGCGTCACCAGTTTGACCAAATGGATCTGATCCGACAGCGTGATCAGCATGTCCTCGATCGTGCCGGTCAGGCCGAGCGTTCTCATGATCTTGAGTTTTTGCTTCACCAACTCGCTGTTGTAGGCGCTGGCCGCCGTCAAATCGAAGTCGGTGCGTGACGCCTTCACCGCCAGCGTCATGCCAGAATCGAGGTCGACGAGCGAGGCCGCAATGAACCCGTTCGTGTCGGCTTGAATTCGTTCGAGAGCGTCACTCAACTGCTTTTCCGATGGCATTTGCTTTGATTCCTTTCGTATCGATTGAGTTCAGACCGTGAGGTTCTTTTCGACGCCCGCCAGCGTGTGTCGCGACATGGCCAAGTTGCCGCGCGACTTGTCGAGCACGAGGTAGATGAACAGAGCGTCGTTGCTGGCGAGCGGACGAATCAGGTGATACTGACCCTGCAGCGTGATCAGGATGTCCTCGATGGTTTCCTTCAGATTCAACGCCTTCATGGTCTTGCGTTTGGCGCGCACGACCTCCGTGTTGCCAGCCGCTGCAACTTCGAGGTTGATTGGACCGGACCCGCCCTCGGAGCCGAGCATCATCCCACTATTGCTGTCCACGATGCACGCGCCTAGCGCTCCGTCGAGCTGCATGATCTTGGTCAACGCTTCTTTGATATTCGACATTCATCACTCCTTGGGTAGATGTGCGGTGACCCGGTGCAATCACCGGGCCAGCGGCGACACTCGGCTGCAAGTGGCGGATTCTGCCGCGCCCAGGCAGGGTCGACGACGAACCGACATGGGCACCATCGATTGGCCATGTCCGATTCCGAGTTGGACGTGGCCATTCCGGCCACCCCCCGTCGGGAGCAGCGGCCCATTTCTCGCCCTCCCGTCTCTTTCTTGGAATGGTGTGCGTCTTGCTAGTTGCGAAGATCATGAGCGAAGTGGACCTTGCCGAGAGCGGCGCGCGCGGTTCGAGCGCTCTCGACCTCACGACCATCGAAGCACCACTGCTCTTGTGTGCCGACAATGGTCGTTTGCAGTCGGCGACACCGTCCGCACTCGCGCTGCTGCATCGAATCGCCGTCGTCGAGCAGCCACGTTCGTTGCCGATCGACCTATGGCGCTTGCTCGAGCGCGCGCCTGTGGGCGAGGCCGTCGAGTGGCGACCTCCGTGCGCGCCGCAGCATGTGCTCGGATGTACGCGCTATGCCGCCGGCCATGATTCCTACTTGCTGCTCATGCGCGAGGTTTCGGCGAAGCATATCGCGCAGTCGGAACGCCTGCGTCGACAGGGGCTCGATTCGACGGAGCGGCTCGTGGCCAGCATTGCGCATGACATTCGGAGCTCCGTGGCCAGTGTGGTGTATAGCGCTGGTTTTCTCGAGGTGAGCGGCCCAGCAATCGCTCCGACCGCGCTCTCGGAGACGGTCAAAGATCTATCGAAAGCGAGCGCTACGCTCCAGTTCACCGTCGACGCGCTGCTCGACTTTGCGCGACTCGGGCCCAACGTATCGGTGCCCGTAGCGCTGCGCGAGGTCATCCATCGAGCGCTCGCCTCGCTGAGCGCGCACTATCAAGGGGGCGCTCACCGACTACGCATGGACTTCGCGCCGCGCGCCGAATGGGTGCGAGGCAATCCGTTGGTGCTCGAACAGATCTTCGTCAATTTGTTGCTGAATGCCGTCGAGGCCTCGAGCGAGCCGCGCTGCGTGATCGTGACGGCGTTCCCGGTTCCGCCCCCAGCGCGACCCCGCGCAGACACCTCCTTCTACGTGTGCGTGCGAGTTTGGGATGACGGGCCAGGCATCCCGGATGATCTGCGGGAGTACGTGTTCGATCCCTTCTTTTCGACCAAACTCGGTGGCGCTGGGCTGGGCCTGGCGGTGGCCCAACAAGCGGCCGAGAGTCTCGATGGAGCGCTGGAGCTGACGGACGACGCGAACGGGACCTGCTTTTCGGTCTCCTTGCCCGGCTGTGAAGAACCGCAATGACCGCGATGCTCGGAGCTTCGACGCCGACCGAGGGCGGGACGCGGGTGCTGATCGTCGAGGATGATCCGGCGCAGGCACGCCTGCTTTCACGCTCCTTTGCTCGACAACGGCCCGACCTGACCATCATCACCTCCGGCAACGGCGCCGAAGCGGTGCGCCTCGTAAGCGACTCGGGAGTCGATCTGATCCTCACCGAGCTGACCATGCCGGGGCTGGACGGCTTCGAGTTCTTGGCCTGGGCCGCCAATCATTGCCCAGAGGTGCCTGTGTTCGCGATGTCCACTTTGGGGGATGACGAAACCATCTCGCGCGTGAACGCACTCGGCGCGGTCGCGTACTTTGCAAAGCCGATAGACGTGAAGGCGGTCGTACTTCGTCTCACCGCGGAGCTCAGTCAGACGGTGCGCGGTCACGTCCAGAACGTGAGTCTGGCCTCGTTTCTGCAGCTCATGGAAATGGAGCGCAAGACCTGCACACTCACCGTCACTTGCACACGAGCGACCGGAACGTTGGTGATCCGCAAGGGTGAATTGATCCACGCCGAAACCGGCGACTTGCGCGGCGAACAGGCAGCCATCGCGATCGTGGCCTGGCACAACCCGAGCATCACCATCGCTCGGCACGTAACTACGGAGCTTCGCTCGATCGAGCAACCCCTGAGCTTCATCATCATGGAGGCGATGCGCGTGCAGGACGAGGCGGCGCGAGCAAGCGGCCAGTCGGAGTGGCCTGCGTCGGGACGCGGGCTCAGAGGCAGTAGTCTGCCGTTGACGAAGAGCGTCGCGGCCCGCTCGGCGACCGGAGCCCTCGGCTTGCCGAGCGGGCTGCTCGCGATCGCCGTCGCCGAGGCGAGCGGCGGCGCGCTACTGCACTGGGCCGCGAGCGAAGGCTTTGCGATGATGGAGCACGCGGCCGTAGCCGCGCACCTTCTCTCGCAACAGTGTGAAGCCTTCCGCGTCTCCGATCCGAGTCAAAGCATCGACGAAATCGTGCTATTTTCGGCTAACCGCTGTGAAGTCATTTGGCCGCTCACGTCTCTCGCGGGGGCCTTCGGCATGGTCGTATTCGAGCTATCGGAGTGCAACTTGGTGGTTGCGCGGCAGGAACTCACGCGCTTCGTCTTCGCTTGCGGTTGAGTGCTGCGTTCAGCGCGCACCGTAGCGTTTGAGCCGCGCGCGCAGGGTCGAGCGCGGGATCCCGAGATCGAGCGCCGTGCGGGACAAGTTTCGCTGCGACTCCTCGAACGCGCGCAAAATGACCTCCCGCTGCAAGTTGGGCAGCGAGGTCGAACGGACCGTCGTGCGAGAATGCGGCGCGGCGCGCGGCCACGCTGGATGTTGCGACTCCGCGGGAACGACCTGGGAGGGTGAGCCCGAAGCGCGCGCCCGCAAGGCAAGCTCCACGTCTTCACGCTGGATCATCCCATCACGCGCGACGATGCTGGCGTTCTCGACCACGGCACGCAGCTCCCGCACGTTGCCCGGCCAGGAGTGTTGCGCGAGGGTAGCTTGCGCCTCCGCGCTCAGCTGCATGCTTTCTACGCCGTGTTTCTTGGCGAATTGGGCTAGAAAATGCGCCACCAGCTCCGGAATGTCCGAGATGCGTTCGCACAGCGCCGGGGTGCGAATCGCGTAGCCAGAGAGTCGAAAAAATAGATCCGGACGCATGCTACCGCTCAGCGTCGAATTGAGTGGCCGATTCGTGGCGCTGATGACTCTGGCTCCGAGCACGCGCGTGCGCGTCCCGCCCACTCTGCGAAACTGACGAATCTCCAACACTCTGAGCAGCTTGGCTTGCAGGCCGAGCGGCATCTCGCCCACCTCGTCCAGAAACAGCGTGCCACGACCCGACTCTTCCAGCAGTCCGACGCGCGGGGCCTTGGCGCTGGTGAAGGAGCCCGCTTCGTGTCCGAACAGCTCGCTCTCGAACAGCTGTTCCGGAACGGCGGCGCAATTGATGCTCACGAACGGCTGGTCCGGACACGTCAGCGCGTGGATGCCTTGCGCGACCAGCTCTTTACCGGTTCCGGTCGGCCCCTGGATCATCACCGAAACATCGCGAAAGTGAGCGACTCGTCGCATTTGCTCGCACAATTCGCCATTCTGCGGGCTGCTTCCAACCAAAGGCAGGAGCGGCTGTTGCGCGCTGACACCGCTCGGGACCGAGGGCGCACGCACGCTGGCGCTCCGCCGCTGCAATGCCAGCTCACGAATCCGGGCCGCAAGCACGTCTTCCGGCACCGGCTTCTGCATCACGTCATGAACGCCCGCACGGGTTGCCTTGACCGCTGTTTGCACGTCGATGTGTGCCGAGTGAATGATGGTTGCCGGAGGCAACCCGGCGCGACAAAGCGAGTAAACTTCCATGCCGTCCATCCCGCTCATGCGCAGGTCGAGCAGCATCACGTCGTAGTCGTTCTTCTCGAGCCGTCTGAGAGCAGAGCGACCGTCCAACACCGCGTCGACAGCAAAGCCTTGCAACACCAGCACCCGCTGCAGCGCGCGCGCCAGCACGTCATCGTCATCCACGATCAGCACGCGCACCGGCTCGGGCGCGTCCTCGGCGCTCGCGCTCGTTGCTAGGTCATTGCGCATGGGCCTGCCAGTTGGGTAGTGCGTCGAGCCGACGCGCGAGCGCGGTCAGGTACGCCCAACCGAGCCCCTGACTCGCCTCGCGTTTGATGAAGATCCAGGCCGAAGCGCCTTCAGGGCTGCCGAGTTCGGCACCGAAACACCAAAACCCCGCCTCCGCGCTGGCCAGCGATCGTAGACAAAATCCCAGGCGTTCGAGGTCTACGCTGGCGCCCGAGGGTGGCTCGGAAAACACGTCTCGTTCCAAGGCGAAGAGCGGGGAGCGACGGCGGACGAGATCCTTGCACCAATCGAAGGGGATATCTTGCAGTCCGACGCCGTGAATCAACTCGCCGCCGATCGGCAGCACAATCAAGGCAGCCATCAACTCGGGCGCGCGACCGAGAAAATCATCCAGCTCACGAACCTCTGCCGACTGTGCGTCACCAAAAGTCCAGCGTCGACGCGTTGCAGCTCGCGGCGTCGGGAGTGCGACGCCATCGAATCCGGCTACGGCCGACAGCGCCGAGACTGCCGAGGCGAAGGTCGAGTCCACTCCCACTCGACACCAGAGTGTTCGTCCGCCTCGCAACGAGACACCCACCAGCGCTCCGCGCGCCGAGCGCAGCGTGACTAGCTCGGCTCCATCCCGGAGGGTGAGACGGAGCACGGGCGGCAGCACGCGCTGGCTCGCTCCAGGTGGATCTTGATCGACGACCGATTCTCCCTCCAGAAGCTCGATCCAACCGACGTCGCTCACGGCCTCTCGGATCCGTCGCAACAGACCCTGTGACGTCGTGTTGCCGTTCACGCCAGATTCGGGGCCGGGGTTCAGTTCGTCATCGAATTCCGAGAGCGCGAAGGTCAGCTCGGATGCGTACTGCTTGTAGCCTTCAGTCCGTTCCAGAAACACTTGTTGGCCGCCGCTGGCGCGAGCCAGCTCGCTCAAGGCGCAGGAAATCTGATGACGTAGCGCTGCCCGAACCTGACCGAGCGTTGCCAACTTCCACAGCACCAGGGTTTCGCCGAGCGGCAAATGCTTGCGGCGGCACTCCTCCAGCACTTCACGGAATTGCTCCTTCGTGATCTCCGCGTGCTCTTGCAAGTGTCGACTGAACACGAACGCGTGCCGCGAGTCCGTCGCCCAAGCCACGCGCCCCAGTTGTAGGTGAACGTGCACCTCCAACGCCGAAGATGCACAAATGAACTCTCCGCTGGCACCACGTCCCACGAGATCGGCCAAATCGGTCGATCCGAGGCCAATGACTGAGTCAGCGCGCAAGCTCGATCTTCCTGCTAGGAGCGTCCATATCCATCCCCAGTCGATTTTTCAGGTTATGCGCCGCCGCGCAAAGCTACAACTGTTCGAAAGGGCAGCAGCTCACTCTCCGACTCGGCGAGGAGAGCCTCGAATCAGTGCCACTCAGTGCCACAAGACCAGTCGCATCAGATCACTCCGCGAGTCCGCGCCGAGCTTCTGCAGCAAGTTGGTTTGGTGAAATTTCACCGTCCGCTGACTGATGCCGAGCGTGCTCGCGATCTCTTCCAGCGGATGCCCGTAGATCAGATGACCGAGCACGTCACGTTCGCGCTTGGAAAGCCGAGCGCGCTCCGATAATTCATCGAGTTTCGCGGTCAAGATCGTCGAGAACGAAGCCATCGACAGGTGACGGACCGAGATGCGCGCGGTCTCGGTGCTGGTGCTCCGAGCAGTGGTCAGCAGGTATTCGCCGGCGCCCGCGCCGGGGTGCACCACCGCGCGCGCGGACGAATCGCGCTCCGGCATGCGCAGCGGACACGGTTCGCAAGGACTGCTACGCCCGTGCAGGACCTCGTAGCACTTGCCGGATTCTTTTCGGCGCTCGGCACCGAGCGCCCAGAGCGCGCCGAGTGTGAAGGAGCCGCTAGTGAGCTCCCTGACCTCGTAATCGTAATCGTAGTCGGCGCTCGGCGCATTGTGTCGGGTGGTGACCACTTTCTCGAGCAACAGCAGCACCCCGCGACCTTCGTTGCTGCCAACGGGACACGATTCGAAACTCGCAGTTGCAGGTCCACTCGGGGTGAGAATCTCAATCTCGAATCGACGCACCGCGCCGGACAACGTCTTCTCGAGAAACCAGCGCGCCGCGGCTGCCGCGGCGTGCACGACGAAGCGATCGATCCAACTGCTGCCTACGCTGTCATAGCTCCAGCCCAGCGCCCGTTCGGCTGCTGGAGTCACGAGCAGGACTTCGCCTTGCGGGCTCAGAAGCACGGCAGGGATGCTCGCGCGCTCGGCGAGCTGCAGGGCCACCGCGGACCAGTCCATCATTTGCGCTAGGTAACTCTACACACTGTGGCAGACAGCAACAGGGGTCACGTTCTGCGGCCAAACGTCGCATCGCCACTTGCCCTTTGGTCCAGGTTCCTTCGAGCGCACCGACAGTGAGAAACGGGAGCGAACAAATAAAACGGACCTTCCAGGCTGACTCCTTGGACAGGTCTGATACCTGCCTCGAAGCACAGTTGGTCTAGGTGATGTCGGGTGTGCCCAACTCGCACGCTCGCCGAGGACCGGAAGAGAAATCGAATCTGATCCAACTCGGGACTCCCGACTTTGAACACGAGAATTCGACCACGCTTGCCCTGCGTCAAAGTGTCGCGCGAGAGAAGTTCCGGGCTTGGACAGAGTCCGTGTCAATGCGAGACGGTGCCAGCGCCGCGTCTATGGCGTGCCGCAGACCCGCTCGATACGAGCACGAAATCAAACCGTCAACACCGCGCCTTTGTTGAGGATTCGGAGGCCAACAGGCCAAACTTCGACGACTGGAAAGCGGGCGCATGCGCCGGTCACGTGGTCGAGCGGGCGGTCCGCGCGACACGCCTCTGGCATGACACCTGGTCACGCGGGTATCGTGACCGTAGGCCGGCGCCGTGCCGGCCCAGCGGGGGTTTACGACACCTTTCCCTGCCCATGGCGCCGAAATGATCAAATCGAAACTGCACACGGTCGCTCCGCTCGCGACTCCCGAGCCGACCTTCGGCGAACGCTTGACCGAGGAGCGGTTGCGTTGGTTCATCGGGCGAGAGGCTGATCTCGCAGCGCTCGATGCGGCCCTCGACGATCCGAGTTGCTCGCTTCTGCACCTCACCGGACAAGCCGGCGTCGGTAAGACCAGCTTGCTACTGGAGTTTGCGCGAGAGTGCGAACGGCTGTCGTTGCCGATCAGCTACATCGACGCCGCCGAAGCGAACCAGCACAGCGTGGAGGAGCTCCAGCGTTCGTACACGCGGCACGCGACCACCTTGCTCGAATCCGCGCGCTCGAACGTGGCTCAAGCGAGGCCAGTGCTGCTGCTCGACTCGTACGAGCGACTCGCGGCCCACGAGCCGTGGATCCTCGGGCAATTCCTACCTGGACTACCGAGCAACGTGCTGGTCGTGGTTGCCTCGCGTCGTCCACAATCGCCTCGCTTGAGTGTCGATCCCGCGTGGTCGAGCTTGAGCCGCAATTGGCGGCTCAAACCCTGGCCCGAAGCGGACGCGCAGCGCTTTCTCGAGTTGCGTGAGGTTGCGGCCAGCGCGCAGCGAGCCATCCTCAGCGTGGTCGGTGGTTACCCACTGGGGTTGGCGTTCGCTGCAGAACTCGTCAAGCAAGCGGGTGCGTTGCTGTTCACTCAGGAGACTCTGCGTGAACTACAACGCACCCTAGCGGGAGCTCTCGAGTTACGTGCGGCGTCGCAAGCCCAACAGTTGGCGCTCGACGTCTGTGCCTTGGCGCACACGACGACGCCCGAACTACTCGAGCACGTGCTGCTCGCGAACCCCAGTGTCGGCGCGAGTCACGCGCCAGAGCTGTTCGAATGGCTCGCTAGTCGACCCTTCGTCGAACACACGGCAGGCAGGCTTCGCCCACACGCGCTCGCGCGCCTGGCACTGGTGGCCCGCGCCCATCGCGGGAACGCTCAGCGCTACCAATCGATCTATCGGCCCGTACGAGAATTCATCGTGGCAGAGCTCGCCGCGGATAGCCCGCCCAAAGCCGGCTTCGACGACCTGTTCTTCTTGGACCGCGACGTGCCGTCTATCGAGCAGCTCAGCGGGCGCGAGGGCGAGGGCGAGCGTGAAACGCCCTCTTTTCACAGCGCAACGCTCGCCGACGAGCCGGCGATCGTGGAGTTGTTTCGCGAGCACGAGGGCGAACAGGCGTCCGAAATCGTGCGCGCGCATTTTCGCGTCGAACCGCGGGCCTTCGAAGTATCTCGCGACCCAATGCTCGGTGGAGCGTTGGATTCGGTTTGGCACGCCACGATGGTCACCAGCGCCGCGGACATCCCGTTGGTCGAACTCGACCCAGCGGCTCGAATGGCCGCCGAGTTCGTCGCCCGGCACCCGCTCGAAAACGGCGCTCGCGCGCTGTATTTGCGCTGGTTTCTGAATCGAAACGACTACCAGAAACCAACCCCCCGCGGTCTGGGCATGACAGCCCGCATCTCGAACTTGATCATGTCCAGCGAACGGCTCGCCTACTCGCTGAGCATCTTCAGAAATCCGGAGGAGTGGGCGGAACTGTGGGATCGCGCCAGCTCGCCGCGACAGGTCGTGGGCACGTTCATCCTGGGCGGTGAGACGTACACCATGATGGCGTTCCCGTTCCACGAGCGCACGCTCCGCGATCAACTCGTGGACGCTTGGCAAGTCCCCTCGAACGCGGCCGCCGCGACGCCGCCCAGCGTGGACGACGGGCAGAAGTCGAAGATCCAGCAGCGCATCGCCTCGCTCGGCAAGACGACCAAACTCACCGAACGCGAAGCTCAGATTCTCGAGCTCCTATGCCTGGGCGGCAACTTCGACGACATCGCCGTGCGCCTCGGGATCAGCCCGCGGACCGTCAAATTTCACCAGGAAAACGTGCTGCGAAAGACCGGTTCGAGCTCTCGCGTCGAGCTATTCAGGAAGCTGATCTAGAGAGCGAGCTGCTCTGCAGCGGGGTTCACCCGAAACGAAAGCTCAGCTCCCAGAGCCAATCGTTCTCCCCGTCGCGCGAGCGTGTGTGGCAACGAAGCAGCCGTTCCTCACCTTGACCGCTGAACTCCACCAACCCGGAGGCCGCGCCGACCCATGAGTCATCCTGCACCGGTCTGCCTTGCGCTTCTATCCTGGGCTTCGTCGCCTCGTTGCGCGTATGCAGGGCATACAGCCGCGTAGCGTGCAGGAAGCGCTCTCGGTACGCGCGTTCGATCCGCAGCTCGATCAGAACCCCTGTGGTCATCTCGGCTACCCCTCAGCCTCCGTACGATTCGTCCTGCTCGATCCGGGAGAGCACCCAGTCGAAGTCGCCGCTCGTGACTTTGACCCGGCAATATTCACACTGGCCCGTCATGGAGATGGCCAGAGGGGCGCCGCAGTTCGGGCAGTTGTTGTCGCGGCGCGGTTCCCCGCGGCGTGAACTGCCGCGAATGAGCGTCCAGTATTCGGAGTAGGTGCGCGGCCGGCTGCGATGACCGCTGAGCAGTTTGCCTTCGTCCGAGACGGTATAATCGATGCTGCGCGCGAAAATGCGGAGCGTGACGGCATCGAAGCTCGCGTCACTGACCACGTTCGCGAGATCGATCCGGAGGATCGTGGCGTTCTCGCTGATGTTGCGGCAGCGTTGTTGTGTGTACAGATCGATCCAATAATACAGCGACTGAAATAGGTTGTCCGAGACGAAGGGTCGGATTTTCAGGGGCTCGCGGCCGGACCAGGCGACCTGTAGTTCGGCGAAGATCAGCGCCGCTCGGCCTTGCAAGGCTTGCCAGCTGACCGCAGGGTCTTTGCGCGAGAGTTCTTCGAACCGCTGTGGAGCGCCGGGATCGACGATCGTGGGCAGCTCAGTGCCGGTTTCCGCGACGTCGCTGGTCAAGAGCGGCCCGCGAGTTTCACGGGTTTGGTTGCTGAAGCCAGCGATCATCCAGTCGAAACGGCCGAAACCCACGTTCTGCCGGCAGTAGCTGCACTCGGTACCGCGCACGGCTTCCAACGGAGCGCCGCAGTTTGGGCAATCCAGCGTGTGGGAGCGAGCTTTCGGGCGCGAACGGGCGGTGGCGGCGCGCGTGAGTAGGACGCGATCGACCGCGTAGAAGCGGCGCGTGCCACCTGCGCGCAGCACCTCGACGTAGTTGGATTCGATCTCGATTTCGACCTCGAGCATCGGAGTCTGGGTGCCCGAGAAGCGCACGTAGCGCATGGCACCGATCACGATGCCTTGCACGTCCGACAGCTGCGGATCGACCAGACTTTGCCCGAGGTTGGGCTCCAAATAGGCGGCGAGCGCCTGAGTGCCAATGGCGCGGCCGCGCTGCACGGCCGCGTACAACAGGTAAACGAGGTCCTCGAACAGGACGAGCGAGAAGCCAGGATCGAGTGCGCGGATCGAATCGAGCTCGGCGCGCCCGACGCGCGCGCTGCGCTCGACGCGTTCGACGGCCTGCACATCGGGCGTCGTGGTCGACCAGCCCTTCTGGCCCGCGCCAATGATGGCCTTGACCACGAAGAATGCCACCACGATGATCAGCAAGGGCACACCCAACGCCGGGTACTGGATGCAAAGCAGAATCAGCTGAAAGATCAGCCCTGCGGCGTCACCGTCACCCCCTCCGCTGGAATGGCTTCCGGATGAGCGGGACGACGAAGAGCGAGACGAACCGCCCGA
>Ga0134124_10001354_pt1 | contig 19707 bp, 16 predicted proteins | sample KB304_FD_96880 | JGI IMG/M metagenome (GOLD analysis project Ga0134124, IMG submission 96880) | Terrestrial soil microbial communities without Nitrogen fertilizer from Kellogg Biological Station, Michigan, USA - KB3-0-4 | ecosystem: Environmental > Terrestrial > Soil > Unclassified ...
CGATAATTTCGGGGAGACGGCAACCGCGGGATCGGCGGCGTAAACCATGCCTTGAACGGTGAGAAGGGCGAACCCGGCCAACAAAACAATCCATACTCTTTTCGACATGCTGCATTTTTTCATCGGTGTTGCCTCCTTGTATGGCCAGTGTTCATCAGGGCGTCCTTTCTATCATATTGCGATTGATTGTTCCAAGAGAAATATTGTAATACTGTCGGAAGCAAATATGAATCGCCCCGTCCGTTCGTACCGTTTGCGGAGGACTTCGGCAGGCGAATGTCTCACTGATGAATAATTGGAGAAATCTATGAAACTCCTCATCCAGATACCGTGCTTCAACGAGGCGGAGGCGCTGCCCGTTACGTTGAAGGAGTTGCCTCGTGAAGTGCCGGGATTCAGCAGTGTGGAATGGCTTGTTATCAACGACGGCAGCACGGATGACACCTCTGAGGTTGCAATAAGACATGGTGTGGACCACGTCATAACCTTAACCAAAAATCAGGGTCTGGCTCGGGCCTTTCTGGCAGGGCTGGATGGCTGCATCAAACTGGGGGCGGATGTCATCATCAACACCGATGCCGACAACCAGTACATGGCGGCCGACATTCCGAAGCTTGTCGCCCCCATCCTTGCGGGAAAAGCCGATGTTGTCATCGGCTCCCGGCCCATAAGTGAAATTGAGTCATTTTCAATAGCCAAGAAGATATTGCAGAAAGCTGGCAGCATGGTTGTGCGGTTCGTCAGCAAGACAAACATCCCGGACGCACCGAGCGGTTTCCGGGCCTTGAGCCGTGAAGCAGCCATGCGCTTCAATGTGTTCAATGACTACACCTACACACTGGAAACCATCATACAGGCCGGTCAGAAGAGTATTGCCATCACCTCGGTGCCGGTGCGGGTCAACGGCGAATTGCGCCCCTCGCGCCTGGTTAAGAGCATCTCCTCCTACATCAGGAAATCCCTTGTCACCATTGTCAGGATATTTGTCGTCTACAAGGCTTTCAGGTTCTTCATGTCGGTAGGACTGACGGTTTTATCTCTAGGGCTGATCGGAGGCATCAGATACCTGTACTACTACGCCACAGGCTCAGGAGCAGGGCATGTGCAGTCGTTGATATTGGCATCAATACTCATGGGAGTCGGGTTCCAGACCATGCTGACCGCTTTTCTTGCGGATCTCCTGGCGGTAAACCGGCGGCTTATGGAAGATGTCCAGTATAGAGTAAAGAAGCTGGAGTTTCACGGAACGACTGAGCAGCATCCGGGCGACCGGACGAACCGGTCATGAGAAACTTCTTTACAGCTATCTTGATGACGTGCTTAGATGAACCAGTCGGTTTGAAGGCTGAGTAGTTACAAAAAATTCTGGTTACCTGGGGCACAATTCTATGAATAGATTCATTTTTTTCTCGGCAATGGCAATCGTTATATCGGCAGCATCGGCAGCCTCGGCTCTGGACAGTGCAGCACTGATAGGCACATGGCAACTGGTTGAAAATGCCAGGGACAGCGAAGGGAAGCCATGTCCTTTTGTTGGCCAGCAGATAAAGTTCACCGCCGACGGGAAAATGATTTCGGCTAAAATGCCGGTTCCCTTCCGTTATAAAGTCAATCCAAGCGCAGCGGAAGCCAAGGGGGCCATAGCAAGAAACCCCGAGCTGGAGGGAATGGAGATTATGCTGGCTATGATGGGAAACTCACAGAGCGACTGGTCCAAGGCCCCAATCGTCTACGGAGTGCAGATAAAGGGCGATCAATTCACCATGAAAGTGTCCGGGTATACTCCGGCATTGTACAAGAAACAGAAAAAGTCGGAGTAAAAGCTTGATCGTACTTTTTGAGCCCTGGAACCTCGGCGATGCCATCATCGCCGCATCCGTCGCCAGGCTCGCTCCTGACCGCTTCATACTCGCCTGCAACAGTTGCTGGCGTGATGTATTGATGCTGGCGTCTGGCGACTCCCTTAACCTGCTTCCCTTGAATCTCCCCTATGTCTGGCGAACCGACAAAAGGTTCTTCTCCCTCGACGACGCCGCATCGACGGCTGCACTAAAATCAGATCCGCACCGAATAACCGAAGTCATCAGCATTCGCGGCGATATCCGCGATTGGGTTGCAGCGCACAGGATCTTTACGGAAGCCTCTTTCAGATTCAGCGGCTGGCTTCCTTTTTGTGCCCGCAAAATATCCATGTTTGACCTGCCTTTCAAACATGGATACCTGAAGGTACGCAATCGCTACCACGCCTGGGCCGATGCAGCCGGGATCCCTTTCAGCATGATCGAGAGCACCTATGCTGCCCATCCTGAAGAACATGACGATGCCCCCGTATTAATTCACGTTGGTGCACAATGGCGTTCCAAGCAGTATCCCAATGTCGCTGATCTGGCGGACCTCTTGAAAAAGTCCGGTAATCGTGTCACGATACTGGCCGGGCCGAACGATCCGCTGCCGCCGGGGATCTCCGCCGATATGGCGCAAAGGCCGAACTGGCCGGAACTTGTGGCGCAGTTGCGCAGTGCCCGGTATGTCGTCACCAACGACTCCGGCCCGCTGCACCTCGCATCTTTTCTCGGTTGCAGGGTCCTTGCCCTTTCCCGCTGCTCAAATATAACCGAATGGCTCCCCCCGGGCGCAATGGCCCTGTCTTCACCTTCCGCTCCCCGAGGCTACCGGCCAATACCGGATTACTGGTCTGATCAAATCCTGCCTGGCTGGCCCTCACCTGATGCGATCCTGACCCTTATAAACTCAGCAAACCAGTAAATACTGCAAGTTAACACCCCGCACTCCCCCCTACGGATGTCCCCTTGCCGGAATAAAACCAATTTCAGGCATATTTTCCTACAGCATAATTAGACTACCGCTGATTCACGTATTCACGGCATTTTGGTAGGTTAATAATCGACTGATTTTTCAAGTCAATATTTGAGTTGACTCTGCCGAGTTCTGACTTCCACTTCCTGAGGTTATGATGGATACGAATAGCGATCCGAAGATTTTGGAAACAAACAAGATCTATTTTCCAAACCTGAATGGCGTGAGATTCATTGCGGCCTTAATGGTAATTATCCAACATACTGAAGAAGCAAAGATTAAAATCGGTTTTCCTACTTCTTTCAGTAAGGATAGTGATCTTGGTGAACTTGGAGTTACTCTGTTTTTTGTCCTGAGTGGGTTTCTGATTACATATCTGCTGCATTCTGAAAAGCTAAGCTCTGGCAACATTTCCTTGCAAAACTTTTACACCCGAAGAATCCTGAGAATTTGGCCACTTTACTTTTTGATAATAATCCTGGGTTTTTGGATAATACCTGATTTTATACCTGTATTAAGAGATGCAGTTGGAAGTGGTGGTTTATCTGCAAATTATAGTACTCAATTACTGCTGGACATTTTTTTTATGCCCAATGTGGCCATAATCTTGTTCCCACCAATTTTGTATGTTTCACAAATTTGGTCAATTGGTGTTGAGGAACAATTTTATTTAATATGGCCGTTAATAATGAAATACTTCAATAATTCTCTTAAGCCGCTAATTGCCATAATCATTTTTTTTATTTGTTCCCGCGCTCTAACTCTTTTAATATTTACTTCGTTGCTGCGCGATTTTAACACGAGTCCTGATTTGCTTGCTGCGTTAGTATTTCTACGAAGGATATTAGGTCTTACCAGAATAGATTGCATGGCAGTTGGCGGCATAGGAGCCTGGATACTATTCAATCAAAAACATAAAATTCTTGACATGCTATATTCTAAATCAGCGCAGGTCGTAACGTATCTGTCTGTAATTGTATTAATGACTAATCTAATACACTTTAAATACGAGAGACATTTTCTATTCAGCATTCTGTTTACTATAATTATTTTGAATCTTTCATCTAATAAAAGATCAATTATTACATTAAACAACAGTATATTTAATTATTTAGGCAAAATATCATATAGCGTCTATATGTTTCATGCGATAGCTGTATCACTTTCAATAGAACTTTTATTAAAATACTATGTACCTGACCCAAATATATTTTCTTATAATGTTATGCTGTTATTCGCAAATTTATTTCTTTATTCATCAGTTATATGTTTAGTCACGGCAATATCAATGCTATCTTATACTTATTTTGAAAAGTATTTTTTGGCCAAAAAAATCAAATTCTCCACGATAATCAGCGGAGATAGCGTTGATACTGATGTCGACAATGAAAGAGCCATGATAAATATTGCACCACTCCTCTCCAAATAACCCGCATTAAGAAACATGGTGCTGACAACAGAGAGCACCAAAGCTGTTCAGTTCCTCCCAGCTCTATGCTATAATGTTACGTCTCGCCAAAAACAAGCCAGCTATCAATCGAACTAAACGCACTCGAAAGAATAAAATGAAAATGAATAAAAACCTCACCATCAACTCGGGATTCCTGCTTTCCCTGGTCTTTCTGGCTGCAATCGTCTTTTTATCCCATTCGTTTTTTGATCACTACACTAAACAGGATAAAGAAGAGAATTCAGTTTTCAGCCTGATCGTGACGCTGGACGAACTGATAAAATCTCTCAGGGACGAAAGGACAGCGCAGCGGGACTATATTAACACGGATGACAAGCGCTATCTCGAAGCATATAGAAGCGCTGTGCAAAGTGTAGACCGGGAACTTGGCACTCTCCAGGTCATGACGCATCACAGCTCCAGGTATCAAGATAAACTTGCCGGCATTATGATCTTGATACAGAAAAGGCAGAAAGCACTTGACGAAGGCATTGAAAATGGTCTGCGAAATACCAACGCCAGGGGAATGATAAGTGAGATTTTAGAGCGCGTTTCCGACATAAAAAAGCAAGCGATCCGTGATCTCCAGGAGTCTTCTGCGAGCCAGCAGCAAAATCTGAAAATCATCTGGTATATGCTGGTAATAAACGGCATCCTGGTTGTCATCCTGTTCAGTACCATCTTCCTGCTTTTAAGGAGGGATATTGCCCATAGAATGAAGGAAGATCTGGAGCTGAGGAGACATCGGGATCAATTGGACGAGCTTGTAACGCATCGAACCGAAGAGTTGCTGACAGCAAATCAACTCTTGCAGGCTGAGATGCACGTGCGCAAACAAGCTGATGCTTCTCTGCATAAACTGACCCAACACATGGAAATAGTTCGGGAAGAAGAACGTGTTGCGATCTCCCGTGATATTCACGATGAAATCGGGCAGTCTTTGACAGCACTGAAACTCGACCTTGCCTGGATGGAGCACAAATTCTTACCTGGAAATTCCGAATTCATCGGGCGATTGAATATGATGCGCTCATCTCTGGACCGCCTGATTGGCAAGGCACAAAACATTATTGCCGGCCTTCGCCCCCCTCTTCTCGACAGCCTCGGGTTTGTTGAGGCCATTGATTGGCAGGTCAGGGAATTCAAGCGCCGGAACGGTATTGCATGTCAACTGAATCTGGACAAAACGATCAATGGGCTTGACGAAAAGGCCTCTACGGCTTTAATTCGCATTGCAATGGAGGCGCTGACAAACATCTCTCGTCATGCTCAAGCAACAATGGTCAATGTTTCTCTTGTAAAAAGGGAAGAAACCCTTGTACTTGAGATATCCGACAATGGTCGCGGCATGTCATCGGAAGCAATCAACACTCCAACATCATACGGCCTTTTGGGCATGCGGGAGCGCGCCCATCTTTGTCACGGGGCACTCGCCATCAAGGAAACACCGGGAGGGGGCACTACCGTAAGCCTGACCATTCCCATGGAATCAGTGCAGGAGCAATCATGAAACGAATACTGCTTGTTGATGATCATGTAGTTGTCAGACAGGGATTGATACAGCTTCTTTCGATACTGCTGGATCCTTCCGTGGAATTCGATGAGGCATCCACGGGACAGGAGGGTATCGACAAACTTAATAGAACGGACTACAGCCTCGTGTTGGTAGACATATCTCTGCCTGGACGCAATGGACTGGATGTGCTCAGGCAGATGCGCCAGCTAAAGCCGAATATTCCGATTCTGGTGTTGAGCATGCATCCTGACGAGCAATATGCTGTTCGGGCTTTACGTGCAGGAGCTTCCGGATATGTAACCAAGGCCAGCGCCTCGGAAGAGTTGAAAGGTGCCATTGAAAAGGCTCTGAAAGGGGAAAAATATGTCACACCATTTCAGGCGACTCTCCTTGCCGATGCAATCAGTGAAGATCATGATGTCGCGGAGTTGCACAACCTTCTCTCAGACCGGGAGTACCAGTTTGCCTGCATGCTGACTTCCGGGAAGACCATGACGCAAATCGCCCAGGATCTTAATCTGAGCGTTAAAACGATCAGTTCATATCGCAGCCGTGTCCTTGAAAAGCTGCACCTCAGGACCAGTGCCGATATCATCAATTATTGTATAACTCACGGAATTGTCATGTAGATAGAGCAACTGCATGGATATCAGCAGAGTTTCAAGTGCCGCACCGCATCTCAACGGTAATGATAAAAAATATCCATCGTCAACATCGATGGCTGAATATCTCTCGCATATCGCTTTTCAAACGCCTTGAGCAGCAAGAGGCCACTACCGTCGCGTGCAATCAGCTACATGGCGTGCAGCGGCACGAATGTGCCGGGAACGGCCGTGGCCGTAATGGTGTTTTCGTGATGGACGCACCGTTACGCAGATTCCTCCCGAAATATCCCGAAAACCGTAAGCTCCAGAAGGCTGTATATCGATACAGCATAATGTTTGCCAACATGATAGCGCGCATGTTGGGCTCTGTGCGCAGGCGCGCAATTATTTTGCGGCGCTCCAAGCAGAAGCCAATTATAGAGACTGAGGATAGGCTATGAAAATGCTGGCTGTTGTAATTCCAATGCTAAGTTTTATAGTATTGCTGAGGAAAGAGGATTTTCGAGAACATTTTCTTATGTCAGCGATTATTAATGGTATTTTTATTGCTCTTTCGACGGAAATATTAAGCCTCTTCAAAGCAGTTGCGTATTTTCCATTATTAGCCTGCTGGTCTGCTTATACACTTGCGTTATTGGTGTGGAGAATACGTAGAAAAGGGGTTGAGCTAAATTTTGGCTCAACTGAATTGACCTTGTTTCAAAAAGTTATGCTCGTCTCCTTGACATGCATCATCGGAATAACAGGTATTACGGCCGTAGTAGCGGCCCCCAACAATTTTGATTCATTGACGTACCACTTGCCTAGAATTCTCCATTGGATTCAAAACGGCTCTGTAGAGCATTACCCAACCCATATCGATCGCCAATTGGTATTAGCCCCTTGGTCGGAATTTGCAATCATGCACCTGCAAATATTATCAGGTGGCGATTATTTATCCAACTCTGTTCAATGGCTCTCAATGCTTGGCAGCGCAATCGGTGTGTCGCTTATCACCAAAAAGCTGCAAGGAAGCGTGAATAGCCAAATTATTGCGGCTATCGTCGCAGTAACCGTGCCGATAGGAATTCTTGAAGCCACCAGCACCCAAAATGACTATACCGTCACATTCTGGCTGATATGCCTCTCCTACTATGTTATCAAGGCGAAGACATGCACCGAAACAAAGAACACTCTTTTACTGGGAATGAGTCTAGCGTTAGCAATATTCACGAAAGGAACGGCGTACCTGATTGCCTTTCCATTTATGTTGGTATACCTTTGGCGACTTGCTGCTACAGGGATAAGGCCCGCCACACGTAATCTGCTGACTGTCATTGCAGTTGTGCTCCTTGTCAACGGCGGACATTTCTCTCGAAATTATACAGTTTATGGCAACCCGCTTTCGCCGGGTACGGGAAACGACATAATCTGCAAACGATTCGATGTGGCAGCAGCTATTTCCTGTGTTACGAAGAATCTTGTAACGGAACTTTCGTCCCGTCTACCGAGTGCCAATGCGGCATTGAATTCGCTGACGAACTTTGTTCATCGTACCATCGGGATCGACGTCAACGATCGTGATCTCACGGCACACATAGATTTTGTCATCTTTCTGTCGCGAAATAATGAGGATTTTGCTTCCAACCCTCTACATATGATACTTATGCTGCTTGGAACGTTTACGCTTGTATGGCATCGGAAAAAATTTTCCCGGGATGTAACACTATACTCGTTAGCAATCATGCTAAGCTTTATTACCCTGAGTATTGGCATAAAATGGAATCCCTTCATCAGCAGATACTTTTTGCCGGTATTTGTGATGTCTGCGCCATTCATTGGCATCGTGTTTGACGGTGGCAAAATTCAATATTTTGCTAATTCATGTGCAATCGGCTTGATAGCTTTGTCGCTCACAATACTTGCCACAAACGAGATGAGGCCACTTGTCGGGGAAAAATCAATATTTTTAACAAGTCGGATAGATCAATATTTTATGGTGAATCCAACAGCTAAGCCATATTTTATTGCTCAGGCTGACAGAATAATGAGAAGTGGCGTACGCAATGTGGGAATAGTTGATCGAAATCAGAATATGTGGGAGTATTTAGTGTGGATTCTGCTTCAGAACAACGACGCAACTTATCGCATCGAACACATCGGAGTTAAGAACAACTCGGGTAAAATCAAGCTGAATGACTTCACGACATATATCTCCGTTACTATTTAGCATGGCAACTCAATATTACTTTCGGCGGCTTATCCGCCAAGGACTCCCTAAATTTTAAACCTTCTTGTATATTTTCCGATCGTTATATTGGTTACCGGTGTGAAGGCAGGAGATCTTTTCCGCATCTATTGGCCAGTATTTACGGTAAAAAATGAGCGCTATTAACTTTGTTGCCTGGTCTCTTGAAATTGAATTACGGTTTTACCAGGTACCCATTATATTATTGCTTTGCAGGGACATGTTTGTTTTGTTGAAAAACCATGCATGAAAAAAATTGATATCTGATGCTGTTTGAGCGTTTCAAATCAGGTAATAAGCTGCTGGAAACAACAAAGTGATTGTGCAAAAGGCATACAGGTGACAGATTTCATGAATGCATCCTGGACAAAATACCTGCCAAAAATCATTCAGGAATGGCTGAATGGCCGGCAGCAGCTGCAACAGGCAATCGGCAACACCGGCTGGCTGCTCTTCGACAGAATCTTTCGCATTGTGATCGGCCTGACCATTGGCGCCTGGATCGCACGCTATCTGGGGCCTGCCAAATTTGGTGAGCTAGCCTATGTTCTTTCTTTTATCGCTTTTTTTCAGGTCATCGCCGACCTTCAAGCTGACGGCTTCATAGTACGAGACATCGCACAAGAGCGCGGGGACGTTTCCGTCATTCTTGGCACTGCATTATGGCTCCGCTCAATTTTTGGTGTTGTTGCGTGGGCATCTGCTTCCGGTTTGATGCTCCTCCTCCATCCCGAAGATCAACAACTCTTTTGGCTGACTGCCATTATTGGCGGCACCATGGTATTTCGGGCGTTCGATACGGTTGACCTTTGGTTTCAAAGCCAAAGCCAGAGCAAAAGGACCGTATTTACAAAACTTGTTGCGTATTTATTTTCAAACGGCATAAAAGTCATACTTCTGCTCAATAATGCCTCACTGGTCGCCTTTGCCGGGGTCATTTGCCTCGAAGGCGCCGCAACCGCTCTCGGCCTGATTATAGCTTATCAGCGCTTTCCGACCAGAGATCGCTGGAAAGTCAGCTTCTGTCAGGTAAAAACACTTCTCTATTTGTGCTGGCCATTTATGATCAGCAGTTTCATGATTACTGTATTTATGAGAATTGATCAGATCATGCTCAAGGAAATGTTGGGTGAGAAGGCACTTGGTATTTATGCTGCAGCCCTCCCGATATCGCAAGTTTGGTCTGTCATACCATCTGTTCTGGTTATCAGCCTAGCACCGTTTGTTGCACGCAAAATGACTCGTGACGAAAACGAATATAAAGATGCTTTAGTAATAATATTTAGATTTTTTTCTATTTTTGCGTTATCTGTGGCAATCATGACATCATTAGCGTCATCATGGATAATTAAAGTTATGTATGGCCCGCAGTACGAATATTCAGCTGTAGTTCTCAGTGTTCATGTTTTTGTTAATGTACTTATTTTCCAAGGCATTGCCCAAGATCTATGGATAATAAACAAAAACGTAAGGATTGTAACTCTGATAAGCACTTTCATAGCTGCAATAATTGGAATATCTTTCAATGCGCTTTTGATAAGAAAGTTTGGTTCATTAGGTGCTGTTTTTTCTTATATAATTGCTCAAGGTGCTTCTATTGTTGTCATTCCATGTTTGTTGCAACGAGATTTGTTTAATTTATACAAAAGAGCATTTTTGGGTATAGAAAAAGCGAAAATTTAAATTTATAATAGTGCGGTAACAAATGATAAATGAAAGTCAGAGATGGGTGTTTGAAGACAGGGAATTTTGATGGGCTTTTTCTCGGATTATATAAAGCGCGAAGCGCTCCGCATTAATCGTCTTCTGGACACCTTGCATAACTTGAACCTCGTCGTCATCACTAAAGAGGACTTGGTCAAATTTCGCGGAGCGGGATACCGCCGGCAAATCCACTTCGCTCAGGAAGGGCATGACCGCGTCACGGAGTTGATCTCCCGCAACGAGCCAGTGCTGGTGGCGCGGCTCGGTTCGGTGGAGTTATCGTGCCTGCGCTTCTATCTGGAAAAAAGGGCACATAAGAAAAGGGGCTACAACAGAAAGATCAGAACTACCATGGCCAACCCGGCGGGATTCTTTCCGGTTAACGATGAATCTCTCGACGCTTTTGCGGAATTGTACCTGGAGCACCTGCCGCAGGTCGATATCATGGGGGTCTGGTTCAATCAATACGAAGATGTCATCTGCAACACCTATTGCCCGGATGCCGAACTGGTTGATCTCGACTGCCTCGAACCGTTCCGGTTCAGCAATCCCTGGAGCAGCAGACTGGCGGGTCGGAAGATACTGGTCGTTCACCCCTTTGTCGAGTCAATACAAAAGCAGTATGCGGAAAAACGGCATCTCCTCTTTCCATCTCAAGATGTTTTACCCGATTTCGAATTAAAAACACTCAAAACGGTACAGTCCATAGCCGGTTCAAAGGTGGATTTTGCGACCTGGTTCGATGCGTATCGTCACATGTGCTATGAGATCGCCAGGGTCGATTTTGATATCTGCATCATCGGAGCGGGCGCGTACGGCCTCCCGCTCGCGTCATTTGCCAAGAAAATGGGAAAGCAAGTGATCCATCTTGGCGGCGTCACCCAGATCCTGTTTGGCATAAAAGGGAGGAGATGGGAGCGAGAGTATGCCGACAGCACCGCAAAACTGTTCAATGAGCATTGGGTGCGACCTCTGCCATCCGAAACCCCTGCAAATAAAGACAAGATAGAAAAAAGCAGCTATTGGTAAATGATGGGGGCACTTCATGGCGTTACCTGACGGCCTACACCATATTTTTTATGAAACCGGTATACCGCCGGATGTTGAGCACTGTATTGAGAAAATTTACCAAAGTTCTTTTTGCGTAATCAAATATTTTGAGCTATTTCAGGACTATTGCAGCCTCAATGCGTTGGTCATCTCGCGCGGCACGTCCGATCCCATACATGCAATTGTATATGCCGTTTCAGGTAAGGAAATAAATGTATTAAACGAGCTCGTTGAAATCGAGCACGAGTACGTACAGTATTTTGCCGACGCAGTGTTCAACAGATATCCCGCAATCACAACACTTAATTTTAACCGTCTAAAAAGCAGGATTGTGAATTTGCATTACCCATGGCGATGTTGGAAGACATCTCAAGATATTGCCATACCACTGCCACCGTCTTTCGATATTTATCATTCACAATTGGGCAAACAGACTCAAAAACATATCAAATATTACATTAACAGGCTTCACAGGGAATACAGTAACGTCGCTTTTCATGTTGCCGCGGCTCATGAAACAGATGCTTCCGTAATCGGCAGAATAATCAACATGAACCGACTACGCATGAAAGACAAAAACATTCGATCCGGATTCGATAATGTGTTTGAAGAGAGGATCGCAGAATTTTGTCGTTACTACGGATTGGTAGGCACGATGAGTCTGGGCGACAAGATAGTTGCGGGAACCATCTGCTATGAAGTCGGTAGCCAGGTATATCTGGAGGCAATCTCACATGACCCGGATTACAACAAATATAACGTTGGCCAAGTCTGCCTCTACCTGACCGTGAAACATATGATTGAGAGGGGTGCCGCTTCGTTTCACATGCTGTGGGGCGAGAATGAATACAAATACAGATTTCTCGGGGTAAAAGAGAATCTGTACTTTATATCAATTTACAGATCTTATTCGTCCAAATTAAGGAGTATCCCTAAGCTGGCACAACACACCTGCTCGTACATATTCAGACAACTTGACTATCTAACAACAAAATATATCATCAACCGGTACAGACAGAAATGCTGACCCCAGCAAAATGCGACAGATCTGTCATTTCAGAGAATCCACGCCTGCATGTCAGCGACCTCTGTGCCCACAAAATCAACGGAGGGCTTTTCAAAACGTTCTATGGCAAGGAGGCCTCACTTTTTTACTTCGGCAGAGGCGCTCTCTGGCATGCCATACAATCAATGCACCTGTCTCCATCGGATACTGTCCTTGTCCCTTCCTATCACTGCGGAGTAGAGATTGAAGCGGTATCAATGGCGGGAGCGCAGCTTCGTTATTATGACGTACAGGAAGACTTAACCATCGACGTATCCGACCTGAAAAACAGAATTGATGCCGGCACCAGAGCAATTTTGCTTATTCATTATTTTGGCTTTCCCCAACCTGTCGAAGAGATCAAAGCCATCTGCTCGACTAGTAATATCATGCTCGTTGAAGACTGCTCCCAGGCATTGTTTTCCTCCTTCAATGGAAAAGCGCTTGGGACTTTTGGCGATATGGCCATATTCAGTCAAAGGAAAACATTGCCCCTCCCCGATGGAGGCGCGTTATTGCTCAACAATTCTGAGCTGACACCAGCGCTTCCAGCCAAAAGGCCGAGTGATTACGTTGCTATAAAAAAGACCCTTGGTATGCTGTTTCGCTCCATGCTTAACCTTAATCCCCACAATGAATTGCCCTACCCTTTCGAACGCATGGCAACCGTGATCAACAGGCTTGTTGCGAGAAAGTCCGGCATCAGATACAGTACCGGCATGGAAATCGATATCGACAGGTGCTGCCTCACAATGTCCGGCACATCAAAACAGATTATGAACCGTACCCGGATAGAACATGTCATTCAGCAAAGACGTGATAATTACACCTGCCTGCTGAGGCACCTTACGGAGTCACCCTGTATCAGGATCGTCCGGGACCAGCTCCCTGACGGAGTATGCCCACTTTTTTTTCCAGTGAAGATTGAGAGGGTATGCAGGCGTGACATGCAGGATCGACTGCAGAGAGCTGGAATCGGTACTTTTGTTTTTGGTGAGGAGTTACATTCAAGTTTACCATCAAATCAATTCCGGAATGCAGTGAAGCTATCACAAAATATTCTCTGTCTCCCTGTGCATCAGGACCTGCAGCCTGCAGATATGTCATTTATAGCGGAAACTTTACTAAGGACAGTCAGGGAGCTGGATAATGCCGATTCTCACTGATGTCAGGAATGCTCTGGCTTTCATCTGTCGCGGTGAATTCAAGGAATTCCTGTTCCGATTGCGGGTTTATTTCAGCAAGATCGATTTCCACTATGTATCGGTACATGATCTTGGTCTTTCCGCGGACAGAAGCCATGATTACCGACATTCCGGCGGTGTCCACCTTGAAAATGTCCTCAACCATCTGAATATCACTCACGAAGACGCCATTGTGGATTTTGGAGCAGGCAAGGGAGGAGCATTGGTCACTTTTACCAAATATCCTTTCTCAAAAATCACGGGAGTTGAACTGCTGCCGGAACTGGTGGCCATTGCAGAACAGAACTTCAAAGTGCTTACCATTTCCAATGCCACCATGGTCGTCAGTGATGCAGCCGAATTCACCGACCTTGATGTCTATAATTATTTCTATTTCTACAGCCCGTTCCCGCGTGGTGTTATGGCTGCTGTCATGCATAACATTCAATCTTCCCTTCTGAAGAAACCTCGCACCGCGCATCTGATTTATTGCAATCCGGAATTTCATGACATCGTGGAAAAAGATTCTCCTTTTCGTAAAACAGGAGAATTTACCCATCACCAACTCCGTCTTCCCATTTACGTATATTCAAACAAGCCATGATAGTACATGCCGGAAAAATCAAAAGTTCTGCCCGCTCACTGGTATGCACGCCCTTTAACCATCTGCTCAATCTCGTCGATCCACCGGTAATTATCCTCCTGTACCATCGGGTAACCACTCTCACATCCGACCCGGAGATGCTGGCCGTTACGCCGGACAACTTCCGAGCACAGATGAGGTGTTTGAAAGAGACTGCTCCGTTGGTCAGATTCGAAGAAGACTGGTCGAAGGTGACGAAGCCTGCCGTGGCCATAACCTTCGACGACGGCTATGCCGATAATGCGCTGGAGGCGCTGCCGATTCTTGAGGAAATAGGGGTGCCGGCAACATTCTTTGTCAGCACCGGGACGACCGGTACCACAAAAGAGTTCTGGTGGCATGAACTGGAGCGAATAATTTTTGAGACGCAGAATCTTCCGCCCGGCTTTACCCTGAAAGACGATAGTTTTGAAAAAAGCTGGCCGACCCGCGACCTCAAGGAGCGGCAAGCTTTTTACCAGGGGATCGTGGGACTCATGACCAATGCCGATGCCGCGCACCGTGACAACTGGCTCGCGCAGCTGCGTCGCTGGGCGCATTCTGAAGACGCAATCGCCAACATTCACCGTGCCATGACAACAGAGGAATTACGGCTGCTTGCAGGGAGTCGATGGGTTACCATTGGCGCCCATACGGTGACACATACCCAGCTGTCATCTATCTCCCCTGATGCACAACGTGAAGAAATAGTCGAATCAAAAAAACAGCTGGAAGCGTGGCTTGGCCGGGAGGTCACCACGTTTTCCTACCCGTTTGGCAAACGGTGCCATTATACGACTGAAACGGTGGCATTATGCCGTGAGGCCGGATTTAGCAAAGCCGCCGCCAATTTCCCCGGTCAAGCGCACCGCTGGACCGATCCTTACCAGATCCCTCGTCATCTGGTCCGCAACTGGTCGGCGGAAATGTTCGCCGAGAAGCTGCGAGGGTTCTGGACACGATGAGGGTTCTTCATATTAACGCTGCCGATATTGAGGGTGGAGCGGCCAAAGCTGCGACCCGTTTGCTGAGAGGGCTTTGTGACCGGGGAGCAGACGTCAGGCTCTATGTTCAGAGAAAGTCCGGGGACGACACCCAGATCGACGGGCCACGGTCACTGTGCGAAAAAGCGATGGGCTTTGCCCGACCGACCATTGAACAACTCATGTTCGGCATCACACCCGGAAAAGTGAAGGGGCCGTTTTCTGCCGCCTTTCTGCCGGATGGGTTATCGGCTAAAGTGACCGGTATGACGCCCGATATCATCCATCTTCATTGGGTGGCACGCATGATGCGTCTGGAAACACTGCAACGCTTCAACCTGCCGATTGTCTGGACCATGCACGATTCCTGGGCCTTTACCGGCGGCTGCTATTTGCCCGGTGACTGCACCCGCTACCGAGAAGCGTGCGGTAATTGCCCGGTTCTCGGCTCTTCCCAAAATGATGACCTTTCACATCGTGTCTGGCAGAGGAAACAGAAAGCCTGGCAAAATTTGAATTTGACGATTATAGCTCCGAGCCGTTGGATGGCTGAGTGCGCACGTGCAAGTTCGCTCTTTCGTAATTCTCGCATTGAGGTCATTCCCAACGGGCTTGACCTCAATCGCTTCAAGCCGCTTGACCAGCGCACGGCGCGTGATATTTTGTCTCTTCCCCAAGGGAAAAAATTGATGCTGTTCGGCGCAAAGGGAGCCACAAGTGACCGGAACAAGGGATTCCACCTGCTCTCGGAGGCGCTTCGAGAGCTGGCAACAGACAGGATGATCAACAACTCGACAGAACTGATCGTATTTGGCTCGTCAGAACCGGACCCGCCGCCGAACCTCGGCTTCAAGACACATTACCTGGGATGGCAGCACGACGATGTCACTCTTGCGCAGCTCTATGCTGCAGCAGACGTATTTATCCTGCCATCGCTCCAGGAAAGCCTCGGGTACACTGCCATGGAATCCATGGCTTGCGGCACCCCATGCGTTGCTTTCAACCAGGGTGGAGTGCCCGATTTGATAGACCATGAACAAAACGGCTATCTTGCCCGGCCTTTTGATCCGGTCGATCTGGCACAAGGTATTGCCTGGGTGCTGGAAGACGATCAGCGACGTAATGAGTTCAGGGTTCTGACACGAAAAAAAGTGGCAGGGGTGTTTGCAATCGAAAGGATTGCAGAAAGACATCTGGAACTTTATCGCAAAATCTGTGGTAATTAATCGTAGATCACTGAGAAACATTCGGTTGCATTTACATCATGGTTGACCATTGAAGGATGCGCAGTAAATGGACCTAATAATAAACGGCCAATACAACATCGGCCACATCTGTACCCGATTGCAGTGTGAGCGGGGCCTCGGTGACAAACGTGCATTTCGCTGGATATCAGCTCATCTGGAAAAGACCGACTATAGTTTCAACGCATTAGACCGCGAATCCAGCAGGTTCGCCAATGTTCTACTGTCGCTTGACTTTGCTGCCGGTGATATTTTCTTCACCTTCCTTCCCAAAACACCCGAACAGTTCTTCAGCTTTTTGGGGGCGTTAAAGCTTCAGGTCATCTGCGGAACCCTTTTTTCAAACTTTGGTGATGAAGCCATCCTTGACCGCCTTGGTGATGCCAATGCCAAAGGCGTAATCATCAAGAAGAGCCTGCTCAAAAAGATCCTCCGTGTTCGCGACCGGCTACCGTACCTAAAATTCATTATCGTGATTGACATTGAAGAGCACCTTTCGGCTGACATCCGCAGTTATCAGGTACTGATGCGTGAAGCCTCCGATGATTTTGTCGCACGTCCGACCGGCCCCGACACACCATCGGTACTGCATTACACCTCCGGCTCCACCGGCAAACCCAAGGGTGTGCTGCATGTACATCGCAGCATCCTGCACCAGAGTAGAACCGCCCGAGAAGTGTTGAATCTGAGTGATTCTGACATCTTCTGGTGCACTGCGGATCAGGGGTGGGTCACCGGCACCTCTTACGGCATCATCGGCCCCTGGAGTCTGGGTATCACCCAGATTCACTACGGTGGCGGTTATGATGCCACACTCTGGATCGAGCTTCTTCGGAATGAGTCAGTCACCATCTGGTACTCTGCTCCGACCGCCATGCGCATGCTGATGCGCGAAGAGTCAGGACTTTTCAAAGAGTATGATCTGGCCGCACTCAGGCACATCTTCAGCGTAGGCGAACCGCTCAATCCCGAAATCATTATCTGGGTGAAAAAAACCCTCGGGAAAAACATATACGACACCTGGTTTCAGACCGAAACAGGCGGTATCATGATTACCAACCGTCCCGGGCTTGAGGTCAGGCCCGGTTCCATGGGCATGCCGCTGGAAGGAATTGAAGCAGCAATCATTGCCGATGATGGCGAACTACTCGGCAATAATCAGCAGGGCAACCTCTGCCTCAAGCTCGGGTGGCCATCCATGTTCGTCGCATACCTCAACAACAACTCTGCCTACAACCAAAAGTTCAGCAACGAGTATTACTGCACCGGCGACACGGCGGTTCGTGATGATGAAGGATACTACTGGTTCAAGGGACGTAGCGATGATGTCATCAATACCGCTGGCCACTTGATCAGCCCCTTCGAGATTGAAAGCGCCCTGCTGGAGATCGAGGAGGTGGCCGAATCTGGAGTGATCGGTGCACCGGATGAACTGTTGTATGAAAAAGTTGTAGCATTTGTCTGCCTCCACACTCAGTATGCCCGAACTCGGGAGCTCGAACTTAAAATCAGACTCCATATAAGCAACAAGGCATCTTCCATAGCGACCCCGCAAGAGATTATTTTTGTCAACAGCGTCCCCAAAAACAAAAGTGGCAAGATTATGCGGCGGGTACTCAAGGCCCGCTACTTGGGACAAGATTCCGGAGACATTTCCACACTGGAGGATTAAACATGGAGTTACAGGAAAAATTGAACCGAATTTTTTGTGACGTATTTGATGATGAAGACATCAGTATTACCCCCGGAATGACCGCTAATGACATAGACGGTTGGGATTCCCTGTCGCATGTCAACCTGATCGTCGCCATAGAAACGAAGTTCAACATCAGGTTTTCCCAGAAAGAGCTTCTGACCTTTAAAAACGTCGGCGATCTGACAGGTTGTATTTGCGGCAAGATATCCACCTGACCGTCAGAGCCTAATGCCATTCAACTCTCTTACATACTTCCTGTTTTTGCCGGCCGCTTACCTGGTATTTTACCTTGCAGGCGAACGGGCGCGCTGGTTCATACTGCTGGCGGCAAGTCTGCTGTTTTATGCTGCCCTGAATGTTCCGTACCTGCTGGCGGTCTTGACGCTGGTTGCGATAACGACGTACTGCTTCGGGATATGGCTGGACCGGTCGGACACTTCGAAAGCCAGGCGTTTTCTGTTATGGAGCGGCATCACGATCAATGTACTCATCCTGATCGCTATGAAATATCTGCCGTTTCTCTCGGAGAACCTGCAGACGCTGTCGGCACTGCTTTCGCTCGACACACAGATTCAGCCGGTCAAGGCGTTTGTCGCTATCGGAGTTTCCTACTATGTCTTCCAGGCCATATCCTACCTGATCGACATCTATCTTGAAGTCGAAAAGCCGGAACGGCATTTCGGTTATTTCGCACTGTACCTGGCTTTCTTCCCCAAACTGCTGCAAGGGCCGATCGAACGGAGCGGGGATCTGATTCCGCAACTCAAGGAAAAATATGAGTTCAACTATGGCAACATGCGGTTTGGCCTGCTACTGTTCACATGGGGGCTATTCAAGAAGGTAGTGATTGCCGACCGCCTCGGCATATTCGTGGATACAGCGTATAACGATGTCCACGCCGTCTCCGGCCTGTCATTGCTGCTGGCAACCTATGCCTATGCTTTCCAGATCTACACGGACTTCTCCGGCTATACCGACATGGCTCTTGGAAGTGCACGGCTCTTCAACATCACCCTGACCCAGAACTTCAACAGTCCCTATCTTGCCACATCAGTTGCTGATTTCTGGCGGCGCTGGCATATTACTTTTTCCCGCTGGATACTCGACTATATCTTCAAGCCGCTGCAGATGCAGTGGCGCAACTGGAAAAACTGGGGATCAGCTACGGCACTTCTTGTAACGTTTCTGGTATCAGGGATCTGGCACGGTGCAAGTTGGGGGTTTGTGATCTGGGGCGGGTTGCATGGCCTTTATATGGCATGCTCGGTTTTTTACAGGACCGGCAAGAAGAGACTTCATAGAGCGTTGAAGGTCGAAAACAGTTGGCTTTTGAGGGTGTGGCAGATCTTTGTAACGTTCAATCTGGTAAGCTTTGCCTGGGTTTTTTTCAGGGCCAGGAACCTTGACGACGCATTCACCATACTTTATAAAATCTCCCACTTTTCATTCAATATCGTTACAATCAGGTATCTTCGCAATACTGTCGGCGGTTTAGGCATGACGCAAGCGGATGTGGGTATATTGCTGCTTTGTGCCATTTTTGTAGCCGTTATTTCCTACTGCG
>Ga0134124_10001355_pt1 | contig 19701 bp, 11 predicted proteins | sample KB304_FD_96880 | JGI IMG/M metagenome (GOLD analysis project Ga0134124, IMG submission 96880) | Terrestrial soil microbial communities without Nitrogen fertilizer from Kellogg Biological Station, Michigan, USA - KB3-0-4 | ecosystem: Environmental > Terrestrial > Soil > Unclassified ...
CCACGCGGGCGGCACGAATTCGCTGCTCGCCGTGCTCGCGGTGCTTTCCGGCCTCACGCTCGTGCTGCCGAACTACACGAAGTCCACGCCGGGCCCGATGTACAACTCCGCTCAGCTCATCTTTGCCTCGGCGGCGTCGCTCGTGCTCTATGGTTGCCTGATCTTCGCGCAGACCAAGACGCACAAAGACTACTTCGAGACGCCGGGCGCCGAAGATGGCGGGGGGCACGGCGGTCCTCCGCCGACGCTCGCCCTGGCGTGGCTCAGCTTTGGTTGCCTGATGCTGAGCCTCATTTCCGTCATCGGCCTGGCGAAAACCTTGAGCCCCGCGATTGAAGCGGGCATCGACGCGGTGGCCGCGCCACGCGCGACGGTGGGCATCGTCATCGCCCTGCTCGTGCTCGCTCCAGAGATGTTCGCGGCCTTGTCGGCCGCGCGTCACAATCGCCTTCAGACCAGCCTGAACCTCGCGCTCGGTTCGGGCGCAGCGAGCATCGCGCTCACCATCCCGGTGGTCAGCGCGTTCGCCATCCTGACGGGTCGCACCTTGATCCTCGGCATCGACTCGATGCACGTCGGATTCCTCGTACTCACATTCGTCACCAGTGGCCTCACCCTGGGCCGCGGCAGCACGACCGCCCTCCAAGGCCTGACTCACTTGGTGCTGCTCTGCGCGTTCGTCGCGTTTTCGTTCATCCCGTAGTCGTCGCCGCGTTCGGGGTCTCGCGCTTACACGTGCGCACACGCATGCGCGAGTTTGCGCGCGAGCGCGTGAGCGCGTGAGCGCGACCTGCGATATAGTTCATGGGTTTAAATGAAACGTGCGCACTCGAGCGCACGGCAATCTCGCTTCAAGGGTGGTGATCCATGATTGGTCTGCGTACGCAACATTTCCTGTGGCCCCTGACTGCAATCGCAACCTTGGGCGCAGCGCTGGGTGTGCAGGCCTGTTCGGGCAAGGTGCAGCAGCCTTCGGATTGTGCGAACGCAAGCTGTGGTGGCGCTTTCGGAGCATCCGGCAGCAAAGCGGAGGGCGGCAGCGCTGCAGTCTCGGGGCTCGCGACGGATGGCGGTTCTGGGCCCATGGTCAACACCTGTAGCAATGGCTCGAAAGACCCCGACGAGGCCGATGTCGATTGCGGCGGCCGCAGTCACTGCGACCGTTGCACCCAAAATGCCAAATGCGCCGTCAACAGCGACTGCGAGACCCAGTATTGCAAGTCCGGTCGCTGTTCGGAACCGACCCGCACGGACAAGGTCAAGAATCAAGACGAGACAGGCGTCGACTGCGGCGGCCCTTGTCTGCCGTGCGACCTCGGGGCGCCATGCGCGAGCAACAATGACTGCGAGGGCCAGTACTGTGCCAACGACGTTTGTGCGGATCACTGTCTCAGCAAAGTGCGGGAGTCGGACGAGACGGACTTGGATTGCGGAGGCAGCACGTGCAAACCGTGCGCAGATAACCGTAAGTGCGACCAGGGCTCGGACTGCCAGAGCGGGTCCTGCTCGAAGGGGAGATGCGTTAGCGCGACCTGTACCGACCAGGTCCAAAACCAAGACGAGACCGATGTAGACTGCGGCGGCGTTTGCAGTAGCGCCATGGGTTGCGCCATCGGCAAGCACTGCAAGACCGCGGCCGACTGTGACAGCTATGTTTGTTCCGGCGGCAAATGCGCGGCAGATCTGCTGATCCCCGCCGCGGATGTGATCGATGATTTCGAGGACGGCGATCTCCTGCTTCCGACCCCCGCGCGCGCAGGGCGCGTCGGCAATTGGTACCTATTCAATGACGGGAGTGGGGCCGGGACCTTCAACGTGCTCGCCATCGACCGTGGGGCATCCAGTACCGACGGCCTGCGCGTGGCGGGCAAAGATTTCTCGACGTGGGGCTCTGGCTTGGGTGTGGACTTCAACTCCTCAGCCGGCGGTCAAGCAACCAAGGCTCCCTACGACGCCTCCGCCTACAGCGCGGTCACCTTCTGGGCTCGCGCTCTGAACCCAACGGACATCAAGGTCACTCTGCCCGACGTCGACACGGACGCGGCCGGCAATACCTGCTCTCTCTGCAGCCATCACTATTACAAGACCGTATCGGTAACGGCGACCTGGCAGCGTTTCACGGTTTCGTTCTCCGAGCTCGCGCTCGAGGCCGGCGGCAGTCCTGTCCCGTCCGCGTTCAAACCGAGCGCTTTGATTTCGCTGCAATTCATGTTCCCGTTGGGCGCGAGTTACGATGTGACTGTCGATGATGTGGCGTTCATCAAGTAACCGCTCCACGGTCGCGCGCTGCTTCAAATAAATGACCTAAATTTACCGCTTGGCTCCGTCTGCGAAATAGCCGGAGCCATGTCGAAGCGTCTTTCTCTGAGCAGCCTCACGAAGCTCGCGCGCGATACCGTTCAGCGTCCGAATGCTAGCGAGCTCGAGCGCAGCCTCGACTGGCTATCCGCGCGCGTCGCCGCACACACATCGCGGCGAGCCAATGCGGTGCGCTGGGTACTGGCGGGACTCGGTGCGCTTTTTTGCACGCTAGTCAGCGTCGAGGCGGCTTCGGTCTGGCCTGAGAGTGCTCGTGAGCTGCCGACGCTCGCCTATCACATCGAAGGCGGCAGTGTGCTCGCGGGCGGCTACCTGCGCGAAGCGGGCAATGGTGGCGTTCGGCTGTTCTACAGTGATGGAACCCATGTCCAACTGATGCCCGGTGCACGCGGACGTGTACCCTCGCTGGACACAGCAGGAACGCGCGTCGTGCTCGACCAAGGGAGCGCATCCTTCAATCTGGCCCACAGTGACGCGCGAAGGTGGCAAGTCGAGGCGGGCCCCTTCTCGGTCGCAGCCGAGGGAACGTCGTTCACGGCCTCGTGGGACCCACCGAGCGAGCGCTTCGAACTCCGGCTGCAACACGGTCGCGTCGCGGTCAGCGGCCCCATCGCTGGCGGTGATATCGAACTACGTGCAGGCCAACGCTTGCTCGTCGATCTGCCCAAGCGCGAGACGTTGATCACCGACGAGCAGGCCGCCGCAGCGACCGCCCTCGTTCAAGCGCACGGAACGAGCTCGTCGTCCGCGCTCATCGCGACGCTACGCCGGGCAGCGCGCGTCGACCAGTGAACCCTGAGTCGCCGCGCGCGCCAACGGCGCGTCATCAAAACTACGGCAGGTTCGCCGACTTGACGGTCCAGCCGCTGTCCGTGCAGATCTTGCAGGTCGAGCCGACGAGGTAGCCCTTGCCCGTGGCGCCCGTGTCACCCTTGAGCTGCCAGTTCAGCCAGGCCAAATTGACCTTGTTGAACTCACCTCGGGGCTGCCCCAAATCACCACCGTGCCCGAGGCTGGTTTTGGAAAAATAGACGATCGGGATCCCCTTCGCGCTGATCGCGTTGTAGTCGTTTAGCCCGTTCTCGTAGGCGATGTCGCTCGATCCGCCGTTCATGATCTTGAATGGCGTGTGAATCTTGGCGTAGAGCGCAGCGTTCGCGCCCATGAGCCCGCTGCTGGTGATGCCGATGGCACTAAAGCGGGGATCGCCCGAGGCGTTCTCGGACATCAAGCCACCGCACGAAAAGCCGTCAGCGGCGATTTTCGTGGTCTCGAGGCCTTGGTAATACGCGCTGCACGACTTGCCGTTCTCGGCGATGGCCCAGGTGATGTAGTCGAGGAACGCTTTGCCATCTTGCCCGCCCGCACAAGCATTGGCGCTGCCCGGTGTGCCGTCTGCCACGATGAAGTAACCCCAAGAAGCGATCTCGCCCATCGCCGCTTGATTCGAGTAACCGTCTTGAGAGCAGCCGCCCTCTCCCCAAACGAGGATGGGATACTTTTCGGTTCCCAGATCTGCCGGCCGGTAGATCGTGCCGCACTTGATCCCGTTCTCAGAATTCGTCTCGATCACGACCTTGTGCGGCCCAGTTCCGGTGACGGTCTTGCCCGTGGCCTTCGACGCGGTGCAGGTGCCGCCGGTCGAGGGTTGTCCGCCACTGCCATTGCCGCCCGCCGAGGAGCCACCCTTGCCACCGGCACCTCCCGAGCTCGCCCCGCCCTTGCCGCCGGCGCCAGCTGCGCTGGTGCCGCCCGCACTCGTGCTGCCGCCCTTGCTCCCGCCGGTACCACTGCCTCCCGTTGCGCTCCCTCCAGTGCTGGAACTGCCACCTGTTGCGGGAATGGTACCCGACCCGGCCGAGCCGCCGCTCGCGGTGGCTGAGCCACCCGTCGCGGCTTGGCCTCCCACGCCCGGCTTCCCGCCCGTCACCCCCGAGCCGGCGGTTCCGGAAGGACGCGAGCCACCAGTGCCCCCCGGATCGGCCGTGTCACTGCCGGAACACCCCACACCTCCGGCGGCGATGCCCAAGAGACCCAAGACCAACGTCGGCAACTGTAGACGGTTTGTTTTCATATGCGTCGCTTTCCGCATGCAGAAGCCTGCACGTGAGGAAAGCGGTTCAAAAAAGTGCCACTGGTGACGACAGCGTATTTGTGTGACGCGGTTGGATTCGCGCGTGGAGCGGCGCTCCGAGCTCGAAGATCCCAAGTGGACCAGGAACCACCGAAGTCGAGATCACGAATTCACTCTCGAGTGCGCCACCCAGTATCGAGGCATTGCACACTCAATCACTGACGCCTCGACACTCCGGGTGACATCCATCCTGTCCTTGCAGCGAATCGCTCGTTGAAGCGGTCCCCCAACGACGATCGTGATCGAATGAAGGAATCGCGGCCGCCGGGTGAATACGGGGCAAAGCCACCGAATGTTCACCCTTCCTCGAGCTGCGGGCGTGTGCCTGGCGGCGTTGCTCACGTGTGAAAGCGCGATCGCCCAACCGACTTCGGAGTTGCCGCCGCCCGTCGCAACTCCGGAGTTGCTGCCGCCCGTAGCGACGAGCAACACCGACGTGCCGTATCCCGAGGGGGCAACGGGCGACGCTTCCGTGTTGCTCGAGTTGGTCGTGGAGAAAGACGGGTCGGTTTCGAGCGCGACGGTGGTCGAGGGCGTCGAGCCCTTTGCCGAGCGCGCACGGACCACGGCCTCGACTTGGCGCTTCACGCCGGCCCAGCGCGATCGAAAGGCCGTCAAGGCTCGCATTCGCGCGCGCGTCGCGTTTCATCGCGAAGCCGACGAGCCCGCTGTGCCGACGCCCGGCGCGGTTTCTTCGCCGGTCGCGAGCGCGGCGCCCGAGCCCGCGCCGAAGCCGGAACCAGCGGTTGAAATCACCGTCGTGGGTGAGCGGCGCGAGATCGGTCAAACCACTCTCAGCAAGAGCGACGTGCGCGAGATGCCGGGTGCCTTTGGGGACGCCTTTCGAGCGATCGAGGCCTTGCCGGGCGTGAGCCCCCTCGTCAGCGGCATCCCCTATTTTTACGTCCGCGGCGCGCCACCGAACAACGCCGGATACTACGTCGACGGCATTCGGGTCCCGCTCCTGTTTCACCTGGGACTCGCGCAAAGCGTGATTCATCCGGGCCTGATCGATCATGTCGACTTCTTCTCGAGCGCCGCGCCCGCGAGCTACGGTGGCTATGCGGGACCGATCATCGCCGGGCAAACGCGCGCCCCGGCGCAGGCCGCTCACGGCGAGGCCAACTTGCGCTTGGTGGACGCTGGCGCCCTGCTCGAAGCGCCGTTCGCCAGCGGGCGCGGCAGCGCGCTGCTGGCCGGACGCTACGGCTACCCGGGCCCCGCCCTATCCGCCTTCACGGACGACATGAAGATTGGCTATTCAGACTACCAAGCGCGGGTGACCTGGAATCTGAGCAGTCGCGACACGCTCGGCTTGTTTGCTTTCGGCAGCCACGACTACCTCGCGACGCGCTCGCCTTCCGGCGATCCCGAAGCCAGCAAAGAGCTCATCGAGCAATTCGTGTCCGACTTTCACCGGCTCGATCTGCGCTACGACCACGCTTGGAGCGAGGGCAAGCTGAGGGTCGCGCTGACCGGCGGATACGATCGGCAAGGGGCCTCGCCCAGCTACATGAGCAATCACTCGCTCGGCGCGCGCCTCGAAATCGAACAACGGTTCACGCCAGCGCTGCGCTTTCGCGGGGGAGCGTCCGCCAGGTTCGAAGACTACGGCCTCGAAATCACCCGCCAAGGCCCGCATGAGCCCACCGTTCCACAGAGCGCCGACCCGCCGCCCACGAACCTCAACGGCGGTGTCCATGGGGACGTCGTTTGGCGCATGGCTTCGCGCGTGGAGCTGGTGTTGGGCGCGCGCGTCGACTTGTATGCCTCGACCCGCCGTGAGCCGGCGCCGAGCACCGCGCACGCGAAAACCATCGTGCCTGCCGTCGACCCGCGCCTTTCCACTCGCGTCACGCTTTCGCCCGGTGTCGCATGGCTATCGAGCATCGGCCTTTCGCATCAATACCCCAGCCTACGCGTGGGTACCGTGCCAGGCCCCATGCTCTCGATCCCGGGATTTCCATTTGGCGACCGGCAACTGCAAAGCGCCGCGCAGTTGAGTCAGGGGGTCGAGCTCGGGCTGCCTGCGGAGCTCACGTTCAGCGCCACCGGCTTCTACTCGCAGTTTTGGGGGCTGACGGATTTGAGCCAGAGTTGCTTTCAACTCGAAATGGGCCTGATCCCGAACCCCATGCCGGGCGAACGGGTGCCGCCGTACGTTTGTCCCAACAATGATCCGGTGCGCGGTCGCGCCTACGGTCTGGAACTGATGCTGCGCCGGCCGTTTTCCAAGCGCTTGAGCGGATTGCTCTCGTACACGCTGTCGCGAGCCACCCGCGAAGCGCACTTCATCACGGCATCCGGGGTGGATGACGTGGCCACGGTAACGAGCGAGTTCGATCGCACCCACGTGCTCAACGCCGTTCTCTCCTATGACTTGGGCCGGCGCTGGCGTGTGGGCGGCAGATTCCTGTTCTACACCGGCACCCCCTACTCCAATCTGGATGGCAGCTTGCCCGTGCCGCCCTACAACGCCTACCGCAACCCCGCGTTCTATCGCCTGGATTTCCGGCTCGAGAAACGCTGGCGACTCGGGCAAGACGGCTCGATTGCCTTCGTTTTGGAAGGCCAGAACGTCACGCTTCGTAAGGAAATCAGCGGCTTGGGCCTGGACTGCGAGGGACAACCGACGGCCCAAGGTGAGACGACGACGTGCACGAGGTCGACCGTCGGCCCGCTCACCATTCCCAGCATAGGCGTCGAAGCGTTTTTCTGAAATTCTCGAGCACCCCCTGAAGGATTGGCTCGCCCCACGCGAAGACCAGTGAAACCCCTGTCATGCACCCCCGCCGCACAGCCCTCTCTGCCGCCTCCCTGGCCATCCTGGCGGGCGTGTGCTGCCCCAGCCGGGCAACGGCGGCAGAGCGTGGCTGTCCCGGTGTGAGCATCGAGTCGGACGCGGGCTTCCGCGCGCGCTTTTCGGACTTGCTGGAGCGGCTCCAAAGCGAGCTCGCGACTCGCTCCGATATCGACGCGTGCGCGCGCATCGCGCTGCACGTCGACGGCAACTCGCTGATCACGATGTCGGTCAGGCTGCTCGACGGCCGCACCACCTCGCGCACAGTCACGCGCGCGGATGACGTCGCGCCGACGCTGCAGGCGCTCTTGCTCGTGCCACTTCCGCCGCCTCCCGTTCCAGCCTCGGCCGCAGCGCCCGCGCTGCAAGCTCCCCGCCCCAGCCCGCCCAGCGCGCTCCCCACCTTTCCCGATCGTGATGCGCCGCCGCCGCGCAGCGGAGCGCGGAAGCTCGGCGTGGAACTTTCGTTCCTCACCGGCGCCCGCGCAGGGGATGGGCAGGTGAGCGTGGGGGCCGGCGCGCTGTCGTTCCTGGAGGTGTACGGTTGGTTGCTCGGCTTCGAAGGGCGCGCTGACAGCTACCGCGCCATGCTCGGCAGCGGCGATCCCGAAACAGCGCTCGAACTCGCTATTTTGGCTGGCAGGCGCTTCCATTTGAATGGCTGGGCGCTCGACCTCACCGCGGGTCCTGGGGTGGCCATGAAAGGGCTAGCAATCTCCGAGACCGAGGTCGTCAGCACCAACATGACGAACTACGTGCCGCCTCCGCCCGCTCGGCATGCCGATCCCAGCTCCGGCCCGGTGCCCCGCTTGCTGCTCGGCGCTCGTTTCGGCTTCAGCCCACGCTCGGTGTTCCGCACCTTCGTCGGCGTCGACGGCGAGCTGGGTCCGGGGCGAGTCGCCAATGAAGCGGAGCCGAACTCCGCGCGCTTGCCTGTCTTCTCGTTGGGCCTCGCCCTGGGAGCCACGGTCGGGACCCCATGAGTTCGCGTTCCCTGAGACAAGCAGCGGGCACTCCGCCCGCTTCGGATCCCGAACTCATGTCCGAGCTCGGCTCGGGTCAGCTCGGCGCGCTCGGCGAATTGTACGATCGCCACCAAGCGCCGCTGCGCCGCTTCTTGGCGCGCGCAACGCGCGACGCCCACGACGTCGACGATCTGGTGCACGCGACGTTCCTGTCAGCCGCCCAATGCGCCCAGCGCTACGACGGTCGCGCGTCGTGTCGGCCCTGGCTGATCGGCATTGCAGCGCAACTGTTGCGCCGTCGCCGCCGCGCGAGCAGCCGCTTGCTCGAGATCTTGACGTCGCTGAAAAGCAGCTTGCAACCCGCGCGCGATCCGCAGCCCGCATACCAAGCGCGCAGCGACGTCGAACGCGCCCTTGGCTCGCTCAGCGAGGCCAAGCGCGTCACCCTGCTGATGGCGGAAGTCGAAGGCCTGAGCTGCGAAGAGATCGCCCAGGCACTCGAAGTGCCCATCGGCACCGTCTGGACGCGCTTGCACGCCGCACGCCGCGAGCTCCGCAAAGCCATCGGCGGCGACGGTGAAGGAGCGAGCCAACCATGAAAACCGCGTGTCCCCGCTTGTTCGAGGTCGAAGCGCTGCGCGATGGCCGACTCGCGGGCGCAGAGCTGGGGCGCTTCCAAAGCCATCTCGGTGTCTGCCCAGTGTGCGCCGCCGAGGCGCGAGCGCTGGATGCGCTGGCTCGACACCTGCAAGCTCCATCCGATTTCGGCGAAGCCGACGAGCTGCACGTTCGGCGCCAACGCACGCGCCTGCTGGCCGCCTTTGACGCTGGCCTGATGCCCGAAGGTCGTCCGAGGGCGGCCAAGTCGTGGCTCGTTCCGGCTTTTGCGTTGGGTCTGCTCTCGTTGCTGGGCGCGCTCACGTTCGCGCTCGTATTCAGGCCCGCGCACCCCGTCCCCGCGGCGCATGCTCCTGATAGGCCGCCGGAGGCCGTCATGGTTCGCGCGGACAGCAGCGCCCAATGGTCCAGACGCGGAGACGCTCAGGTCGAAACAGTGGTGCTCGTGAATGGCGCGCTGTCGATTCACGTCGACCACGCGGTTTCGCACCGGCGTTTGCTCGTCATTTTGCCTGACGGTGAGATCGAAGACATTGGCACCACCTTCTCGGTGAGCGCTGACGCGGGGCAGACCACGCACGTCACCGTTCAAGAGGGGAGCGTCGTGCTGCGATTGCGCGGAAAGCCGCCGCTGTCGCTGGGCGCGGGCGAGGCCTGGAAACCGGCGGAAGCGGTCGCGCCCGCGGCACCCAGCGCGACCCAAGCGCGCACGCCGCGCGCGAAGACGATGCCGCTCGGCGTGCCAACGGCTAGCAGCGACGCTTCGGCGAAAAGCGACGCGCACGGCGCCGATCCGTCGGCAGACTTTCGCGCCGCCATGGCGGTGTTCAACGGCGGCGACAACGCGCGCGCGGCGGCGGATTTTGCCGCCTTCGTGCGTCAGCATCCGCGTGACTCACACGCCGAAGATGCCGCTTACTTGCGTATCTTGGCGCTGCAACGCGCGGGCGACTCGGCCGCGACGAAGCAGGCGGCGCAGGACTACCTGTCGCGATACTCGCACGGCTTTCGGCATGCGGAAGTCGAAGCAATTTGGCACGACTGAGTTTGGCTTCACGCGCGGCAAGCCGGGTCAGTCGGAAGTTCGAGTCTGAACCGGCCTGGGCAGCAACTCCGCGTCCAAGCCGTCTCGAGCTTCGGAAAAATCACCATCGTAGAAGAGTCGCGCTCCCGACGCTCCAGTTGGCGACTGCCCAACGCGACGACCGCCTTTCAAAGTGACCTGAAACCGATTCGGACGTGGCTCGAGTCGCAGAAGGGTTTCGCGTTGCTGGCGCCGCAGCGACAGAGCCGTGCCTGGACTACGCGGGCGACCACGCGACCCGTCCCGCTCGTGATCTCCAGATTCCCGCGCACTTGCAACGGCCCGTCGGTCTCTGGCTCGATCACGAGCGGTCCGTTGCGAACCTCGAGCATGTCGGCCTGAGTGGTGGCGGGCTCGCCCGAGGCGGTGAAGCCGACTTCGTGGTGCGAGCCGTCGCAATAGGGCTTGTTCTTGGACGCACCGCAGCGGCACAACGTCGCGCGATACACACCTGGCTGACCCGCGAGCTGAAGCTCGGCGCGGACGGCATAGGGACCCGCTTCGCGAATCGCCAGCAAGTTGACCGGCGGGGGTGGCTCGTTCGGCTGACCGTCCTTGCGGCAGTAACGAATGGCACCGGACGGGCAAACGTGCGCGATCTCGACGACTGATTCGACGGGCATCGCGTCTGGGTGCAACCAGGCCCCCACCACGTTGGCGAGAAAGACGTTGGGGGCGCCGGTGACGCAGTGGCGAGAGTGGATGCACTTTTTTCCTTCGTAGATCAGGGTCAGGCGTTTGCCCTCGACTCGTTCGACGCCATCGACGGTGGTCGACGGCGGTGGCACGTCGCTCGAAGCGTCTGCACGCTCCACGCGGGGTGCCGGCGGCCGTGACGCCGATGCCGCCGGTGCAGACGAGGACCAAACCGCTGATTCGAAGGCGCGCGCACCGCGCTCGGCGAGCTTGGCGAGAATGCGGGCCGCGCCGGCTGCTCGAGGATCCGATTGGTCTAGGGCCGCTCCGGCTCGTGCCATTTCGCCGAGGCGTTCGCTGTAGATCCGCCAGGCGCTCGCTCCGGGCGGCAGCGGCGCGGTGTTACGGATCGCGGTGAAGGTCATGCCCGCGTGGCTCAGCGGATTCGAGGGCCCGGCTGGCAGACGCGCGGCGCGTTCCGCAAGCGGCGTCACTGCATGCATCAGGCCGAGCGCAAGATCGATGGCGAGCACCTTGTCTGGTTGAGGCCGAGGAACGACATACGCTTGAGCCAGCAGACGCAGCATCATCGCGTAACCGGTGTTTGCCAGGTCGACGCATTGAACCGCGGCTTCGTTCTCGATCCACACGCGCCCCTCGCGCACAGGCGGGGGCCTGAGCACGGGGTTGTGAGCGACGGGGAACGATGGTTGAAAGCCAGGGTTTTTCGCCTTGAGTGCCAGGAGCTCATCGCGAATTTGGACGAAGCGTTGGAAGTGCGACCCGTTCGACCCGGTCTGTGCTCCCTCCCCTTGTTCGACGATCGCCGCAAACGCTTCGAGCGCCGTTTTCAGGCAAATCACCGGCTTCGCCCCCGCCAAGGTGAGTTCGTGGGGTGAGAGCTGCAAGGCGGGATCACCGCAGAACGCGGCCACCTCGCCGTGCTGCGCGACGAAAGCGCGCAGACCATCACCCAGGGAGGAGTAAAAGGTGCCCACCGTGTCATAGTCGAGCGGCATCGGCGTGAGCGCCGGGTGTCCTGCCTCGCGCCTGAACAACCGGTTCGGAGCGAATCCATCGCCGTCGGGCTCCGCGGAATCTCGAGGTCGCTCGAGATGAATGAAATGCTGAATGGTCGCTTCGTCGAAAGGGGCAAGCCTGACGACTATGCCAGCCGGCAATGCGCCCGGGTCGAGCGGGAAATTGCCACGCGCGAATTGCGGCGGGCCCCCGAGCGACGAGGTGATGTTCCAGACAGCCGCGAGGTGCCCCATCTCTTCGACGGCAACGTTGATGATGGTGCGCCGCCAGCCCGCCACGAAAGCCGCCTCATCGCGTGACAGGCCCTCGGATTCACCGTTGCGCAGGCTGAACGCCGCGTAAAGGTACGTGCACATCAACGTGTGCTCGAGCTCTGCAGCCTCGTACAAGAGGTAACAAAGCGCCGCGCGGCTCGGAGGGTTTGCCCTAGGCATGGTCACGAATGTCCTCCTAGGTCACGCGCAGATAGGCAGAGTGCCAGGTTCTCGAGCATCGCCAGTCTCCGTTGGAAGTGAATGAGCTGGGCGCACACAGGGTTCGTAAGTTTCGAGCCAATGCTCGATGAGCTTCTCGGCGTCGTGCACACTGATGCCACGACGCGCGGCAACGAATGAACTGAAACTGCAAGGCAGCTCGGAGGGTACCCACTCGACTTCCCGCAGATGGCTGACGACGGCTTGCATGTCTCGCGCTTCAGTAGAATGCAGGACCGGAAGTCGGTGCAGCACGAGTGCTCTGAAATGCTCTACTTTCGCCCTGACGGGGCTTACCGCCGACGACCACTGCTTTCATGATGTTCCTTTGCCGAGCGTTCGGGAGCACTCAGGCTCTCGGAAGACAGCGTCGGCGGTCGTTTCGTGACGGCTCGTGTTCAGCGAACGCGGCAGTCACGTCTTGCGACGCTAACGCTCGCGCCGCTCAGCCCCGAACAACGCGTTCAGCTCGGCGTATGACGCCGCGCCGTCGAAGCCCGCGAAGCTGCCCTCTACCCGCAGCAGCCTCGCCGCGCGTAAGAAGCCGCCCCAAGCAGCAAGCGCCAGCGCACCGCCAACGCTGATGCGACGGACGCCGAGAGCCGCAATTTGGCTCACGCTGAGCCCGATGTCACGGATCACCAATACGTTGAGCGGCCTGGGCCAAACAGCGTCGACCAACGTCTTGATCTCGTCGGCCCGCTGCAAACCCGGCGCGAACAAGACGTCCGCGCCCGCCGCCGCGTAAGCCTGAAGGCGCCGAATTGATTCGCGCAAGGCGTCTGGATGACCGACGTGAAAACATTCGGCTCGCGCGGTGAGCAGCACGCCGCCACCCGTCTCGTCGATCGCTCGCCGCGCGGCTCCGATGCGTTCGACCGCCAAGGGCAACTCGTAAAGCGGTGCCGTGCGGTCGCCCGTTGCGTCCTCGATAGACAAGCCTGCCACGCCAGTAGCCGCACAGAGCCGCACGCTTTCCGCCACTTCTTCAGGTGCGAAGCCGTAGCCTCCAGCGAAGTCGGCGCTCACCGGTAGCTCGACCGAAGCCGCGATCTCCGCGATGTACGCCAGGCTTTGCGCGCGAGACAAGGCGGTATCCGAATCGGGTAAACCTTGGGAAAACGCGAAGCCGGCGCTGGTCGTGGCGAGCGCTGGAAATCCGAGGTGCTGCAGGTAACGCGCGGAGCCGACATCCCATGGATTCGGAATGACGAAACACTCGCTCTGGTGCAGGGCGCGAAACTTCTCGCGCCGCTCGTCGACCGCTTCACGACGTATCGAATGGAGCTGGTTCATGCTGGCCTTCATTTCTCGCCCGTTGGGCGCGCACTTGACCACTCGCCGCGCGCCGCTGTGACACGGGCGCGATCGTTTCGACAATTGCTACAAAGCGACGGCGGAGTTCCCGCTGTCACCGGAAACGTCTACTGACCGGGCCAAACGTGAACCGTTCTTCGCTCGCTGCTGGGGGAAACGTCGGCGTCGCTCGCGCCGTCGCCATCGGCAAAAGCCGCCGAGCTGACGGCTTCACTCTGATGGCGGGTTGCTCGCGCAAGCAGCAGCTGCTGGGCCTCCGTCGCTTGCTCGACTTGCGTGTACGCGCAGTGCTCGAAAAATGCGTACAGCTCAGCATCGATATCGCGTACGTCCTCGGCAAAGCGCCGCAATTCTGCGACTTGCTTCAGCGCGCGGCTGCGGATGCTCAGAAGGGTCGAAAAGTGGTCGCTCGGCTCGTCAGCGGATGATTCCGGCTCCTCCGGGGAGAGACCCGACTTCGCTGGCGGAGCTTGTTCTGTAGAGGTCATCTCTGCAACACTCCCGTATCCTCACGTAAGACCGCAGCCGGGCTCGATCTGTGACGCCGACTCACGCCAATCGTCACCAAGTGCCGAACCGCCGATGTCAATCGGTCAGCGACGAGCGAGACGGGACGCTAGTCCCGGTTCGCGCGCGGTAGTTCGAACTGAAAGCAGCAGCCCCTCGGGATCCTGGGCACCATCCACAGTCGGCCGCCATGGGTCTCGACGATGGTCTGGCAGATGGCCAAGCCGAGCCCCATTCCATCGGGCTTGGTCGTGAAGAATGGCTCGAATATCCGGGCTGCTTGCGTCGCATCCAGTCCACTTCCCGAGTCTTCTACAGATGCAAGCACAGAGCCGTCCGGCGTCCGCAGCGTCGCCAGTCTGAGCATCCGTCCTTCCGGAGCCCGGTCGCTCATCGCTTCCACCCCGTTCTTTACCAGGTTCAAGATCACTTGCTGAAGCTGTACCCGGTCGCCATGAACTGGGCAGAGCTCCTCAGACAGATTGATTTCCAAGTTGACGGCCTTGTTGCGTAGCTCGCCGCGAAGCAGCTCGACGACGCTCATGATCACCTCGTTGAGGTCCAGATCGGAAAACTCGGGTGCCGACTTTCTCAGCATCGTCCGAATGGTGCGAACGATGTCACTAGCCTGATGTCCAGTCTCGATGATGCGTTGCACCGCCCGGCGCGCGCGCTCGAGGTCGGGCACGTCCCGGGATAGCCAGCGCAGACACGATTCCGCAAAGGTAACGACGGCCGTGAGCGGCTGATTCAGGTCGTGCGCGATCGAAGCGGTCAGGACTCCCAGGCTCGTGACCCGCGCCACGTGGGCCAGCTCGGAGCGCACATTACTCAGTGCTTCTTCCGACAGTCTGCGCTGCGTCACGTCCTGGATTGCACCGATGTATTCCAGCCGACCGTCCTTGTTACGAACCCCGTGAGCGACGAGGTGCAGGTGTTTCACCGAAAGATCCGGCATTCGTGCGCGGCACAAGCAGTCGAGATCGCTCGCAGGCCCCCGCGCGATGTCGATCATTTCTCGCGCGAGTGGCAGGTCGTCCGGATGGATGCGGCCTGCTATCGCGTCGATCGTCACGGGGATTCGAGGATCGAGCTCGCAGATTCGAAACATCTGCTCGGAAAATTCGACGACATCGGACTCCACCTGCCAGTAGAAACTACCCGTGGAGCTCAGGTGCTGCGCCTCCTTGAGCCACGCCTCGCTGCGTCGCAGATCGGAATAGAGGCGAGCATTTTCCAGCCAGATGGCCGCCTGCGAGGCGAGAAATTCCAGGACGGCAACTCGTTCAGTGGTGAACGCGCCTGCGGTCAGGCTGTTTTCCAAGTAGAGCGCGCCGACCACCCTGGTTTGTTTGAAGATCGGCAGGCAAAGCACGGATCTGGAACGGTTGTGGCTCAGGTAAAGGTCATCTGGATCGAAGTTCTCGGCAAACGCGTCATCGAGGACCAGCCGCTCGTGCGTTCGCAAGACGTACTGCAGCGCCGACTGCGGGAGGTCCGACGGAGCAACCCGAATCTTCCGCAGCGCGACTTCCACGCTGCGTTGGCCGGTCGTCGCTTCCGCTTCGATGTATGGCTCGTTTTCATGCAGCAGGATCAGCAAGCCGCGGCCCGCGCCAGCATGCTCGACAGCGAGGTGGATGAGTTTCTCGAGCAGGCTCGGCAGCACCATCTCGCTCGAAAGTGTCTGCGAGGCTTTGTCGACCGCCTCCACATCCAACTGTGCCACCGGCTTGTCGATCGTGGCCCTGACGGAAAGGGGCGAATCGCGCAGGCGCAAACGCGGGTGGCGCGCATCGATCTGCCTCACCTTGCCGAACGCTCCCCACCGTTCATAGCCGTCACGCGCTTTGAGAAGATGAGCCTCAGCCGCCGTTTCTAGCCCGCGCGCCGCGTAGAACTTGCCCGCAAGCTCGTTGGCCAACGCCTCGTTCTGCAAGAAACCGTGCTTCCTTGAAAGCCGCACGGCGTCCTCGTAGAGCTTCTGAGCTTCCATCTCCCTGCCCTTCAGTCGGGAGATTTCAGCGCCGACGAGCGCCTGACGGTTGGCGAAATTTTCCGGGCAATTCTGGGCCCACACGACGATCCGCTCGTGGTGCTTGGACAGAGCCTGCAAATGTTGCTCGGCGTCCTGCGCGGAGCTCGCATCGGCGGCTGCGGCGTGCGCAAGGGCCGCGTAGAAGTCGTACTCTGCCTCTTCGATGGACGACCGCATGGCCCAACGAATTGGCTCGACGCGCGCTGCTGCCTCCAGGGCCGCAGGAAAATCTGCGGCTACGTAACGTTCGAGCAGCCGAAATACCCAATGGTAACAAGCCATCATGGCCAAACGAGGATCGCGCTCGACCTCGTGGGTGGCCCAATCGTCATCGTTGGCAGTCGGCGGGCCGAACACGCCCCGTAGCCTACGAACGAGCTCGAGCTGCTCGATGAACTTCGCCGCAGGTATGCCGAGCTGAATCCTGCGCGCGAACGCCATCGCCTGTTCTGCCTCGCGCTGCACCTGGCTCAGCGGCACTCCCGAAACGAGCAGGTGCGTCATCGAGTTCCTGGAGTTGTACGCGGCGAAGGCCATGTCGCCCATCGAGGTGCCGATCTGGAACGCCTGAGTCATCAGCGGCAGGCACTCGGGCAGGTGCTTGATCCAGGGCATTGTGAAGGCCGCGAAGCACGAATACACGCGAGCCTTGTAGCGATCCGCTCCACGCCGACCGACTAATTCGCATGCCAGCTGGCCCAGGCCGAACGCCGTCTTGTAGTCGCCGAAGTGTGAGCCGAGCGCCATGTTCAGAGCGGAGTAGGCAACGCTCGAGCTTTCGCAATTGCCATTCTCCAAACTGATGTTGGTCATGCGTAGCAGAACGAGCTCCAGCAGATAGCGATCCACGGCATATGCAGCCGGAAACAGCTCCGTCAGCACCGCCATGATCGCAATACACGCTGGATCGCTCATTGTAGGTAGGTCGATGAGCGTATGCATGGGGCGCTGCGCCAGCTTGCGGTGCATCTGCAGGTACTCCTCCCGCACGTCCGCTTCGGTCGGATTCGGTGACCACTCGATGCCAGCGCGCGACAGGAACCCAAGCGCGACTTCGACAGCGCGCTCGCTGCGGGCAGTCGTGAAGTACAGCAGCACGGAGAGGCAGACGACCTGAGCTTGGTCGCTCAAGCTCGTCGCGTGCTGCGCGAGCATGACGAGCCGCGCTTCGGCAACTGCAAGCTCACCGCCGACGATCTCGCACTCTGCGAGCTCGGTCTCGAAGTCGAGGGTCAAGCGGTACTTCCGCCCCCAGCTGTCCTCCCCCAGCAACTTCCGTCCAGCAAGGAAGTAGGCCAGCGCGGAAGCGTAGGCGCTGGACGCCTTCGCGCGCTTCCCCGCCGCGAAATAGAGCTCCGCGACGCTTTCGCGCTCGGGGGCAGAGTCGAGCGCCGAGGCACCTCGCTCGAACTGGTTGACGATTTCGAAGATCTTCTCGTCAAGCTCCACCGCCGGCGTCATGGAAAGCAGCGCTCTCCCGATCCGCAAGTGCGCGTCCGCGCGGTCCTCGTTTGGAATCAATGCATAAGCGGCTTCGTGAACGCGGTCGTGACTGAAGCCAATGGCCTGGCTCGCAGGCAGAATGAGGCCAGCATCCATCGCCTCTCGCAAGGCTGCCTGTGCCTGCTCCTCGGAGCTTCCTTGTAGCGCTGCCAACACGCGGATGTCCGCGACGTTACCCAGGCAGGCCAGCTGCCCGAGTGCTCGACGTGTTGCCAGGGGCAGCCGGCCCAGCTTCGTGGCCATGAGCTCGGCCACGTTGTCGGTGATCCCCTTGCCTCGGATCCGGCCAATGTCCCACGTCCAGGCGGAGCTTTTGGAGTCGAAAGCGAGCAGTCCCTCCTCGGCCAGTGTGGTGACGAATTGAATCGCAAAAAACGGGTTGCCCGCAGTCTTCTCGAACACCAAGTCTGCCAGTGAAGAGGCGTGATCGACGTCCGTATGCAACGCATCCGCACAGAGCTGCGCCAGGTGGCCAACCTCCAACGCATCGAGCATGACCTCCGACACGGCTGCCGTAGCATGCCGAATCGAAGCAAGCGTGGTCGACAGCGGATGCGTCGGACCAACCTCGTTGTCTCGGTAGGCACCGATCAGCAGAAGAGCAAGAGGCTGGCGATCGGTGGCAAGGCGTTCCAAGAGCTCCAGCGTGCCCGCATCGAGCCATTGCAGGTCGTCGATGAAAAGAACGAGCGGATGCTCTGGTCGCGCGAAAACACCGACGAGCTCGCGAAACACCCGGTGGAAGCGTCCGGCCGCATCCTGCGGCTCGACAGCGGGGATCGGAGGCTGCTCGCCGATGATTAGAGCAAGTTCGGGAACCAGGTTCAGCATCAGCTGGCCATTCACGCCCAGCGCTGAGATCAGCTCGTCGCGCCACGGCGAAAGCTCTTCGTCGCTTTTGTGTAGCAGCTGTCGCACGAGAGTCTGAAAAGCTTGGGCCAGAGTGCCATAAGGAATATGCGGTTTGTACTGGTCGAACTTGCCAGCGGCGAACAATCCGCGGCGAGGCACCAGGACTTTGTGCAGCTCGTTGATGATAGAAGACTTGCCGATCCCGGCGTAACCGCGGACGAGCACGAGTTCGGCAATGCCATTGTCCACCACTCGCTCGAAGGCTTTCAGCAGGATCGCGATTTCGGCGTCGCGCCCGTATAGCCTTTCGGGCATCACCAACCGATCCAGCGCGTCGTTGGCAGCGAGCGCGAACGGCTTGACGTAGCCATCCCGCTGCCACTGCAGCAAGCATTCGCGCAGATCCGTCTCGAGACCAGCCGCGGTCTGGTAGCGGTCCTCAGGGTCCTTCGCCAGTAGTTTCAGAACCAGCGCATCCACTGCCTCGGGCAACCCCGCCACTCGGTGACTGGGTGGCAATGGCGCGCGAGCGATGTGGCAGTGAATCCATTCCAGGGCGTCGGATGCATGGAATGGCAGCGCTCCTGTGAGCACCTCGTACAGCGTCACGCCCAGGGAATAGAGATCCGTGCGGGCGTCCACGGAGCGATTCATGCGGCCGGTCTGCTCCGGCGCCATATACGCGAATGTCCCCGAGATTGCTTCTGGGGCTACTGGGCTCAGTCGCTCGCGCAGAAGCCTCGATGCGATGCCAAAACCGGTGAGACGCACGCTGCCTGCCGGATCTACGACCACATTGGACGGCTTGACGTCCCGGTGCACGAGTCGTCGCTGGTGCACTCCGCGAAGAGCCGCGGCCAGACCGATTGCTATCTGCAGCGCGCGCGTCAGCTCGAGGGCCCGCCCCCCGGCGATGGCGTCGAGCGACAGGCCGCCCGCATCCGTCAGGACCAGCGCGAGGCGCCCCTGGTGATGGGTCAGAGTCAGCGGGCGCAGTGCCCACGCCTCGTCCAGGTGTTGCGCGATGGCAAGCTCGTGCTCGAAGCGCCCCAGAACGGCGGGACTCGGTGGTAGAGCCGTGCTCACCTTCAGCAACACCGAAGCTCCGTTCGAGCGATCGCGACCGCGAAACAGTTCGAAGTCGTCACCCGGCTGAAGCTCCTCGATCTCGTATCCGGCCAGGCCATTCATCGAGCGTCTCTCCGTCGATCCCGATGCGGACGCCGCGTTTCCGCATCCTCCTCGTGCGCGGCTCGTGCGTTCCGCGCTGCGTTACGATAACAGCACCCTAGTTTGGTGTCAGGGCCCAGGGCGACCGGGAAGCGCCTGGCTTTTCGAGCTCGCGGACCTGCTCGCCACCGCCGCCCGACGGCTCTCTCGAGCACGAAGCAGCGCTCGCTCTCGACGATCCTGC
>Ga0134124_10001356_pt1 | contig 19692 bp, 10 predicted proteins | sample KB304_FD_96880 | JGI IMG/M metagenome (GOLD analysis project Ga0134124, IMG submission 96880) | Terrestrial soil microbial communities without Nitrogen fertilizer from Kellogg Biological Station, Michigan, USA - KB3-0-4 | ecosystem: Environmental > Terrestrial > Soil > Unclassified ...
ACGGGGCAAGAAGAGACCGATCGCGGCGAGGTCATACTGCTTCGGGGACTGCGCGCCGGACTGCTCGAGCAACAGCCTGTATTCGCCGGCAACCTGAGCGTGCGCGACGAAGCCTACTCTGTCTTCAGCTCGCTGCGCGCGATGGAAGACGAGATAACTCGGCTCGAGCATGAAATGTCCGAAGTGAAGGGTGAAGCGCTCGACGAGGCGATGCACTCTTATAGCGATATCCGCCATTCATATGAGATCGCCGGCGGATTCAGCTATCACTCACGCGCCGATGCAGTGTTGGCGGGGCTTGGATTTGGCGACGATGATTTGATGCAGACTGCCGAAACGTTGAGCGGCGGCCAAAAGGCGCGGCTGTCGCTTGCCAGGCTTTTGCTCTCGGAACCCGATGTTCTCCTGCTCGACGAACCGACCAATCATCTCGACGTGAACGCGGTCGAGTGGCTCGAAGATTTCTTATCTGAATACAAGTCGGCGTTTGTGATCATTTCACACGACCGCTTCCTGCTCGATCGCACCGCGGGAAAGATAATCGAAATCGACGCCGGTCGCGCAAGCACCTATCCCGGAAACTACAGCGCTTATGTAAAGCAGCGTGAAGAACGGCGGCTTGCCCAGTCGCGGGAATACGAAGACCAGCAGGAACTGATTGCGCGCACTGAAGACTTCATTCGTCGCAACATAGCCGGCCAAAAAACCAAGCAGGCTAAGTCACGCCGCAAGATGCTCGAGAAGCTTGATAGAATCGAAGCGGTTCGAGACGATCGCACCGGAGACTTTCGCCTTAAGAGCGTCGCTCGCGCGGGCGACAACGTGCTTTCAGCGGCCGAGCTTTCGATCGGATATGGCAGTCACGTTCTCGCCAGCGGGATTTCGTTCCTGCTCCGGCGAAGCGAGCGGCTTGGCATCATTGGCCCAAACGGCTCAGGCAAGACAACCTTCTTGAAAACGATCCTTGGCGAGCTTCAACCGATCGACGGCGGGCTGACATGGGGCGCGAACGTCAACATCGATTACTTCGATCAGGAGCTTTCAAGCCTCGACCTGTCATCAACCGTAATCGAAGAGATCGCCGCCGCGGCGCCCAAAGCAAGCATCGCCGAATTAAGAAGCTACCTCGCGAAGTTCCTGTTCACCGGCGATGATATTTCAAAACCCGTAGCCGCGCTGTCGGGCGGCGAGCAGAGCAGGCTCGCGCTGGCAAAACTGATCTACACCGGCGCCAATGTATTAGTCATGGACGAGCCGACTAATCATCTGGACATTCCGTCACGCGAAGCGCTCGAGCAGGCGCTTGCGGAGTTTACTGGAACGATAATCACCGTCTCACACGATCGCTACTTTCTGGACAAACTCGCGACCGAGATACTGCATTTCGAAGACGGCTCATCAACTTATCACACCGGCAGCTACACGGACTTTTATGCGGTGCATCATCTCAGCCAGCCCGTGAAGGAAGAGCCTCAGCAAAAGAAGCGTGCTGCGGTGGTAAGAAAGTCGGCCGCGGGTTCATCCGCGAAACAGCGACGCCGATCGCTCGAAGAAATTGAAGGTGAGATCAAGACGCTGGAAACTGAGCTGGCGGATTTATCGGAAAAGCTTTCCAACGCCTCGTCGGACTGGCGACCGGAGCAATATGCTGAGATTGGCGCCAGGCAAGATGAGATTTCATCTCGGATGGAAGAGCTCTATAAGGAATGGCAGAGTGCGGCAATCGAATCGCCTTGATTTGAACAGGTGGCGGCCGTGAGGCTTGCCGGCTGGATCGAGGGTTGAGCCGCCCCTGAGCACGGCTCAACCCTGAAGTTTCTTCTAACGTGCTCGACTCCTTTGCGCGGCGCGTCCCGAGTGAGCATCCAGGCACAAACCGGCGTAAGCAGTCTTACAGAGGTTTGGTGAAGAACAGGAAGTTAGATCGCTTACCGTCCGGGTTCTCAACCTGCAACTGAACCGTCTGACCGGGCGCGATCCGCTTGGCGGCCTTCTTGGCGAACAACACCTGCGCCGGATCGGGATCGTCGTTCCTCGTCTTGGTCGGCTCATCATTGACCCTTAGCACCGCTCCGATTTGAAAGTTCTGCCCGTACACAATCAGGTTCTTTCCACTGATCACCGCCTGAATCAGGACCGGCTTATTAGACGTCGTATTCGGATCGATCTTCGCAATGAAAATATCCTTCACACCGGCGTTATGAGCTCGCAGCGGTTCCAGAATCAGAAAATCCAAAGAGTCCGTAAAGCCTGTAACATATATTGCGCCGTCGGCGCCAAGAGCGACTCCTAATGCTTCCTCATCACCGCTGCCACCCATGTAGGTGGAGAACGACACGGCGCCGGTTGTCGAGAGCTTCGCGATGAGCGCGTCATCCGCTCCGCCCTTGAAGAACGATTGGATGGCGTTCACAGTCGGAACCCCCGGCCCTGCGCTGCCGGCAATTACCGCACTGCCGCCGGAGTCAACCGTGATCGCGTTAGCGGCGTCATCGCCACTCGGGCCTCCCACAAATGTCAGGTAGGAGATAGCCGATCCCGCCGGATTGAGCTTGGCCACGAAAGCGTCGCTCGTCGTGGTCGAGGTTCGCGTCGCTGTCGAGCCGGGAAAGCTCGTCGACTTTGTCTTGCCTGCGACGTAGGCGTTCTTGGACGAATCGGTCGCGATTGCCAGGCCAAAGTCGTCGTTGAGTCCTCCGAGATAGGTTGAGTAAACGAAATCTGAGCCGCTCGGATTGATCACTGAGACAAAGGCATCTGAAGTGGACGTGTTGCCGTTCTTCGCGGGCTGGACGGCGCCCTTGAGCGGGAAATTGGCAGACTGTGTATCGCCGGTTACATAAGCATTCCCGGCGCTGTCCACGCTTATTCCCGATCGGTTCAACAAATTTTCGGTGCCGTTGCCGCCCAGATAGGTCGAGTAAATCAGCGTCTTGCCGTCGGGCGCGAGTTTCGAGACAAAAGCATCCGAGTCGCCGCCGCCGTAGCTCACCTGAATAGCGCCGACGAGCGGCAAGTCCGCCGACGTGGTTCGGCCGGCAATGTATGCGCTTCCCGCGGCGTCGGTCGCCACGCTTACTCCGCTCTCCTGCCCGCTTCCGCCAATCAAACTTGAATAGAAAAACTGCTGTAAATTCGGTGTCATCTTGACTACAAACGCGTCCGAAGCTCCGAGCAGCGCCGAGCCTACCGAATTAACTCTCGGGAAATCCGTCGACTCAGTGGAGCCGCACAAATACACGTTGCCCGAACCGTCAACCGTCAGCCCGGTCGCCGTGTCGTTTTTTAACCCGCCAAAGAAGCCGTAGTTGAGCAATAACCCATTTGAAGCAAGGATGCCAATGAAGACATCGGAATTGGTAGTCGAGGCGCGGAACAGGAAGTCCGATGAAAACGAATCGCCAACCACGTAAGCGTTCCCCGCCGCATCGACGGTTATGCCCCTTCCGAAATCGGATGCGCTTCCTCCGGCGTATGTCGAATAGACAAGCACCGGGTCGATGACCAGCGGCAACGCCTGATCGTACCCTCCAACCTGAAAACCAATCGTCCCATCTGCCAATTCCTTGAAGGCCGCGGTTACTGGAGTTCGCGAGCCAGCCTTTTCCTGATAAGCAACCGGCCGCTGGTGTCTCAACTCGCCCGCGGGTGTTTTCAAGATCAGCGTTCCTTCGTTCGCCAGCGTCACGCGTTCGACTCCATCGAACCGCAGCCTGATTTCATCCGCATCTGCACCTGGCGCAACCATGAAGTCGTATTCAAGCTGTCGCTCATTGCTGTGAAACACCAGGTCGATCCCGCGATACACGCTCGAATACAGAACCCCGGAATAAGTCTCGACGCCGCGGACCCATTTGGAAGGATCATCGCCAATGAAGTAGTTCGCCCTGGCAGTTTGTTGCTGAGCGCCCGATACAAATGCCGGCGGGTTAGCGCCGGCGAGTTTCATGGTAACGAGATGCGCAGGCAGAGATTCATCGGATGATTGCTTACCGCGACGAACCGATTTATCCGCGGGCTCTTGCTTGCGGTTTTGCAGCGCGAGCACGGCCCCATCCGCTTTTAGAAGCACGCCGAAGTCTTTTCCCCGCCCGACGAATTTCACATCGGCATCGGCCTGTCCGCGATTCGCCTCGAAGTTCATATGCACAGAGTTCAGGGCTTCGCTTGACGTAGCCTTCGCTGGCAGGTTCTGCACGGCTACCGGGTTAATGACCGGGTGAATGTTTGGAACCACCGCTGAGAACAAAGTTGCGATTGCAAGAATCAATGCTGCGCGTTGATGTAATTGGGGGCTGGTCTTCATTGCATCACTCCTCCTGTAACCAACTGTAAGCAAAATGCGTCACCTTATTCGGAAAGCATTGGGAGCGGTTGCGCCCATCGATCAACCGCTGCGTTGTTCCTATAGCATACCCCAGCCTTTGAGCCGAAGTCATTGCCATTTGCGATTCAACACACGTCCAAGCGCTCCAGCCTTAGTTTCAAGAAGCGGGCCGGTCACAAACAATGGAAAGCCTATCTTGATATTCGGTCGCGATCAAGCGAATAAGTCAATATCTTGTGCGTCGGAGCCAGTCCCCTACAACTTGCGGTATACACCTCATGCCGTCTGTGCTAGACTGCGGACCCGTAGAGCAGAATATCCCCGAAACGGTTCCGCAGCGAAAAACGATAGACTTATCCAGCCGGGGCTCGTTTTAAGAGGGTTGTAGCGGCGTTGTCAAAGCGCCAGGCACTCCATAGACTGCATATAAGGCGGCAATGAACGAAAAAGATTTTGTACACCTTCATCTCCATTCTGACTTCAGTCTGCTTGACGGAGCGATCCAGATAGAGCCGCTTACACAGCGCGCGCAGCAGCTCAACGCGCGAGCCGTGGCAGTGACCGATCACGGCAATCTCTACGGCGCTATCTCTTTTTACAATCAAATGAAGTCATCGGGTGTCAAACCCATTATCGGCATCGAAGCCTACATCGCGAAAGGCAAACACACCGATCGGGGTGACGCTACTGGCGAAAAAGGCGCCAATCACATCATCCTGCTCGCTAAGAACCTGATCGGCTATCACAACCTCGCCAAGCTATCATCGCTCTCATTCACTCAGGGTTATTACTACAAACCGAGAATCGATAAGGAGCTGCTGGCGACGCACAGCGAAGGGCTGGTCGCGCTCTCTGCATGCCTGTCGGGCGTGCCGTCGTCGTTACTGCTCAGCGACCGATTCGACGAAGCTGCGAAGCAGGCGAAGGAATTCGAGGACATCCTTGGCAAAGGCAACTATTATCTGGAAGTTCAAAACCACGGCCTCGAGCAGGAAGTGCAGACCGTGATTCCGGGCATGATTGCGCTGTCAAAGAAGACAGGCATTCCGCTGGCCGCCACCAACGATTGTCACTACCTGATGCAGGACGACTGGCGGGCGCACGACATACTTGTTTGCATAGGGGCCGGGAAGACAGTCAACGAGAAACGGGGGCTCAAGTACAAGGAAGGTGAATTCTATTTCAGGTCGGCAGAAGAGATGTGGCAGATATTCGGCGCCGAGTTGCCGCAGTCACTGTTGAATACGGTCGCGATTGCGGAAATGTGCGAGCTCGAGCTGCCGAAAAACCAGAACCATTTGCCGGAGTACCGCGTGCCCGAAGGCGAAACCGCAGATAGTTACTTTACCGCGCGCGCACGCGGCGGACTCGAGGAAAGATGGGCGCAGATAAAAGACCGGACTGCTCGAAAGTTTGATCTGGATGATTACCGGGCGCGGCTCGAAAAAGAAATCGCGGTGATCATCAAGATGGGTTATGCAAGTTACTTTCTTATCGTTTGGGACTTTATCGCTTACGCACGAAAGAACGGCATTCCCGTTGGTCCCGGGCGCGGCTCGGCGGCAGGGTCCCTTGTCGCCTACTGCCTGCGGATCACGGACATCGATCCGATTGAATACGATCTCTTCTTCGAGCGTTTCCTGAATCCCGAGCGCGTTTCGATGCCGGATATCGATATCGACTTTTGTGTGCGCGGGCGGCAGAAAGTGATCGACTACGTCGCCGATTATTACGGGCGCGATCACGTCTCGCAAATCAGCACGTTCGGGACGATGGCTTCGAAGGCGGCGATCAAGGACGTGGGACGCGCGCTCGAGATGCCCTACGCCGATGTCGACAAGATAGCCAAGATGATCCCGCCTCCGGTGCGAGGGCGCAATGTTTCGATCGGGGACGCAATCAAACAGAACCCCGATCTCAAGCGCGCCATAAACAGCGATGAGCGCGTTCGCGATCTGATCGAGATCGCTCAGAGGCTCGAGGGCTGCTCGCGTCACGCGTCGGTTCACGCAGCGGGAGTTGTGATCTCGCCGAAACCAATGCACGAGCTGGTTCCAATCTCTAAGACCGCTCGCGATGAAATAACGACTCAGTATCCGATGAACGACCTGGAAAAGACGGGGATGCTGAAGATGGATTTTCTCGCGCTGACCACTTTGACAATCATCGACGATTGTCTCAAGTCGGTCGAGCGCGAGACCGGCACGCAATTGGACCTCACGAACATGCCGCTCGATGATCCCGCCACCCTGCAGCTATTTTGCGAAGGAAAGACCGAAGCGATCTTTCAGTTTGAGTCGGGCGGCATGAAAGACATCTGCAGGAGGCTCAAGCCGGAGAGCCTCGAGGATCTCTCCGCGCTGAATGCGTTGTTCAGGCCGGGACCGATCGACAGCGGCATGGTTGACGATTTCATCGAACGGCGCCACGGACGCAGGAAGGTGCGTTACGATTTCCCTGAACTCAAAGAGATCATGGGCAACACGCTTGGGATTTGCGTCTATCAGGAACAGCTCATGGCGGTGTTTCAAAAACTTGCCGGCTATTCGCTCGGCGAAGCGGACCTTGTGCGTCGCGCGATGGGCAAGAAGAAACGTGAGGAACTGGACAAGCACAAGGAGAAGTTTCTCAAACAGGCGATGGAGCGCGGACACGATCGCGGAAAGATCGAGAAACTGTGGCAGAGCTTCGAGGGCTTTGCGGATTATGCATTCAATCGCGCTCACTCGTTTTCATACGGCTATCTCGCATATCAAACTGCTTACCTGAAGGCGCACCATCGCACGCATTTCTGGGCGGCTGTGCTATCGAATGAGTTGAATAACACGACAAAAGTCGTGAGGTATATCAACGAAGCGCGTTCACAGGGAATTCAGATTCTTCCACCTGATGTCAACGCCAGTCTCGACAACTTTACTGCGAGCGGAAACACGATCAGGTTCGGGCTTGCCGCAATCAAAGGCATCGGTCAATCGGCGGTTGCTTGGATCATTGAAGCTCGAAGCTCGGGTCCGTTCGCGTCGGTGTTTGACTTCACCGAGCGCGTTGACTCGCGTGCGGTCAACAAACGCGTCCTCGAAGGACTGATTCGCGCCGGCGCGTTCGACTCGGTAAACAAAAGCCGCGCAGGCTTGTTCGCAATCATCGACTCCGCGATGGAAAGCGGACAGCGGTTGCAGCGTTCGCGCGCCAGCGGCCAGAGCGATTTGTTCGGAGCCCTCAGCGCTACCATGCCGGTCGCCGAACATCCGCTTCCGAAAGTTCCTGAGTGGCAGAATCACGAAATGCTCAAAGGTGAGAAGGAGACGCTCGGCTTCTACATCTCCGGTCATCCGCTTTCGGGCTACGAAGAAGTGCTTCGAGATTTTGCGGACGCGGATGTGGATCGGCTCGCGGGTCTGGGCCACGGCACGGTTGTCACCCTCGGCGGAGTCGTTATCGATCTGAACGTGCGCACTACCAGGAAGGGCGACCGTTTCGGCCTGTTTCTGCTTGAAGATCAATACGGATCGGTGAAGATCGTAGCGTGGCCGGACGTGTTCAATAAATCAAACGGTTTGATGCAAAACGACGCGTCTGTGCTGGTGCGCGGCCGGTTGGAGATTGACGATGGCGGAGCGATGACGATCATCGCCGAAGAGGTAGGCTCGCTTGCGGACGTCAGGGAGCGGTCGGCTCGCACGGTAGTGCTGCACTTCGACGTCGATGCGGTTGACGAGAAGAAGCTGGAACAGCTTCATTCGCTTTTGGACAACAATCGAGGCGATTGCGGGATCGTCTTTGAAGTAAGACTCGCCGACGGCAGCATCGCTCGCGTACAGCCCAATCAACATGTCCGAGTAAAGGTTACGCCTGCGCTGACCAACTCGATAAAAGAAGTGATAGTTGACTGCCAGGTCGAACTCGTCGTTCAACGCGCCAGCACCGCCGCGCGTTGACAAGTGTTCACTGTGAAGAGTGTCTCGAGTACCAACCTTTAGTCGCCTGCCCCACGAACATTGAAACGTTGCTAAATGGCTTGATTCTGATAGATATTAAGCATGGATCGGGACAAGCTTCTTGGTGTAGTTTTCTTCTGTACTGGCGGAGGTACGGAGCCTGCGCGGGAGTGGCTTAGGAAGTTAACCCGAGATGATAAGGTCAACATCGGTCGTGATATTCTGGCGGTACAAAAAGCATGGCCCGTTGGTAAGCCGTTGGTGGACTACCTGGGAGACGGCATCTGGGAAGTGCGTTCATCACTGAAAGATCGGATTGCTCGCGTGCTTTTCATGATTGATGGCAATGAAATGGTCATACTTCACGGATTCATCAAGAAGGATCAGCGCACTCCAAAGCCCGACCTGGACTTGGCGAAAAGGAAAAAGAAACAATATGAGGGCTAAGCCAACCATCAAGAAAAAACACCGAGGCAGCAGTTTCGATTCGTTCCTTAAAGAAGAAGGAATCCAAAGTCAGGTAGAGCGGCTTGCTACGAAGCGGGCCTGCGCAATTCAGCTCGCCCAAGCAATCGAGCAAAGCGGATTGTCAAAGTCCGAAGTTGCGCGAAGGATGCACACCAGTCGCGCCGTCCTGGACCGCCTCCTGGATGAAACAAACCCCTCGGTCACTCTCACCACGCTTGAGAAGGCTGCTATCGCATTAGGGCGCAAATTGCATGTCGAGATCGTTGAGGGTTGAAAGTACTAATAACTAGAACATAGGCCCTTTGCCTCCTTCCTCGCATGGTGCTACATTCATTCTTGGCCCTACGGCGGCTAGCCAACAACCAAATCACGCAAGCAGGAATCTAACCGCCCGACGAAGTTGAAAGGAACGTAAGTTCGTAGAGCCTTGGTAACCGTCACGCAAAAACCAAAGACCCGGGTACTACAAAGAGAACAGCCGCGACCGGGTCTGATTCGCCGCATCTTCTCTCCCGTGCGGCTAGCCATACTCGGCATCTTAACCCTCATCTTTGTTTCAATCTTTGTCTTCTTCTATCTCAAATACTCGAAGATGATCGACGCCCGTTTGCGCGGTGACGTCGTGGTGAGGACCACGGGAATCTATGCCGCGCCGCGAGTGATTCGCGCAGGACAGGGCATGACCCTCGCTTCGCTGAAGAGTTATCTCGACGGGATAGGCTACGTCGATTCGACAAAGGACGCCGACTCGAACCGAGGGCGATACCAACTCAAAGGTAACTCGATCGAGATTCATACCAGCAGCGATGCGATCATCAACGGCGTCCGCCAGTTTCCCAGCCTCAACATAACATTCGCGGCCAGCGGCAAGGGCGTCAGCAAGATTACCGACGTCGACACTAAGAGAAACCTGGATAGCTCGCTCCTCGAGCCGGAGCTCGTAACCGCAATCTCAAATGAGAAGCAAAGACAGAAACAAAAGCTCGTCTCATTCAAAGACCTGCCGAAGGACTACGTCAACGCCGTAGTCGCGATCGAGGACCGCCAGTTCTTCGAGCATCCGGGGATAAACGTCCGGGGAATCCTGCGGGCGCTGCTTCGAGACGCCAGCGAAGGCCAGACCAGGGAGGGCGGTTCGTCGATCACTCAGCAACTGGTGAAGAACTTCTTTCTTACGCCGGAGCGCACATGGAAACGCAAGGCGCAGGAGATGATGATCGCGCTCGTGCTTGAAACAAAGCTCAAGAAGGAAGGAATCTTTCAGCTCTACTCAAACGACGTTTATATGGGCCAGTCGGGAAGCTACTCGATCAACGGCGTCGGCGAAGCCGCGGCGTCTTACTTCAACAAAGATGTAGTCAACCTCACTCTTCCTGAATGCGCTTTTCTTGCCGGCATAATCAGAGGACCCAGCCTTTATTCGCCGTATCGCGACATCGAGCGCGCGAAGGCCCGGCGAAATCAGGTGCTGGATTCGATGCTCGAAGCGGGCTTCATCACGCGCGACAAAGCCGAGCAGGCTAAGTCGAGTGAGTTGAAGATCCAGGCTAAACGCAGCGCGCAAAACAGTGATGCTCCGTACTTTGTCGACTACCTTCAGCAGCAGTTGACCACCGACCTTCCTACGCACGATCCCGCGCGCCAGTCGTATCGGGTGTATACCACGATCGATATGGATCTTCAGAGAGCGGCTGACAAGGCGGTGAACGATACGCTGACCTCGCTCGATCAGATCTTCGCCAAGCGCAGAAAGAACCCAATCCCGCCGGGCACGCTGCAGGCCGCACTTGTAGCATTGAACCCCAAGACCGGTGAGATAATGGCGATGGTAGGCGGGCGCGACTACGGGCAGAGCCAGCTTAATCGCGCGGTGGATGCAAACCGGCAACCCGGATCAGTGTTCAAGCCGATCGTTTACGCCACTGCTCTGAACAGCGTTTACGACGACATGACAGAAGAGAAGCTAACCCCGGCGTCTTTGTTTATGGACGCGCCGGAGACTTTTCTGTACGGCCGCGGTCAAACTTATTCGCCCGAGAATTTCGGCAAGACCTATTCAAACCGCGATGTTCCCCTGCGCGAAGGACTCGTTCACTCACTGAACGTCGTGACGGTGCGCATCGCCGAGAAAGTCGGCTATAACAAGATCGCTCGAATGGCGGAGAAGCTTGGGTTGCCGCGTCCTCAACCCTTCCCTGCCCTGGCGCTCGGAACCGCCGAAGCGACTCCCATTCAAGTCGCGCAGGCTTACACCGCTTTTGCAAACAACGGCGTGCTTGCCGAGGCGCGCCCCATAAAACGCGTCACGAATTCCGATGGAGTCGGCGTCACGGAATCCAAGCCGCAAACGCAGCAAGCTCTCAGACCCGAAGTCAGTTGGCTGATGACCAACATCATGCAAGATGTGCTGAATCGCGGCACGGCGGCTCGCGCGCGAGCGATGGGATTCACTGAAAAAGCGGCCGCGGGCAAAACCGGCACGTCGCGCGACGGATGGTTCGCGGGCTACACGCCAAACATCGTGTGCGTAGTTTGGGTCGGCTTTGACGACAACTCTGAGCTTGGCCTGGAAGGCGCGAAATCGGCGCTTCCCATTTGGGCCTCGTTCATGAAATCGGCAATTGCGCTTAGACCTGAACTTGGCGGCGAAAGTTTTCCGCCTCCACCTGACGGAATCGTCACGGTGGAGATCGACCCCTCCACGGCGCTGCTTGCCACTGACTTGTGTCCAACCCGCCGCACCGAGTATTTCATCCAGGGGACGCAGCCTGAGCAACAGTGTGAAGCGCACTCCTCCGAGCACCCGGAGCTTCCCGCGATCCCCGGATTCGAGTGGCCGGAGGACCAGATCACTCCCGACGACAAGTCAAAGAAGGTCCAGCGCGATGCCGAGAAGGCACTCGACGACGCGGGCCGCGACCTGAAGAAGCAAATCAAGAAGGCAACCGGAAAACCTTAGCGAGATTTGCGAACCTGTCCGCGTTTTGCGCGAACCTCGGGTGTGATTAAAAGCGGGACTTGCAGCGGATAACGCCCGCGTAGAAACGACCTGTAGGGGCGGCCCTCCGTGGCCACCCCTCTTTGCATACAGCGCTCGTTGGACCGAAGAGGGGCGGCCACGGAGGGCCGCCCCTACAGGTCGTTTCTATCTGGGAAGTCCGGCTCTTAATCACACCCGCGAACCTCTCTCCCGACAGCATCACCTTACACGTTAGATACTCTTTGAGTTATTATTCTGCCCTGTTAAACCATGATGTCCGAAGTCCATTGAAAGGAGAATTACACATAATGAAATCGATTAACTCGAACGCACAAGCCAGCCGACTCCCGCAAGCCGCAGCCATGTTGGTGATGCTGATCGCCTTAACAGTTTTTCCCTCGACTGCTCCGACCGGCAACGCTCAGAGCTCCGGTATCGAATTCATATTTGACGTTTTGCCTGACACTCCCGCGCTGAGCACGAGCCTCCCGACGGGCACCACCTTTTACCTTCAGGGAAAGGTCTACCCGTTCAGAACTCTCAACGTGGCCGATTGTACTTTTCGTAGCGCAAGTCCAAGACAGGTTGGAACGTGGCGGGCCTGGGGCCAGATAGCAGACGATGGAAAGTTCGTCATGAATCAGAGCCTGAAGATTGACAACGTAGGCGGGATGATCGAGGTCCAGGGAACGACGGGCGTTCCGCTCGCGGGGGGCGACGCTACTCCGGCTATCCCTGGAACACTGGGCGCACCTTTCACCGGTCCTTCGGAGGTATTGTCAGTTACAGGAGGCGTCGGTGCTTATCGAGCGTTGAATGGCGAAGCACAAGTCCGCGGATACTGTGTTCAGGACCCAACGATACCCTTCCGTTATGACCGCGGATTCTGTTTGGGCATCCTCGAGGGCAAACGAAAATAACAAGCCTCGGGGCGGTTGTTTCAAACCACGAACCATAGGATCGCGGGTCTCTATTTCCTGACGCGGAAGGAATATTGGCCGACCATGTTTGTGCTGCCGTCTCGCGCAACCCCGTCAACAGTCAGAAGATATTTACCACCGCGAAACAGAGTTGAACTGAGGCTTACCGAGAGTGAATTGTAAGCGTTCGGCCTGAAGCCGCCTCCTTTGAAAATCGGTTGACGCTGGCTGCTCTCGATTGTCATCCGATATGTTTTGAAGTCTCTTTCTCCTTCAAGCTGCACCGAGAGGAAAAGGCTTCTGGAAGAACGCGGAAGAAAGATCTCATTGAGCGTGCCGGAAGATGCGTCATTCCCTCTGGTAGCGCTTAATGCAAGAATTGCCACATTGACTTCAGCCGTTTTCGCAGGCTCTTCTTCTGGCTTGCGCTCGAGCTGCGTTCTAAGTTGAGCGATCTGTTCGGTCAATTCGCTCTCCGACTCTCGACGTTGTTTCTCCGCGGTACCGGACAACTGATGCTCTTCTTCGTAGCGGCGTTCCCAGTCAGTCGAGGCGTTCCTTGCCTGATCGGCCTCGGACCGGTACCGCCGAACCTGAGCAAAGGCAAAAACCGCGACTGCGATAATAACTACCGAGAGAGCGCCCGCCGCCGCCGCGAAGGCCTTGCGAGAAACTGTGCTTCGCTCATCCTCGAGGATCTCGTTTGACCTGTCGGTACCCGCCGCCGCCCGGCCGCTTGCGACACGACGAAGACCATCAACGAAGGCTTTGGTTGCCTCTAATCGGCCAATACACTCTAGGCAATCGACGAAATGCTCCTCGAACTCGGCGGTCTCTCCTTCCGCGAGCCTCCTCGCCAGATAGCGGTCAACTATATCGAACTCGTCGATGTACTTGTGGTCCATAAGAATTCTGAAGTATCCCCTAAATCTTAAGTGTCGCCGGAAGTCGTTTTATCGCACCCTAATCGATCCGGATCACAAACTTTTCGCACGTAAAGCTCCTTAAATCGTGTAAGCGCTCTGTAAATTATATTATTAAATTGAGTTCTGGTTATGCCGAGATCGGAGCAGATTTGATTTTTTTCCTCCTCCGAAATGTAGTAACGAAACAGAACCTCCCGGTCGCGCTCGCTCTTCAACTCGCCGATGACCTGCCGAACGATTTCAGATCGCTCTCTCGCCAGCATCTGGTCAAGTTGATTCGGGGCCGGATCGGGAATGTGGTCGGCGCTCCCGATTTCTTCCCTGAGATTAGACCGTTTCGCCCGGCGGATGTGAGTAATTGCGGCGTTCCGTGCGACGCTACAAACGAATCCGGAGAGACTTTCGGGCTGCCGAAGATCTCCTCGCCTGAGCTTCTCGAGAACGATCCTGAAGGTCTCCTGGGAAAGGTCTTCAGTAACAGACTGATTTCTAACGACATTATCGATTATGACGGCGACTCCGCGTTCGTAGCGCCGGATGACCTCGTCTTCCGCCGTCGAGTCCCCCGCGGTAATTCGACTTACTATGTCGACTAGCTCTTCATTAGCTGTACTGACTACGCTCACCCAATACCTCAGTCCGATCAATGTAATGAATCATTTGATATTCGAACGCGCCGGATCCGACATTAAGGCTTTCCGATAGTGATAAAGGGGGCCCAGTAATACGGGTGGCGGGTTTCAGTCGTGCCGCGCAACATCTCCAGCTTTGCCAACCGAAGAGCGGCAGCGTTACGAAGATTACCCGCGAGATGTTGGTAAAAGTTCTTCATCAGGTGTCCGGTAGAAATATCGGTAACGCTCCACAGGCTCACCACTACCGATCTCGCCCCGGCATACAGAAAAGCGCGGCTCAGCCCTATGATCCCCTCCCCTGATAGCACCTGCCCGCGCCCCGTCTGACACGCGCTCAAGACGACAAGATCACAATCCAGGTCGAGGTCGGCAATCTCGTTCACTTCGAGAAATCCGTCCTCCTCAGGATTATTATCTAATGTGAGTACCACCGCCGATCGGGACGGCGAAGATTCGTCCACCAGGCTGTGGGTAGCAAAATGCAACCGGCGATAACGCCGCAACGCCTCTCGCTTCAGTACGGCTTCTGTGCTGTTCTTGCCCAGGTATAGTCGCGTCCGGTCAGTCTGAAAAAGGCGCCCGATGTATTGAATCTCATCCCGGGTTCTCGGTAGCGGCGGCAGTTGGAATCCGCGAGAGATCCGCGCGTCACGCAGAACATCCACGGGGCGTCGTCGCACGGCTCTCCTCGTAGCGACTCTCCTCTTAACAGGGGCGTTCCTTGTAACGGCGACTTTCCTGGCGCCGGAAGCCTTTCTCGTTAAGGCGGGTTTGATTTCCGCGCCGAAAATCGGATCGCCAAATGCCAGCAGTTCCATTCTATCTCCGCCGTCACTGCGGCTCGTTGCATCCTGCAATTGCACCAGCACGCTGGCTGACGGCGTGTAGCCGACTTCATGATCTTCGATCAGATAACGATCATTATGAACCAGAGTCTCGAACGGCAAGTAATGCAGTAAGCCATCAGGCACGATGATCAACCGGTCTCCCGACTCGATGTGACTGGACAAGCCGCCAAACAACTTTTCAAAAAGCGCCTTCGATGCTTCTCTCAGTTTTGTGAGATCTCCTCCGATGTATAAGTGGTTTGGAGGAGTCGCCAGAAGATCCAAATAAGGCTTGACTGCATTTTCGATTTCCTTGCGACAGGGAAGGACCTCAAAATAAAACTCGCCGCGCGCGAAGAGCCAGGCGAAGGAATGATTCTCGCTTAAATGGAATTCGACGAGCGACACCTGATACTGGGCCATCTTCGCCTGCAACTTTTCGAATCTTACGGGGAGTTTGGACGAACCCAACCGATCTTTTACATGCTCCATCTCATACTGCAACCTGGTTTCCTCGATCTTGAATTCGGCCTCTTCTATTTCTTTTTGCAGCCTCCCTCGCTGGCTCCGGCTGACGCCTGGCGCCAGCAAGCGCGAGCGCGACTGGAAGATGGAGCGCGATAGCTCGTGCCGGGCTGCCGCTCGCACGCTGTCATCGGAACGTGGCCCGGCCAGGCGTGCAACCACAGAGCTGAGCAGCGCCCGCGACCGTTGCCCGTCAGCCAATCCAGCCGCCTCCATGTATCGCCCCTGCTCCACCAGGAGATCAATGTTTTCCCGATAGGCTTTCTGAGCCTCTTCCCTGGCCAGAATCGCGCTGGTTTCTGTGGACTGATAGAGGCCGATCCACCCGCCCTCAAAAAAACCTGTTCCCTGATTATAACAATGCAAGGCCCTGTCTTTTGATCCGAGAGCACGCTCGGCTCGTGCGCGCCGGAGCCAGGCCTGGGATTTCAACTCGAAAATACTGAGGTAATCCCCGTCACTGACAGCGACTTTCTCCTCTCTTTCCATTAGTGCACGAGCCTCTTCCGCCTGTTCAAGCGCGACTTCCGGGTGCGAACGAAACAAAGACAGTGTTGATAACGCGCATAGTACTCTGGCCTGTCCCCGGGCATCATTAATCTTTCGGTAGATCGCCGCTGCCTCGTCAAAGGAGCGCTGCGCGCCATCAACCAGCCCCCGCTCCTGACTGACCCGTCCCTTCAAGTACAACAATGCCGGGTCTGCGTTTACATGATTCGTCTCCCTTAATCGCAGGCCGTCGGTGATGTACTTTTGGGATTGCTCCAATTCACCGTTCCGAAGAGAAACATCCCCCAGACCAATCAAGGCAATCGTCTGCACCGAGAGATCGTTGATGCTGGCTCCCTCTTCCAGCGCCAATTTGAAATAGTGTACGGCCAAGTCGCGCACGGGCAAGTCAGCATAAATCAGCCCATTTCCATTCAACACACTGGCCCTGAGCGTCGGCGGCAGCGCTTTAGAGTCAAGCGCCTGGCGGTAATAACTCAGAGCGTCCGAATACTTCTTTACTTGCCTGCACACCTCCGCGATTTCCACCAGCGCCTGCCCCACGCGTTCCTGGTCATTTAGGTGCAGCCAGATCCGGACGGCTTCGTTCATCTGTTCGTGTGCCGACTTGCCTCCAGGCTTGCCGGATAATTCCAACGCAGCCTGGAACAACTCTTCCGCGCGGCTTGCTGTTTCCGGTGATTGGGGTTCGACGCCTTGATCGCTTACGACGAAAGCGCGCGAATACGAAGTCATGAGCAGGACTACTGTCATGACGAGGGTAGGACGATATTTTCTGGGGGCCTTGAACATCAGTTCTTTCTAACCCTAAGAGGAGTCGGGATTATAACATCAGGACGATGTGCGCGAGAATACGTCCCCGTTAATTATGTGTGCGCCGAATTCGGCGTGTTGGTGAGTCGTCCTCGCGGGACTCCGAAGCGAGTCTCGCGAACATAGTCCAGGAGGATTGTTAGCGCGGCGGGTCGTTAGATGGAGTGAGACGCTATCGCGTTCAAATAATCTGAAGTCGCCAAACCGGATTAGCTGCCAATCAAGCGCAGGCCAACTAAAAGGGGTCTTAACCTGAATCAATGGCCAGTGGGATACTTCCAGGTCTGGTCGGTCTGGAAACATCCCACCGGCGGCCAACGATCATTGGCAGTTAGCCATGCAGGTTGTATACACGGCGTAGCAGTTGCTCCCGCCATTATTTAAACAATCCGTTAGAGCCTGCTGGCATTCGGGGCAGCTCTGAGCAATGGCTCGCTGGTGAGCACCCGTCACGTTCGACGAGATCGGTCCCTCGGCGGCGCCTTGTGCGGAGACCCCTGGTTGCAGGCTCGCCAGGCTGAGCGCCAGAAAGAGCAATACAAGTAAAACACGAGCCCCAAGAGGCAAGCGGTTAGCGGTGGAGAGAACGCTAGCGTGCGTCCCCTGTGAAATTTGATTTTTGTCCATCGTGAGCGTTCCTTTCTGAGCCCTGCTTGGGGCTGGGTTCGCTCACGTTGTGGGCAATAAGGGCTGGTAGCTGGACAGGCAGGAGAAAAATATTTCTTGCGGGGCGCTCTCGCGCGCGCGGGTGCGCACTAACTGGCCTTAATGCTCAAGCGTCATGCGGATCACTGATTAATTCGAAGGTCGCGTGCAATTCTGGACATCCGCCGAACACTTTCTTATTGGGTGAAGGCAATCGGCCCCTGTGATGATCCCAATCGCCTTACCTCTGCAGGAAGATGGCTCTCGAGCACCGGCTGGCAAAACACCCGGCTGTTAGTGCGCATCATCGTTGCGGGGGTAGAGAGGATGATCGAAGATGAACTCAAGCTATGGGATCGCTATCGCCAGGGCGACAAAGCTGCACGCGAAGAACTGATTCTGGCATATCTATATCTCGTCAAAGTTTGGGCCAAACGAATATCCAGAGCAGCAAATTGGGCAAATCAGGAGGACTTGATGGCGGACGGCATTATCGGTCTGATCAAGGCCCTCGAAAAATTTGACACCAGGATGGGCGTGGCTTTTAAGTACTTCGCAAAAGACTACATTCGCGGAACAATTTTTGACGGTTCTGAACTCACTCGCGGTTTGGCTCGCCAGCAGGAAGAAACGTATCGTAAGATCAAACACGCGGAATCGACGCTGACGAGGTCGCTCCAACGAATCCCGACGATCGAAGAGGTTGCCGAATACACTCGTCTAAGTGTCGAACAGATAATGTTTGCCATCGATGCGATGGGTGTCGCCTTTGCCGGAGAACTGCCCGACATCGAGGAGCCGGCGGCAGTAAATGGCGTGCTACTACCGCAGCAGGAGCAAGCGGCGGTAGTGCAGGACGCACTCTCTCGGCTTAGCGATAGAGAGCAATCGATCATAGCCTGCTATTACTGGGAGGATAAATCACACGACGAAATTGCTCAAAGCCATGGACTGACGGTAAGTAATGTCATTAAGATTCGTCAGCGCGCGTTAGTGAAGCTTCGCGAGTTGCTCGGTCACGAAAGGACTGGGACGTGTGATAAAAATGAACGACGTAGAAGAAGAGTTGAAGAATCTCAAGCTCATTCACTTGACGGAAAGCGAGTTGATCTCGTATTGCGAGCGCCTGCAAGACAACCTCACTCAGGCAAGAGTCGACGCGCATCTGAAGCTGTGCTTCATTTGCGATAGGCGGCTCCAGTTGATACGGGAAGCAAGTATCCGTCCGGATGACGGCGAGATTACGGCTGAAGATATCGCTATTGTCAGACGGGTCATCAGAGAGGAGAGGTCGGGCTAACGGTCAGTAATGTCCGACACGCTGCCAGCTTGTCGACGCTTGCCCAGGTAGGCGGGATCCATCAGGAATCCGGCGATCCCCTTGGGTCGGGGAAGTCCACACGCGATCGCGAAAAAAGAAGGCAAAAATATTTTTTGCTCCGCCTGCGATAATCGCGAGGTACTCAGCACTTCATAGATGGGGATATATCAGAGGCCTGTGCGGAACCCTTGGCCCTATGCCGCGGCAGCCTTTCGAACGGTCTCGCGGCGATGAGTGTTGAAATGAATCGCCAGGGACCAGATCGCAAAGTAGAGATCCTGAGCAGCTTTGCGGGATCAGCCCGGTAGGAGAAACGTCGACGGACCGATCAACCGTTGACCACTGGGGAACCGCCGCCTCTGCTTAACCACGACGAGGCGGAGCTCTACGGTTGGGGTAGCAGCTACGCATTGCATAATCCAGTGAAGTAGGCTGGTATTTCAATGTGACCCACGGGTGCCCCGACCCTAGAGTTCCGCCTCTGTTCCGACTAGTGAGGACTTTCAGCATCTCGACTGTTTCGCTTCAAGTTCTGTCGCGGCTCTTGCGTAACCGCGACTGAGCCATATCCTGATAAAGCTTTCCAGCGCGCCCTGACGACGCTTCTTCGGACCTGACAGGATCCCGCCAAGTTCCGCTCATCAGCCAAACCCATACCTCGCGTTGAGGTAGTGGGGTATTAGCGTGTTGCCAGGAAGCAGTCCTCTGCGGCCCCGGCGTTCTTCCGCGGTTTTCGGTAGTGGGGTATTAGCGTGTTGCCAGCAAGCAGTCCTCTGCGTCCCCTGCGTCCTCCGCGGTTTTTCCTGCTCAGTGGCTCGGAATCAACCGCAGAGGACGCCGAGGACGCAGAGGAGAAA
>Ga0134124_10001357_pt1 | contig 19688 bp, 20 predicted proteins | sample KB304_FD_96880 | JGI IMG/M metagenome (GOLD analysis project Ga0134124, IMG submission 96880) | Terrestrial soil microbial communities without Nitrogen fertilizer from Kellogg Biological Station, Michigan, USA - KB3-0-4 | ecosystem: Environmental > Terrestrial > Soil > Unclassified ...
CAACGGCGGCCTCACCTACGCGAAGTTCTGGGAGATCGACAACCCGAGCGTCCCGGTGCCGTTCGGCGAATGGTTCAAGTTCGAGGTGTTCTGGCATCGCAGCGCGGGCAGCGACGGGCGCGTGTGGATGGCGGCGAACGGCCAGAAGCTCGTCGACAAGTTCGGCCCGAACATCGGCGTCAACGGCAAGCCGATCGACCGCATCTTCCTCACCCAGCTCTACACCGCCGCCACTTATCCGCTGGAGCAGTGGACCGACGACGTGCAGATCTGGCCGACGTTCCCCACGCCCAAGGCGGACGAGCCCTGGTACGACGGCATCTACGCGCCGCACTGAGCGGCGCCGGCTCGAGGGGGTAGGTCGAACAGATCATGCCGGCGGCAGCGCCGGCCTTCGTCGCGGCGTCGTATAAGGGGGGGTTCATGGCCTTTCCGAGGCTCCCCGTCGCGCTCGCCGCAGCCGTGCTCATGACGATACCGGCCGCAGCGGCGGCGCACGGAGAAGCGCGCGCCGCGCGGGCGGCGCCGGCGGGACTGCTCTTCTGGTCGGGGTTCGAGGATGGCGTTTCCTTGGGCGCCCCGCGCGACTGCTATGCATGGGGCTGCTGGCAGGATCTGGTCGGCACCGATTCGGCGAGCGGCTTCAGCTGGCCGCCGAAAATGGCAGGCGGAAGCGCGGCCTTCCAGCTCCGCGCCGGCACGGCGGCGCTGCCGTCGACGATCTCGGAGTACATCGTCAACGACATCGAGACCGTGATCGGGCGCACCGGCGCGCCGACGCGCGCGCTGCGTACGCTGATCAAGCAGACCGGCTGCAGCGGCACCGGCTCGCAGGCCGCCATGACCTGCTCGGCGCAGAGCCCCTACCAGCTGCGTCCGGCGCGCGAGCCGGGCGACCTCTACATCAGCTTCTGGCGCAAGCTCCAGCCCGACCTGCTGGAGAAGCTCGTCAAGAGCTGGCACGTCGTATTCGAGTGGAAGAGCGCCGGCGACTACCGGGTGATCGCCCAGATCGTCAACTACGGCGGCGGCGCCCCGTACTGGCAGCTGCGCGCCGACAACGACGCGAACGGCGGCCTCACCTACGCGAAGTTCTGGGAGGTCGACAACCGTCGCGTCCCGGTGCCCATCGGCCAGTGGTTCAAGTTCGAGGTGTTCTGGCACCGCAGCGCGGGCAGCGACGGGCGCGTGTGGATGGCGGTGGACGGCCGCAAGCTCGTCGACAAGCTCGGGCCGAACCTCGGCGACAACGCCAGCCCGGTCGATCGCATCATGTTCATGCAGCTCTACAGCGGCGCCTCGTATCCGCTCGAGCAGTGGACCGACGACGTGCAGATCTGGAAGAGCTTCCCGAGCGCCAAGGCGGGCGATCCGTGGTACGACGGCGTCTACGCGCCGCACTGAGCGTAGCTCGAGCGGACCATGCCCGGCCGCGGCGGCGAGCGCCGCACGTTCGCGGGGGCGTCGTATAACGTTCGGCATGATGACCAGCACGCCGCACGTCGGGCGCAGCCTCGAGCGCCAGCGCCATCACTACGAGGTGGAAATGAGGCTCGCCGACCGGCTGCGCGCCGCGCCGCGCGAGCGCCGCCTGCACATGCTCACCGGGCTCTACGAGGAGCTCTTCCGCGAGGTGCCCGACCACCCGCGGCTCGTGTGCAAATCGACCCCCGAGCTCTCGCGCTACGAGGTCGGGCGCCAGATGAGCCTGCTGCGCCGCTTCCTGCGGCGCGACATGACGCTGCTCGAGATCGGCCCCGGGGATTGCGCGCTTTCCTTCGCCGCGTCCAGGCACGTGCGCCAGGTCTGGGCGGTGGACGTCGACGCGGTGCTCTCGCGCAATGCCGAGCCGCCGGCGAACTTTCGCCTCTTCATCTCCGACGGCGTCAGCGTCCCGGTGCCCGCGGCGAGCGTCGATCTCGCCTACAGCAACCAGCTGATGGAGCACCTGCATCCCGAGGACGCGCGCGAGCAGCTGCGCAACATCTTCGCCGCGCTCGCCCCCGGCGGCGCCTACGTCTGCCTCACCCCGAACCGCCTCAACGGCCCGCACGACATCTCCCGCGATTTCTCCGACGAGCCGCGCGGCTTCCACCTGAAGGAATACACCATGACCGAGCTGCGCACGATCTTCATGGACATGGGGTTCCGCAGCGTGGCCGCGTACGCACGCACGAAGAGCGTCTGGCAGCGCGTGCCGTTCCAGCTCGTCGCCTCGCTCGAAGCGGCCCTCGAGCGCCTGCCGGCAAGACGGTGCCGCGCGGTGGCGGACCGCTGGCCGATCCGGCATCTCGTCAACGCCGCGCTGGTGGCGCGACGCTGAGCGGCGACATTCGCCGTCCTTCAAAAACAGCGGGTTGCAGAAATTCGAAGCGCCGCGTCGTGCTGCGACTACGCGATTGTCGCGACGACCACTACGCCGTCACCGTAAGGCCTTGAAAGCATTGCTGCTCGGTCCCTGGCATGCGTCATGCGTGCGGGTGGTGCAACTCGTTGGAACCACTACAGGGACCGAAGCATGCACTACAAGAAGAAGTACCAGCTCCATAGTCCGCTCTTTGCGCCGCGCGACCCGCGGCTGAGCGCGCAGATCCTCGCCGCGTTCGGCGGCGACCCGCGCAAGCCGCTCTCCCCGCCGCCGCCGCGGCGCCCGGTTTCGGAGAGCCGCTAGAGCATGCGCTTCGAGGTCCTCGCCGTCGACGTGCGCCAGCAGGTGGTCGCGCTGCGGCTCGACGCGGCGAACGCCGCGCTCGCCGCCGAAGAGGTGCGCAAGCAGGGGCTCAACCTGATCTCCCTGCACGCGCGCGGACTGCGCCTGCCGCTCGCGCGCGCGCGCCGGCGCTTCCCCGCCACGCTCTTCTCGATGGAGCTCATGTCGCTGCTCGACGCGGGCCTGAACCTCGTCGAAGCGCTGCAGACGCTGGCGGAGAAGGAAGCCCGCGGCGAGCACCAGGAGGTGCTCTCGGGCCTGCTCGGCGCCATCCGGCGCGGCGAGCCGTTCTCGCAGGCGGTGGCGGGCTTCCCGCAGCACTTCTCGCCGCTCTACGTGGCCACCATCAAGGCGAGCGAGCGCACCGGCAGCATGCGCGAGGCGCTCGGGCGCTACATCGCCTACCAGGAGGAGCTCGAGCGCGTGCGCAAGAAGATCGTCTCGGCCGGCATCTACCCGGCGATCCTCATGGTGGTGGGCACCCTGGTGATCGGCTTCCTCATGTTCTACGTGGTGCCCCGCTTCGCGCGGGTGTACGAGGACATGGCGAGCACGCTGCCGTTCTTCTCGCGGCTGCTCCTCGCCTTCGGCAACTTCATCGGCCACAACGCCTACGCGCTCGCCTTCGCCGTCCTCGCCGCGGCCGCGGCGGCGGCCTGGGCGCTCGCCCAGGTGCGCTTCCGCGGCTGGCTCAACACCCGGCTCTGGGCCATCCCGGCGCTCGGCAGCCGCATGAAGATCTACCAGCTCGCGCGCCTGTACCGGACCGCCGGCATGCTGCTCAAGGCCGGCATCCCGGCGGTCCGCGCGCTCGAGATGGTGCACGAGCTCCTCGCCGCGCACCTGCGCCCGAGCCTCGCGCGCGCGAAGACGCTGATCGAGCAGGGCCAGCCGATGTCGGCGGCGATGGGCGCCGTCGGCCTCGCCACGCCGGTGGCCTCGCGCATGATGAGCGTCGGCGAGAGAAGCGGCGACATGGGCGAGATGTTCATCCAGATCGCGCGCTTCCACGACGAGGAAGTGGCGCGCTTCATCGACTGGTTCACGCGCGCCTTCGAGCCGCTGCTGATGGCGGTCCTCGGACTGTCGGTGGGCGCGGTCGTGGTCCTGATGTACATGCCGATCTTCGAGCTTGCAGGGAGCATCAAGTGAGCGAAACCGATCAAGCGAGCGAAAACCTCGAGCAGCTTTCCGAGACGCTGCGCATCGCCGCCATCACGCTCGCCGGAATGCGCGCGGAGCGGCCCGACTTCGAGGCGATCGCCTTCGCCGAGGCGACGCGCCGCGGCTGCGTCGCGCTGCGCGCGGGCGACGGCACCCTGCTCGTGGTGCTGGGCGACCCCTACGACCTCGACACCCAGGACTGGATCGAGCAGCGCCTGCGCGAGCCCTTCGGCTATCGCGTGGCGCAGCGCGCCGACGTCGCCGCCTATCTCTCGCAGCAGGAGACTCAGCTGCGGGCGCTCGACGGGGCTTCCAAGCAATTTTCCGCCTCCGCCGAGCGGAGCGATGGCGCCCAGGAAATCTCCTTCGAGTCGGCGGCCGAGGCCGACAGCGCCGTGGTGCGCCTGGTGACCTCGACGCTCTACGACGCGCTCAAGGCGGGGGCGAGCGACGTGCACCTCGAGACCACCGGCGCCGGGCTCACCATCAAGTACCGCATCGACGGCGTGCTGACCGGCATGGAGAACGTGCCCGGAAGCGAGCTCGCCGAGCAGGTGATCTCGCGCATCAAGGTGATGTCGGAGCTCGACATCGCCGAGCGCCGCGTGCCGCAGGACGGGCGCTTCAAGGCGCGCCACACCCATGGCGGAGAGGCCGGCCGCGAGATCGACTTCCGCGTCTCGGTGATGCCGAGCGTCTACGGCGAGGACGCGGTGCTCAGGATCCTCGACCGCAAGGCGCTCTCCGACCAGCTCCACGGGCTGACCCTCGACTCGCTGGGCTTTGCAGCGGACATGAAGCAGCGGCTCAGGCAGCTCTCGACCGAGCCCTACGGCATGCTGCTCGTGACCGGCCCGACCGGAAGCGGCAAGACCACCACGCTCTACGCGGTGATCTCGGAGGTGAACAAGGGCGAGGACAAGATCATCACCATCGAGGACCCGGTCGAGTACCACCTGCCCGGGGTGCTGCAGATCCCGGTGAACGAGCAGAAGGGCCTCGGCTTCGCGCGCGGCCTGCGCTCGATCCTGCGCCACGACCCCGACCGCATCATGGTGGGCGAGATCCGCGACCCGGAAACCGCCGAGATCGCGGTGCAGTCGGCGCTCACCGGCCACCTCGTCTACACCACGGTGCACGCCAACAACGCGATCGACGTCCTCGGCCGCTTCCAGCACATGGGCGTGGACAGCTACAACCTGGTGTCGGCCCTGAACGGCGTGCTTGCGCAGCGCCTTGTCAGAATCTTTTGTACTTCCTGTCGCGGCAAAGGTTGCGGCAACTGCCGGGGAACGGGCTTCAAGGGCCGCAAGGCGATCGGCGAGCTGCTGGTGCTGAACGACGAGCTGCGCGAGCTCATCGTCGCGCGCGCGCCGGCGCGCAGGCTGAAGGAAGTTGCCAGGGCCGCCGGCACCGTGCCGCTGCGCGACGCCGCGCTCGAGCTGGTGCACGCGGGCGAAACCACCCTCGAGGAGATCAATCGTGTCACTTTTGTGGCGTAATCATCTTCGCGTCAGCCTGAGCGCCGAGCGCCTGGTGCTCGGCGCGCATGCGCGCGGCCTGCGCCCGGGCCGGGCCCGGGCGAACGTGGTGCCGGTGCAGCCGGCGGCGAACGGCCCGGAATGGGGCGCGGCGCTCGAGGCGCTGCCGCGGGCCCTCGCGGACGTGCGCGGCCACGACGTGAGCGTCGTGCTCGCAGACCAGTTCGTGCGCTACGTGCTGCTGCCCTGGAACGCGGCGCTGAAAAACGACGAGCAGTGGCTCGCGCTCGCGCGCCATCGGTTCGCCGCCGTGCACGGCGCCGCCGCCGCCGAATGGGAGCTGCGGTTCACCGAAACCGCGCCGAACGGGCCGCGCCTCGCCTGCGCGATGGACCGCGAGCTCATGGCCGAGCTCGCCGCCAAGGTCGCGGCGGCCGGGCTGCGCCTGGTCTCGGTGCAGCCTTTCCTGGTGGCCGCGTTCAACCGCATCCGCGGCGCGATCGGCGGCAGCTCGTGCTGGCTGGTGATCGAGGAACCGCGCCGGCTCACCCTGGCGTTCATCCGCCAGGGCGTGTGGCTCGCGGTGCGCAGCCGCCGCACCGACGGCGGCTGGCGCGCCGCGCTGCCCGAGCTGATCGAGCGCGAGAGCGCCTTCCTCGCGCTCCCCGAACCCTGCACGCGCGTGGTGGTGTGCGCCCAGGACGGATTCGACGCGGAGCTGCACGAGCCCTGGGACACCGAGTCGATGGACTACGGCGAGCTCGCGCTCGCGCGGGAACCGGCATGAACAGGCTCGCCCTCGACTTTGTCCACCGCAGCCGCTCGCCTTGGCCCGCACGGCTGCTCGGGCTCGCGGCGCTCGGCCTCGCGCTCGAGATGGGACTTTCGTACAAGGCGCTGCACGATTCGGTCGCCGCGGCCGAGGCGAAGCTCGCGCGGCACCCGCTGCGAAGCGCGCCCGGGCGCAAGCTCGCCGCGGAGGAAGTCGCGGCGGTGCGCGAGACCGTCGAGCGCCTCGGCACGCCCTGGGAGCGCCTGTTCGCCGCGCTCGAGTCGGCGGCGAGCGACCAGGTGGCGCTCCTCGGCATCGAGCCCGACCCGAAGAACGGCACGGTGGTGATCTCGGGCGACAGCCGCGACTATCTCGCGGCGCTGAGCTACGTGCTCAACCTGAGCCGCGCCGACGCGCTCACCCGCGTCCAGCTGGTGCGCCACGAAGCGAAGGCGAACGAGCCGCGCGCGCCGATCAGCTTCGCCGTGTCGGCGGCGTGGAGCGAGGTCCGGCGATGAGCCAGAAGCTGCTGTTGCGCAAGCTCGCCAACCTGCGCCACGAGCTCGGGCCGCTCGGCCTCGCCGCGCTCGTCGCGCTCGGCGCGCTGATGGCGTTCCGGCTGCTGCTGCTCGAGCCGCTCGAGGCGCGCGACGCCGCCCTGCGCGAGCGCGTGGAGCGCCAGGCGCCGCAGGCGGGCGCCCAGCCCGAGCTCTCGGCGAGCACCCCGGCCAAGGTCGCGGCGGTCTACGACTTCCTTCGCAAGGAGGAGGAGACCACCGACTGGCTGGCGAAGCTCTACGGCATCGGCACCGCCACCGGCGTGGAGCTGAAGTCGGCGACCTACCGCACGCAGCCCACCGCAGCGCGCATCGTGCGCTACGAGATCGTGCTGCCGGTGGCCGGAACCTACCCGCAGCTGCGCGATTTCCTCGGCCGGGCGCTCACCGAGATCCCGGTGCTCTCGCTCGACCAGATCACGCTCAAGCGCGAAAGCCGCGGCGACGGCGGGGTGCACGCCGAGTTGCGCATGACGCTCCACATGGTGAAATCATGAAGCTCGCGTTTCTCAAGCGGCAAAACGCAAGGCGCGCGGCCGTTGCCGCCGCGGCGCTCATCGCCGCCGCCGGCCTGGTGGCCGGCCGCGAACGCCCGGCGCCGCAGGTGGTCGAGCCGAGCGCGGCACGCGTCGAGGGCGCCGCGGCCGGCGCCGACATCGACCTCGCCAAGCTCCAGCGCGGCGCCGCCGAGGCGCCGCAGAACGATCCGTTCGCGCCGCGCAGCTTCACGCCGCGGGCGAGCGCCGCCGCGGGGACGGCGCCCGCCCCGGCCCCCGCCAAGACCGCCCCGCCGCTGCCGTTCACCTACGCCGGCTGGCTCACGCAGGACGGCCACGGGGAGGTGTTCGTCGCGCGCGGCGACGAGCTGATCAGCATCCAGGCCGGCCAGAACATCGAGCCGGACTACCGGGTCGACTCCATCACCGACTCGAGCATCGGCTTTACCTATCTGCCGATGAAAACGCGCCAGGTGCTCGAGCGAGCCGAGGCCGAAGGGGGAAAGCCGGGCTCCGAGCGCGCCGAGCCGGAAAGACCGAAAAAGTCGGGACGAAAGGCAGCGGGGTGAAAGGCTTCACCCTGATCGAGCTGGTGATCACCGTGGCCATCCTCGGGCTGCTCGCCTCCGTGGCGCTGCCGCTCGCCGAGGTCACGCTCCAGCGCAACAAGGAGCAGGAGCTGCGCCGCTCGCTGCGCGAGATCCGCGACGCGATCGACGCCTACAAGCGCTCGGCCGACGAGGGCGCGATCGACAAGCCGCTCGACAAGACCGGCTATCCGCCGACGCTCGCGGTGCTGGCGGAGGGCGCCGTGGACAAGCGGGATCCAAAAGGCAAGCGGATCTATTTCCTGCGCCGGGTCCCGGCCGACCCCTTGAGCGGCGAGCCCTGGGGGTTGCGCAGCTATGCGAGCCCGCCCGATGCCCCCAAGGATGGCGACGACGTGTTCGACGTCTATTCGAAGAGCGCCGACACCGGCTTGAACGGCGTTCCCTATAAGGAGTGGTAAGCGTGGCGCGGGAGTGGTGAACATGGAACGAACCAAGGGATTCACGCTGGTCGAGCTGATGGTGGTGCTGACGATCATCGGGCTGCTGCTCTCGGTCGTGGTGCCGGACTATGTCGGCCGCATGCACCGCGCCGAGGAGGCGGTGCTGAAGGAAAACCTGATGGTGATGCGCGACGCGCTCGACAAGCACTACGCCGACGCCGGGAAGTATCCGGGCTCGCTCCAGGACCTGGTCGTGAAGCGCTACCTGCGCTCGATCCCGCCCGATCCCTTCACGCAGTCGCCGGCGACCTGGGTCGCGGTGCCGCCCACCGACCCGGCGAAGGGCGGCGTGTACGACGTGCGCAGTCCGGCCAAGGGCTATGAGCGCTGGTAGGCGCGAGCGCGGCTTCACGCTCGCCGGCGCGCTGATCCTCATCGCCGTGCTCGGCGCCGGCATGGCGGCGTACGGCGAGATGGCCTCGCACGCCGCGCAGCGCCAGAAGGAGGAGGAGCTGCTCTTCGTGGGCAACCAGTTCCGGCAGGCGATCGCCGCGTTCTACGAAGGGACCCCGGGCGCGGTGAAGCGCTTCCCGCAGAAGCTCGAGCAGCTGCTCGAGGACCAGCGCTTCCCCGTGCCGCGGCGCCACCTGCGCCGCCTCTACGCCGATCCGATGACCGGCCAGCGCCAATGGGGCCTGGTCGAGGCGCCGCAAGGCGGCATCATGGGCGTCTACAGCCTGTCGACGGCACGGCCCATCAAGACCGGCGGCTTCGCCGCGCGCGACCTCACCCTGTCCGAGGCGACGCGCTACTCCGACTGGGCGTTCACCTATGGTCCGGCCGCCGCCGCTCCGGCCGCAGCTTCGTCCTCGGAAAACCAGAAGCCGGGAAGCCCCGAGCGCTAGGGGCTTTCACGGGCGCACGTCGAAAGCGTCGATCACGACGTAGGTGCTATCGGTCGACGTCACCTCGATCTTCAGCTCGTGCCGGCCGTTGGCCAGCCCGTCCGCCCTGAAGATGGTGCGCTGGAATCCCTCGATCGGATTGCGCCTGAAGAGGTGGACGTCCTTCACGAAAACGCCGTCGAGGAAAATCTTGGCCTGCCCGCCGGCGCTCGCCTTCTCGCAGCCGATCCAGCTCACCGAGGTCCCGGTGAAGGCGAAGGTGACGGTCGCGTCCGGTTGATTGCTCGTGGCCGAGGCCTCTTCGGTCCAGACTCGGGCGTCGTTGTGGTTCCAGGCGCCGAAATAGTCGATCGTCGTGTCGCCGTCCTCGAAGTGCCTCGCGCGCCGCACGTCCCCCTGCTCGTGGCGCCTTCCCGGCGTCGTCACGTCGAACGCGTCCACGAAGATCTTGGCGGCGCTCGCGGCGGCGTTTTTCCGGCCCGTCGCCTGGATCGTCAACGTGTGCGGTGCATCGGTCAGTCCGCCGGCCGAGAAGACCACCTGCTGGACCTTGATCTCGCTGGAGTACGTGTCGACCTCTCGGGGGGCGCCGCCGTCCACCCTGACGAGCGCGATGCCGGCGTCCGGCCCGGTGTAGCCGCTCCAGCTGATCGCCGTTCCGCGGAACTTGAACGTCACGCTCGCGTCCGCTTTCTCGGTCACCTTCGCCCCTGGCGGCAGCTCGCCGGCGTTGAAGGCGCCGCTGCCGCTCCAGTTAAAGTTGTTGGGCGCCTGGGTCCAGCCGGCGCTGTAGGTCGCGTCGGGGTCGGCTTCCTGCACGTGCGACACGATCTGCGGATTCACCTCGAAGGCATCCACGACCACCTTGCGCGTCGAGCTCGAGCTCGCCTCGTCGCTCTTGTCACCGGTCACCTCGATCGTCAGCGTATGCTGGCCGGGGCTCAAGTCGTAGATCGTGATGGCAGGGGTGTGCAATTCGTCGTTCGGGCGGGCAAACAGGTCGACTTCCTTGGCTGGGCCGCCGTCCACCCTGACCAGGGCGATGCCGCCGTTTCGGCCGCGGCTGCTGAGCCACCTCACCGAGGTGCCGGTGAAGGTGAACGTAGCCATCGCTCCCTTTTGGCTCGATTCCTTGGCAGTGCCTCCGCTCCAGCCGCCACGGGAGTCGCTCGCCGACCAATTGCCGCTGAAGCTGACCGCCGCCACGTCGGATTCCTCGACCCGCAGCGCGGCGGAAGTGCCGCCGGGGCTGCCGTTTCCGGGCGGCGTGTTTCCGGGCGGCGTATTTGCGGGCGGCGTATTTGCCGGCGGCGCGCTGGCGCCGGGACTATCGCCGCCGCCGCCCCCTCCTCCGCACGAAACCAGCAGGCCCGCAAGCAACAGCCAGACACCGACGCACCTCATGTAGCGCTTCATGGATCACTGTCCCGACGGAATGGTCCGGGCTTGAGCCTACGTGGGGTATGCGCAAACTCCGTGATCCCGAAATGCGCCTTAAAGCTCGGACCATGCGACGGGATGAGCCGTCGCACGTGCCGGAAGGACTACGCCGCAGCCATCCAGCGCTGGTGCCACATCTGGAACGCGACCAGCGACCATACGCGCCGGCGCACGCTCGGGTCGCCGCGATCGAGCCGCTCCACGTAGCCGCGCACCATCTGCGGGTCGAGCAGCCCCTGCTCGGCGATGCGCCGCGGGGCGAGGTGCTCGTCGACGACCCCGCGCAGCTCGCCGGCGAGCCAGCGTTCCACCGGCACGCCGAAGCCGCGCTTCGGCCGATCCACGAGCGCGCGCGGCACGTAGCGGTACAGGATCTTCTTCAGCAGGTGCTTCGGGCCGAGCGCGCCGCGGCGCAGGTGGAAGGGCAGCGAGAAAGCGAACTCGACGAGGCGGTGGTCGATGAGCGGCTCGCGGCCCTCGATGCCCGTCGCCATGGTGGCGCGGTCGACCTTGACCAGCACGTCGCCCGGCAGGTAGTGGTGCAGGTCCCAGAGGCACAGCTTCTCGCCGTCGAGCCCGGGATAGCGGTCGGCGGGCTCGCGGGTGGGCGCGGCGCGCCCGGTGAGCCGCGAAAGCTCCGCGGGCGCAAAGGCGCCGATCGCGCGGTCGAAAAACTCGCCCACGCCGTGCGCGTCGATGCGTGCGCCGAGCTTGGCCATGCGCGAGACGACCGGCGCGACGAGCTGCCCGACGCCGGCGCCGGAGCGCGCCGCCACGAAGCGGTCGATCTGCGCCAGGCCGAGCGCGTCCGCGGCGAGCGCGGCAACGTCGCGCATGCGCTGCGGCACGTCCTTGATCCAGCGCCATTGCGACAGCATGGCGGCGTAGCTCTCGTAGCCGCTGAAGAGCTCGTCGCCGCCGTCGGCCGAGAGCACGACCTTCACCTGCTCGGCGGCAAGCTGCGACACCATGAGGGTGGCGATGCCCGAAGCGTCGGCGAAAGGCTCGTCGTAGAGCTCGCCCCAGCGCGGCAAGATGGCCTTCGCGCGCGCCTCGTCGAGGATCGCGCTGTGATGCTCGGTGCCGAGGTGCGCGGCCACCGCCGCGGCAAAACGCGATTCGTCGTAGCGCCGGTGGCTGAAGCCGATGGTGAAGGTCTTCAGCCGGGCGCCGCCGTGCTTCTGCAGCACGGCCGCGAGCGCCGAGGAGTCGACGCCGCCCGACAGGAACACGCCGACCGGCACGTCGGCGATCATCCGGTAGCGGAACGCGTCGATCATCAGCGCCTCGAGCTCTTCGGCGAGCTCGGCCTCGGCGCGCCCGCGCCGGCCGCCGGCGTGATCGAGCACGTTCCAGTAGCGCTCGAGCGCGATCCCGCCGCGGCGGTCGAGCACCAGGCGGTGCCCGGGCGGCAGCTTGAAGCTCTGCCGGTAGATCGAGCGCGGATCAGCGATATAGCCGTAGCGCAGGTAGTCGTTCAGCGCGTCGCCGTCGACCTCGGGCTGCCAGGCGCCGAACGCGCGCAGCGCCTTCAGCTCGGAGCCGAAGGCGAGCACGCGGCCGTCCCAGCGGTAGTAGAGCGGCTTCACGCCGAGCCGGTCGCGGATGAGCTGCAGCTCGCCGCGCTCGCGGTCCCACAGCGCGATGGCGAACATGCCGATGAAGCGCCGCAGCGCCTGCACGCCCCACTGCGCGAGCGCCGCGAGCACCACCTCGGAGTCGCCGCTGCCGGCGAAGCGCCGTCCCAGCGCCTCGAGCGCGGCGCGGATCTCGCGGAAGTTGTAGACCTCGCCGTTGAACACCATCACCCAGCGGCCGCACGGCGAGACCATGGGCTGGTGCCCAAGCTCGCTCAAGTCGAGGATCGACAGCCGGCGGTGGCCGAGTCCCACCCGCTCGTCCGGGGCGAACCAGCATCCGGCGTCGTCCGGACCGCGGTGCTCGAGCGCGCGCACCGCGGCGGGAAGGTCCGCTTTCCAGCGCCCGGCGTCGCCGCCGATCGCCATGTAGCCGGCAATCCCGCACATGTCGGCCGCCCTCTCAGCTCGCGAGGCGGTTCATGCGGGCTCCATGCGGGCGTCGCCGGCGAGGAGGTGCTTTCGGTACACGGCGAGGAGCGCGGCGGCCGCCGCCGCGGCGGTGCCGTGCTGCTCGGCCCAGCGGCGCTGCGCGGCGCTGATCGCCGCGCGCCGGTTGTGGCAGGCAGCGACCGCAGCCGCGATCTCGGCTTCGTCGCGCGAAGCCACCACTTGCGCGGCGTCGGGCAGCAGGCGCCGCACCTCGCCCCAGTCGGTGCTGACGACGGGGGTGTTGCACGCCATGGCCTCGAGCGCGACGAGCGGATAGCCGCCGTGCCTCGCGGTGATGAGCAGGAGCTCGCTCGAGGCGATCAGCTCGATCACGTCGCTGCGGTGGCCGACGAAGCTCACGAACTCGCCGAGGCCCAGCCGGTTGCACTCCGCGAGCACGTGCTCACGGTGGGCGCCAGAGGCGGCCGGCGCTTCGCCGACGCAGAGGAGCCGCCAGGCCGGATCCGTCTCGCGCAGCCGCCGCAGCACGCGCAGCGCGAGCGGATGGTCGTTCACCGGGCTGATCGACGCGACCATGCAAAGACGCTTCAGCCCCGCGCCGGGAAGCACGGCGTGCGCCGGCCGGCTCGAGCGCGCGATGCGCCGGTCGACGGCTTCGAGGTCGATCGCGTTGCCCAGGACGTCGACCCGCTCCGCGCCGAGGCGGTGCAGGCGCCGCGCGAACTCGGCGCCTGCGCGCGTATTCGCCACCACGCCGTCGCACAGCATGGAGGTGAGGCGGTAGCCGAGGTGCTGCACCCGGCTCACGCGCTGATCGTCGGTGCGCTCCGAATTGAGCACCGGCACCGGCGAGCCTTGCCCGGCGAGCCGGGCGTAAACGTCGGCGTCGTAGCCGAACGAATGCACCAGCTCCGGGCGCGCACGCCGCACGTGCCGGCGCAGGCGCCAGAGCACCGCCGGATCGAGCGCGCCGCGCTTGTCGTCGACGACCACCTCGACGCCGCTGCCTTCGAGCTCGGGCAGCCGCTCGGTGCGCCGGCTGAGGCTGTAGATGCCGACCTGGTGGCCCAGGCGCGAGAGCTCGCGCGCGAGGAGCACCACCTGCTCTTCGGCGCCGCCCCGGCCGAGGCCGCTCACGACGAATAGAAGCTTCATCTAGGCTCCGCGTTCTCCGGCGAGCGGGACCGCCGCGCCGGCAAGATGCTTTGCGTACACCGCCAGCAGCGTCGCCGCGACGGCTGGCAGGGTGGCGTGCTGCTCGACCCAGCGGCGCTGCACGCGCGCGAGCTGCGTGCGCTGCGCATGGCACGCGAGCACCGCGGCGGCGATGTCGTCCTCGCGGCGCGAGCCCACCACGGCCTGCGCCGGAAGGATGCGGCGCACGTCCGAATAGTCGGTGCTGACCACCGCCGTGCCGCACGCCATCGACTCGAGCACCGCGTTCGGAAAGCCCTCGTACAGCGAGGTGAGCAGCGACGCGTCGCTCGAGGCCACGATCTCGAGCGCGTCGCGCCGGTTGCCGACGAAGCGCACGAAGGGCTCGAGCTGCAGGCGCTCGCGCTCGGCGAGGATCTCGGCCTTGTAGCCGGGAAAGGCCTGCGCCAGCTCGTCGCCGACGCAGATCAGCCTCCAGGAGGGGTCGCGCTCGACGAGGCAGCGCATCGCGCGCAGCGCCAGGCGATGGTCCTTCTGCGGCCGCAGCGCGGCGACCATGCAAAGGCGCTTGACGCCCGGTTCGGGAAAGATGTCGTGCGCCGGGCGCACGCCGCGCGCGAGGCGCGCGTCCACTTCGCGCAGGTCGATGCCGTTCCACACCACGTCGGCAGCCTCGGGCAGGCGGTGCAGGCGGCGCGCGAACTCGGCCCCGGCGTGCGTGTTCGCGACCACGCCGTGGCACAGCATCGAGGTGAGCCGATAGGCGATGCGGTGCACGCGCTTGATGTCGCGGTCGTAGCTGTCGTTGCGCTCGGAGTTGAGCACCGCCGTGGCGGCGCCGCAGCCGGCAAGGCGCGCGTACAGGTTGCCGTCGAAAAGGAAGCCGTGAACGATGTCGGGCCGCCAGGCGCGGATGTGCCGCCGCAGGCGCGCGAGCACGCCGAAGTCGAGCTTGCGCCGCTTCTCGTCCATGACCAGCTCGACGGCGCTGCCGTCGAGCTCGTGGGCGCGGCTCGCGTCGCGCGTCAGGGTGTAGATGCCCGCCTTGTGCCCGCGCCGCGCGAGCTCGCGCGCGAGCAGGATCACCTGGCGCTCGGCGCCGCCGAAGGCGAGGCCGCTGATGACGAACAGCACCCTCATGCAGGGTTCAGGCGGCGGCGCGCAGCTCGCGCGCGGCCGGCTGCCCGAACAGGACGGCGCGGCTCGCGGGACCGCAGTTGAAGAGGAGATCGAGCGCCGCGAGCCCGGCGACGAAGGGCTGCGGGCCGCACTGCGGGTACTCGGGGTGGGTGAAATCGTGCCACTGCACGGCCACGCCCGAGCGCGCGAAGTGCTCGACGTCGAGGTATTGGCGCGAGCCGCCGAAGCCGGCGAGCAGGCGCTCGGCGCCCACGGCGCGGCACAGGTTCAGGATCAGCTCGGCTTTCGCGCCCTCGACCGCGAGCTCCGAGCTGCGCACGAGCGGCGTGCGGATCTCGAACGCCTCGCGCATGAAATCCAGCGTCGCGCGGTTCAGGTCCACCAGGCGCTCCCACCGCGCTTCGAGGATCCCGCGCAGCGTGTCGGCGTAGGTCTTGAAGTGCTCGGCCTCGCGGTAGGCGTGGCGCAGCGTCGAGTAGTGGGTCGTTCCCCAGGGGCGCGGGTCGTCGTTGTCGACGCGCTTGTCGACGATGCGCTCCTTCTGCGAGTGCTGCACCACCGGCACGCTGAGCCAGCGCGCCTCGCCTTCCAGGCGGATCTGGCTGCGGTTCTGGCGGTTGCGGCGCTCGAACTGCACGTGGTCGAGGAGGATGAACAGGTCGACCTGGGCCATGCGGTGCAGGTAGCCGAGCCACGGCAGGTAGTGCGGCTGATGGATCGCGACGATCATGTGCCTGTGCCTTCCCCTGGATCGCGTCCAGCATAAAAGCCGCGCCGCGGGTTTGTCGCGGCGCGCGCGTAGGCCGATGCGACTAGGGGGCCGCCGCCGGTCCGCGAACGGCGCGCGCCGGCGCTTCTTATACTGCGCCGACAATGGTCCGGATCCTCGCCGTGTGGACGCTCGCCGGGCTGTACGGCGCGGCGGCGCTTTTCAGCCGGCTCGCACGGCGCGCGCCGCGTCCGTGGCAGCCTTCGGGCTGCATCCTGGTCATCGGCACCTTCCATAATCCGAACTGGTTCCATTCGCACATCCGGCCGCTCGCGCGGAGCGGCGTTGGCGAGGTGATCCTGGTGTGCGACGAGCCGGTAGAACCGATGCCGGGCGTGCGCTTCGCGTGCCCGCCGCGCTGGCTCGCGCGCGTGGCCACCCGCGCCGGCGCCAAGCTCGCGTGGTCGCTCGTGTGCGCGGTGCGCTACCGGCCCGATCTCTACATGGGCTACCACATCTTCCCGTGCGCGCTCATCGCGCTGGTCGTGGCGCGGCTCGCCGGCCGCCCGGCGTGCTACCAGGACACTTCGGGTCCGCTCGAGCTCGAGGGCGGCGGCTGGAATGCCGAGAATGCGCTCCTTACGGCGCTGCAGCGCCCCTCGGCGCTGGTGGAGCGCCGGGTGAACGCGGTGGTGCGCGAGTTCGATTCGGTAGTGGTGCGCGGCAGCGGCGCCGAAGCCTATGTCCGCGGCACGGGATACGCCGGCAGCATCGCCGTGATCACGGGCAGCGTGGAACCCGCCGGCGACTGGCAGGACCACGGCGAGCGCTCGATCGACCTCGCTTTCGTCGGCCGGCTGACGGAATACAAGAAGCCGGAGCGGTTCATCGCCGTGGTGGCAGCCGTTGCCAAGATAGTGCCGCGATTGCGCGCGGTCGTGGTCGGCGAAGGGCCCGACGCCACGGCCCTCAAGGCGCTGGCGCGCGAGCTGGGTATGGAGTCGAACGTCGAGTTTCTCGGCAAGCGCACCGACGTGGACCAGCTGCTGGCCGCTTCCCGCGTATTCGTGCTGACCTCCCGCTGGGAGGGCTTGTCGATCGCAATGCTCGAGGCGATGTGCGCCGGCACTGTCCCGGTGGTGGCCAACGTCGGCGATCTCGCCGACTTCATCGACAACGGGGCGAACGGGTTCATCGTGGCGCAGGACGACATCGGCGCGTATGCTGGCGCCGCGGTCCGGCTGCTTCGCGACGCGGACTTCTGGCGGCGCTGCTCGCGGAGCGCGCTCGAGCGCGCGCTCGAAGCGAGCGGCACCGACGCCATCGCGCGGCGCTGGCAGCGCCACCTGGCGCTCGTCGTGGCGAAGGCGCGCACCCCCTCCGAACGGACCACCCGGGCAGTCCGTCGCGCGTAGGCGCCGCGCGCACGCCGCGGGGCAGACTGTGGCGAACGTGAATTCTCCCGCGAGCCTGGCCGCGACCTCGTCCCAGTTCCTCCGCTACGTCCTGGTCGGGGCGGCCGCCTTCGTGGTGGACATGACGCTGCTCGTGTGCCTCGCGCAGGCGGGGATGCACTATCTCGCGGCCAACAGCGTCGCCTTCGTCGCCGCGAACCTCTTCAATTTCGCCGCGGCGCACCGCTTCGTGTTCGGCGCCAGCGCGCGCACGCGCGACTGGCGCGCGCTCTACCTCGTGGTGCTCGCGATCAGCGTCGCCGGGCTCGCCCTCAACGACCTGCTGCTGTACGCGGGCGCCGCGCTGCTCGGGCTCTCGCTGGTTGCAGCGAAGGTCTTCGCCACGCTCGTCACCCTGGCGTGGAACTTCTACGCGCGCAAGCGCCTCGCCTACTACTGAAGCACCGAAGGAGCACAGCCGATGCCCCGAATCGCGGTCGCCATTCCCTGCTACAACGAGCGCCTCACCGTAGAAAAGGTGGTGTCGGACTTTCGCGAGGCGCTCCCCTCCGCCACCGTCTACGTCTACGACAACAACAGCACCGACGGCACGGCCGAGGCGGCACGGCGCGCCGGCGCGGTGGTGCGCCGCGTCACGCGCCAGGGCAAGGGCAACGTCGTGCGGCGCATGTTCGCCGACATCGACGCCGACATCTACGTGATGGTGGACGGCGACTCTACGTATCCCGCGCAGCGCGTCGCCGCGCTGGTCGCACCGGTGGCCGCGGGCGAAGCCGACATGGTGGTCGGCTCCCGCGCCGAGGCCTACGCCTCGACCCACTTCCGCAGGTTCCACCGCTTCGGCAACGAGCTCATCCGCAAGCTGATCAACGTGCTGTTCCGCTCGTCGCTCACCGACGTCCTGTCGGGCTTCCGCTGCTTCAGCCGGCGCTTCGTCAAAGGCATCGGGGTGCTGAGCGAGGGCTTCGAGATCGAGACCGAGCTCACCTTGCAGGCGCTGGACAAGAATTTCACCGTGATGGAGGTGCCGATCGACTACTACGACCGGCCCAAAGGCAGCACCTCCAAGCTGAACACCTACCTCGACGGCCTGCTCATCATGCAGACCATCCTCTCGGTCTTCAAGGACTACAAGCCGCTCAAGTGCTTCAGCTCCGTCGCCGCGCTCGCCTTCGGCGCGGCCGGGCTGTTCGGCTCGATCCCGATCCACGACTTCGTCACCACCGGCGGCGTCACGCACCAGGCGACCGCGGTGCTCGCGGCGAGCACCGCGCTGATTGCGGTCCTCTCGCTCCTGACCGGCGTCATTCTCGACAGCATCGCGCGCAGGAACCGGGAGATGTACCAGCTGCTCGTCGATCACGTCATCAAAGGCGGCGAGGAGAGCTCCACGCCGGCGCGCATCCGTCCGCGACCCCACGCGCGGCCCGCCGCGCTCGCCGCGGCTCCGGCACAGACGGCGCTGCGATGAGCGGCAGCGCGGCGCTCGTGCGCGAGCGCGGCGCGGCGCCGCGATGGCCGTTCGCGGCGCGCGTGGGCAGGCCCTCGACCGCGGCGGCGCGCAAGCCCCTCCTCATCCTCGCGTTCGTGTACCTCGTCGCCTCGCTCGCCGCCGGTTCCATGCGCCTCGACATGGACGAGTTCACCTTCGTGCGGGAGCCCTACGAGCTTCTCGGCGGCGACTACACCACGGGCTACCTGCGCTCCGGGGAATACGGCGCGGCGCTCACGGCCGCGCTCAAGGCGTATTACCTCTACTGGAAGTACCGGCCGCTCTTCTCGCCGATCGTCGCGGAAGAGGACAAGGCCCTCTTCAGCGCCGAGGAGAAGCGCTTCGGCTACGTGAAGCCGGAGCAGCCCGGCGCGCCCGGAAAGGCGGGGGACGAAACGGCTTACCGCAAGCGGCTGATCGTTCCCGAGCCCGATCGCTTCTACGCGCACGGCGCGGGCAAGCCGCTGCTGCCGGCGCTGGTCAATATCCCCGGCCTCGCGCTGGTAGCGGCGGCGACGCGCAACGGGCCCGACCTGCTCTCTTTACAGTACCGCTACCGCTACCACCCGGTGTTCATCCTGGTGCGGCTCGGCGCCATTCTCGCCGGCCTCGCCACGCTCGCACTCGTGTACCTGGCCGCCGCGCAGGCCTGGGGACCCCGGCGCGCGGTGCTCTCCGGCGCATTGTTCGTCGCGTACCCGCCGGTGCTGCTCTTCTTCCCCAACATCCACCACGACGCCTACATGGTGCCCTTCCTCGTGCTCGCGGCCTGGGCCGCGGTGCGCGAGCGCTACGTGCTGGCGGGCGCGGGCTTCGGCCTCGCGCTCGCGGCCAAGAACACCGCGATCTTCCTCTTGCCGGCGCTCGCCGCCTTCCTGCTGTGGCGGGCATGGCGCGAGCGGCGCCGCCAGCCCGGCGCCGGCCTGCCGGACCTGCTCCGCCCGGCGCGCGCGTTCCTCACCGTGGCGGCGCTGGGCGCGGCAGTGCTCGTGCCCTTCGCCAACCCGGTGTCCTATGCGAAGGAGGTGCTGACGCCCGTGAGCGGCCGCGAATACGATCCGCGCGGCGAGGACGTTTCGAGCTTCACGCTCGCCGGCACGCACGCCGGCCAGGGCGAGCGGCGCGCCTCGGTGCGGCTGCTCCACAACTTCATGCCCTGGTCCGTGTTTCTCGCCTTCGTCCTGCTCGGCATCCTGACGTGCGGCCCGCGGCTGCGCGACCCCCTGGTCG
>Ga0134124_10001358_pt1 | contig 19685 bp, 17 predicted proteins | sample KB304_FD_96880 | JGI IMG/M metagenome (GOLD analysis project Ga0134124, IMG submission 96880) | Terrestrial soil microbial communities without Nitrogen fertilizer from Kellogg Biological Station, Michigan, USA - KB3-0-4 | ecosystem: Environmental > Terrestrial > Soil > Unclassified ...
CAGCACGGACACGCTGCAGGTACCGGTGAATCCGGCAATTGCTGCGCTGCTGGCCCGCTATCCACTCCCCAACAACCAAAGCGGCGCGTATGGTGCGCGAACCTATGCTGCGCCTTCAAACGTGAATACGGACACGGATCAGTTTTCTATCCGCATCGACCAGAAAGTTGGCGCAAAAGGACAATTGTTTGGTCGATTCAATTACGACAATCTGACGGGACCGATAACAAATCCGGATCAAACGCTGCTCGATCCGAGCTTTGGCGTGCAGTACGTTGATCGGCAGCGGAATGGGGTCATCAATTACGCGCGCACCGCGTCACCGCGCTTTCTCTGGTCGACATCGTTGAGTTTTACGCGGACGACGCCTTCGTTTGTGACCCCGAACCACACCGATCCGGCCCTCAAGTTCAACGATGGCCTGTATGAGGCGTACAACAGCGCGGCGGGCTCGGTGATGTCAGCGTTCGGGAATTTGTTCCAGTTACAATTGAATTTTGCCTGGACAACAGCGCGACACGCGGTGAAGTGGGGTACAGAAGCACGCCTCAATCGCGACACGACATACTTTGGCATCAGCCCGAACGGGGAATACGATTTCGGCGGCGGAACGGTTTATTCGCCCGTTTTCATCCCTTCTGCGAGTGGACGGCACGACATTCAGCCTGGCCAGCCTCTGCCGGACACTTTGAGCAGTCTGTTGTTAGGTTTTCCGTACGCATACACGATTGCGGTGGCGCCGCCCTACGCATCGGATGGCGCGCACATTGGGCCGGCGGCAATCAACCGGAATGGTGTGAACGCCTACGTCGAGGACACATGGAAAATCAATCCGCACTGGACGCTCGATTATGGGCTGCGATACGAGCTCTACACGCCGATTTCGGAGCGGGCGCGGAGGACGTCGAGCTTTCTGAATTCGTTCCCACCCGCTGGCGTTGGGCAGGAATATTTGATCAATCCGCAGCCTACTTATCAGACCGATTGGAACGGCTGGGGGCCCCGTGTGCAAGTGGACTGGAATGCGCCGCAGGCAGTGCATGTGCACATGGGCGGAGCAATCACGGTGATTCCGCCGAACATCTGGCAAGACAACCTTCTGACAGGGTCAACACCTTACGTTGTTTATCCACGTGTTAACGCGGCGCAAAACGGGGAGATCTCGTACGGGTTCCAAATCACACCGAACGAATTGCCGCAGGTTTATAACACCGCTGGCGTGAACGTGTTGGCCAGTGGCGATCCGAAAAAAGTGCCGGCGAACACGGCGATGGACGTAAATCGATACCAGCAAGATTTGGCAGCGCTGGCGCCGAGTAATCAGCTCTCGCTGCTGAGTCTGTCCGGGATCGACCGGCGCTTCGGCAATGCCTACCTGCAAACTTGGACGCTGGGGTTGGAACGGGCTTTCGGCGGCCTCACGGCTGATGTCGCGTATGTGGGAACATCGGCGTTTCGAGTTCCCAGAATGTCATACCCGAACGCGTATCCCGGAGCGGACTCGGAATTTGCTCGGTTTACAAACTTCGACAGCGGCGGAGCGGTGACGGGAGGTTTCGGATTCGAGTCCGTGATGACGGCAACGTCGCACTCATCGTACAACGCGCTCCAGACTTCATTGTCGGGAAATGTTGGGCACGGCGGTCCGTCATTGCAAGCAGGCTACACTTGGGGCAAGTCACTGGATGATGTCAGCGGCATCCTAGGAGGAACAGGATCCACCGGCGCCGTAACGCTGTTCAGCCCACAAGACCCTTTCAATACGCAAGCCGAGAGGGGGCCGTCGAGCTTTGACGTGACCCACGCCTTCACGTTGAGCGCGGCCCAGGATTTACATTTTGAGCATTTAGGACTTCAGCCGGAGCGAACCCAGTTGTTGACGAAGGGCTGGGAGTTTCTGAGCATCTCAACGATTACGAGCGGTTCGCCGTTTACGGTGTACTCGGGAATCCAGCAGACGGGGGCGGGGACAATTGGTGCGGACCGACCGGACCAGATCGGAATACTGGACCTCTCGAGCGCTGGCAGCTCAACCCGATCGCGCGCCGATTATTTTGGGCGGGGCGCAAACAACACAAGTTTCTTTTCCATTCCCATCGGTATCCGGGGCGGGACCGGACCAAACTCCGGGCGCTTTGGAACGCTCGGCCGTAATACATTTCGCGGCCCGGCATATTATGATTTCGATTTTGCGCTCATGAAGACGACTCCGATTGGCCACCGGGAAAATGGCTTGGAGCGAGTGGATCTGCAATTCCGCGGGGAGTTCTTTAATCTGTTTAATATCGTCAACATGGGACTACCTGCCAATATCATCGAGGGTACAGGATTTGGCATGGTAAGCAAGACGGCGGGAACTTCGCGGCAAGTTCAGTTTTCGCTGAAGCTCATCTACTGAGGCGCGTCAAGCAGTGACTCAGGTTTGCGGGACGATATGTTACGAAAGTGACCCCTCGCCGCTAGCTAAGCCGGATAGATCGTGAGAAACGGGCTAAGCAAAAAATCATTCCGGACAGAAGTCAGCTTGTAGGAAGTTTCACCACATAGGTAGACGCGCTTGTATTGACTCGTCTGGCCAACTTCCGGTTGGTGGACGATATGACCTTGGTTGCCCGCCCGAAGACCCAGCCATTCACCCCGCGGCGGGTTAATGATGGGCTTGCCTCCAGGCTTCCATTCTCCAGAACGGATACCCTGAGAGGCGGGCTGATCCTACAAAGAACAGCAAGCCGATGAGAACAACTCCTGGTACGATGACCCAGCGACCCTCCACGCAGTCTATTCCGGCATCCAGAAGCTGAATGAATGCACTGAGCAGCATCAGCGTGTTCAGCGTTCCCTTGGCTCGTAAGCTCATCGCCGCGAGGAGCATAATGGCGAGCCCTAAGTTGCGCGATGCAAGGTAGCCCGCATATATATCAACGGCCGCATTGATCTCGTCGTGAGGAGACACCAGCAGCGCCGGATGCAAAAGCGCCAAGAGCGCCCCTGTGATCATAAGAAGTGCGCCTAGAAAGACCATCGTTCTCAGCCACCAGGGAAGCGCTGCGCTCCCGCTCCATGACGGACGACTACTTGATGGAATGTCGTTATCACCGCTCTCAGATTCAGACATGCCAACGCTGCATTTCAGCAGCACGCTCGTTTGCCGGGTGCCCGTTTGATCATGGTTACGCGACCTGGGGCCACTAAGTTACCTTTGGCGATGCGATTTCCTAGCTAAGGCCAAAATTCGACTACAAGTTGGCCTGGTTTGAACGGCTCATAGTCCATGCCCGCGACCTCATGGCGAGCGGTGCGCCGGTGATCTTGGCCGGCGATTACAATGTGGTGCCGACTCCGAAGGACATCTATCCAACTCGATCACTAGATAACAACGCGTTGATCCAACCTGAGAGCCGTAAAGCTTTTGCGCGTTTACTCGGTCAAGGATGGACCGACGGATTGCGGACGCTGTATCCAGACGGACCGCTCTGGACATTCTAGGACTACAAATTTGAACGTTGGTCGAAGGATAAGGGCATGTGACTTGATCACTTTCTGCTTTCGCCGAAGGCATCAGAACGTCTTGTGGACGGTGGTGTAGATCGATGGGCGCGTGCAGAGACAAACGCTAGCGATCATGCGCCCACATGGATAACACTCGATCCCTAGTGGAGCCGTAATTGTTGGTTCTTAACTGGAAGCGTCGCGAGAGCATCATCTGCTGAACATTTGCTGAACAATAGAGCGCAAATGGGGCCTGTTGAAAGCAAATAGAAAGGTCGTAACGCTAACAAAATAAACAAAAAGAGGTCTGTGCGAACAGGTCAGGGTGAATTAGCAAACCGCTGCAACTGAGAAGGCCTCAGATCACTGTACAAAACCCAAGACCAACTTAGCCAGGCCGATCTGATGGCTTAATCCGCTCAATCACGTGTGGAGATTGTCGACTCGCCAGGGTTGTGTTGATCGGACCTGGGCTGACCACGTTAGAGCGGATACGACGGTCCTTCAGATCTGTAGTCCAGGTTCGCACGAAAGATCGGATTGCAGCTTTACTCGCGGCGTAGACACCGAAAGCGGCAGTGCCCTTAACACTCGCGACAGAGCCGTTGAGAATGATGGAGCCACCATCATTCAGTAGCGGTAAGGCCTTTTGCACCGTGAACAGCGTTCCCCTCACATTGATGGTTGAATAGTTTGTCGAAATGCTCCTCGGTGATGGCCCCAAAGGGAACAAATTCGCCAGCGCCGGCGTTGGCGAAAACAATATCGATTCGCCCCTTCGCGTTAGAGACGGTCTCGTAGAGACGATCAAGGTCAGCCAGTTTGGCAACGTCTCCCTGAATGCCGGAAACGTTGCTGCCGATTGTCTTCACGGCATCGTCGAGTTCTTTCTGGCGGCGGCCCGTGATGAAGACATACGCACCCTCTTTGACAAAAAGCTTTGCCGTAGCTAACCCAATCCCTTCTGTGCCACCGGTGATGACAGCGACCTTGCCTTCGAGCCTTTTAGGCATTGTTTTCCCCTGTTTCTGCCGAGTTCTGATGGGCGTCGAGCCACTTCCGAATATTCGAGACGGTATCCTCGTAGAACGTCTCGTAAAGATCATGCGATACGTATCCGATATGCGGCGTCGCGAGTACGTTGTCGAGGGTCCGAAAGGGGTGAGACGCAGGCAGCGGCTCAATGTCGAATGCGTCGATCGCCGCGCCGGCGATTTGCTTGTTCTTCAACACGCTGATCAAAGCTTGCTCGTCGACGATCGGCCCGCGCGACGCGTTGATCAACCAGGCTGTTGGCTTCATTCTCTCCAGCTCCGCGGTTCCCACCAGGCCGCGCGTACGGCTGCTCAACACCAAATGGATCGTCAGGATGTCGGCCCGCTCGAACAGCTGGTCCTTGGAAACTAGGATTGCGCACGCTGCTTTGGCGGCCTCGGGCGTCATGTTCTGGCTCCAGGCAATCAAATTCATTCCGAAAACGCTCCCGACCCGCGCGACCTCTGATCCAACCCGCCCAAGTCCCAGAACGCCCAGGGTCTTTCCACGCAGATCCGTGCCCACTCTTTGCTGCCAGCCGCCGGATCGGACGGAGTTGCTCTCCGTCACGATGTGTCGCGCGGAGGCTAGGATCAGCGCCCAGGTAAATTCGATCGTCGGGTCCGACCTATACCCCGTGTGAACCACTGCGATCCCATGCTCGCTCGCAGCGGGGACATCGATCGACGCGTTTCCAGATCCGGTCGAGGCAATGAGCTTGAGATTGGGAAGGTGCTCAATGACGTTGCGGGGCAACGGGGACCGCTCGCGCATGACGCAAACGACATCAAAAGGCAGCAACCTCTCAATCACGGCGTCCCGATCGGCAAGGTGGTCCTGAAATACGGCGATGTCCGCTCGATCGCGGAGCACCGACCAATCGGCGCTCTCAAGCGCCACATTTTGGTAATCGTCCAGAACAGCGATCTTGTACTTCTTCATTGGCATCCATCCCGCGGCGATTCGTTCGAGTGTCTGTCAGGGTTTAACATTAGCCTTCGCGCCCCGTTCGATTGCCAAGAGCAGGTCGGAGGATGGGAATTTTTCCTTCATAGTATTAATAAGGCTATCCACATCTTTGGCTGTTTTGAGTTCTTCTTCAAAAACCAATAAATAGTTTTCCGTAAAATCTAGGGCCGTACTCGCGTCAAGGGGAGCTCCAACCTTGCTATGTCCAGGAATAACAACCGAAGGTTTTAGTGCACGGATTCTCTGTAATGAGTTCAACCATTTCCCTCTGGCCTTACTGTCTGTTTCTGCGGTGTAGACGTGCATGTCATTGAACAAGACATCGCCAGCAATGAGAATTCCCTGTCCAGGAATCCAAAGCATCGTGTTTTCATCGGTGTCGCCTCGGATGTTCTTAAGGACCTCTATTTTTGAGCTTTCAAATTTAATAACGTTGCCGTCGAATTTTTCGATAGCAACAACGTGAGAGGCTGCACCTGAGCCCAAGATCTTTTGCCATTTATCTATTTTCTCTTGGTAGACATTATTGATTCGATCCACTACGGCAGAGTTCGCAATAATCTTCACCCTGGGGTATGCCTCCTTAAAGACCTCCAAACCGAGGAAATGGTCGGCATGTTCGTGGGTGATGTAGATAATAGACAGCGGCTTTTTAGTCGCGTTGATTTCCTGGAGCACTTTTTCAGCGCTGTTTTTTGTCAGCTGCGCGTCGACCAGCATCACTTCATGTTCTCCCTCGATAATCACGGAGTTCGTCCAAAACTGATCGTCGGGGGAGGTGAACACCTTGATTGAAAAATCGTGCCGATCACCCGCGAATGCCGATGGACGCGAAATCAGAAATAAGAGACTGATCACCGCCGTACTCCGCAGCATTACTGCTTCTCATCCCATCGATCGGTAAATACCACAGGCACCCAGCTATACCCAGTCCCGTCCTTGCGCACACGACCAAGGGCAGGAAATGGCATATGCGGCCCCGCGATCAAAACATCCTCGCGCGCGAGCTTAGGCAGCAATTGAAGCCGCGTCGCGGCAGCCGCATTCTGGTCGATGTCGAAAACCGCGGTCACCTCGGGATGCTGCAGCTGGACGCGCTGTGCATGGATGGTGTCCCCCCAAAACAGGACTTTTTGTCCCTTTGACGAAAACTCATAGGCGGTATGCCCAGGCGTATGACCGGGCAGCGGGACGAGTTGCATGCCCTCGATGATTGGTTCGGAGCCACTAAATGCGTGCCACTTACCGGCTTTGATGTACGGCGCTGCGATGGCTTGCGCACTCTGGAAGAATGGTTGCGCATCCTTCGGCGCCTTAGCAGCGATTTCCGGTGACAACCAAAAGTCGCTTTCGGCCTTCGCAAAGTAAACATCGGCATTTGGAAAGACGCGCTTTCCTTCCTGAGTGGTTAGTCCGCCGACGTGATCGGAATGGAGGTGCGTGATCAAAACGATGTCGATTTCTTCTGGAGTGTAGCCAGCGCTACGGAGGCTGCTCTCCAGACGCCCGAGTGCTCCCCCACCCCACCAGGTGCCGGCACCCGCATCGACGAGGATTCGTTGCTTGCCGGTGTTGACCAGGAAGCCCTCATCGGAAACATCCAGCAAGCGGGGATCTTCGCGAAGCGCCTCTAGAACACCGTCCATCGTCGCCTTCGTTCCGTTCAGCCAGTGCGCATCGAATACGCCGTGACCATCGAATAGGGCGGTCACTTCGAGGTCCCCGACTTTCAGTCGGTAGAAGCCCGGCACCTGATCGTGACGCTGGGGTGGGGCAGCCAGAGATGTGGTCGGAGTGGCGACCAAGATCGTCAGCGCTGCCAGAAGAGCGACGGCGAAGCGGATCGAATTTCTATTGAGCACGTTTCTCGTCGCCTGGGGGGAGAGTTCCACTGCTTTGTCTATGCTTTTCATTGGCGTAGATCCCTCTTGTGAATTTTAATTTGGCTCGGGTATTGCATTTGGGCTTTTGCAAGCGGACCGACCGAGCGATCCGCATTCCCCGAATCTGGTTGCATGATGCAACCAGTGATAGGATGCCCGAATCCGGTATAATGGTGCAACCAGATTTTATGGCGATTAACTACGAGGAGCTATGCGACACAAATCCTTCAAAGCCAACCGCTGCCCCGTGGCACGCTCGCTCGATACCATCGGCGAATGGTGGTCTCTGCTTATCGTTCGTGATGCCCTTGTCGGAATACGACGCTTCTCCGATTTTCAGAAGAGTTTGGGGTTGGCAAAGAACGTCCTGAGCACGCGCCTCAAGAAGTTGGTTGCGTGCGGAATCATGGAACAGGTGCCGGCTTCGGACGGCAGTGCCTACCGGGAATATGCCCTAACCCAAAAAGGCCGGGAGTTGTTCCCGGTCATCGTTGCTTTGCGCCAGTGGGGTGAAAGTTATCTCTTCTCCCGCGGCGAGAAACGTCTTCAGGTTCTGGACAAACGCACAGGAAAACCCTTTCGAGTGGAAGTGCAAAACGGGAAAGGGAAAATCCTTACGGCGAACGATCTGGAACTAGTTACGGTTATGAATTGAACGCAGGTTTCCAGCGTCCAACCTCCTCCTAACGCGCGAAAGAAAGGCTTCGCAATGCACAACGCGATGCACAACAGCGTTGTCTAAGATGCACTTGCGGTGCCGTCCTTGCTATCGCATGTCGCTGAAAGTACGTGTAACCCCTAACTGTCACGGCAGCGGTCTAACTGGTCGTGTGAATCAGTACCGCTAAACGCGCTCGCATTGACTCGTCTGGCCAGGAATGAATTCCGGTTGGCACGCAACATAGGAGGAACAGATCATTTCCCGCAAGCTTTATCGGGACTTTGCCGCCTTGGGCTGCGATAAGTTCCGAGTCTGAGCCTGCACCGGAGCCAATTCGATATCGCACGTATGATGAATTTTCCGCTCGCTATTGGAAATAATGCGAGGGCTGCCATAGGTGCCTACAGCAACCCTCGCTGGTCGAGTCGCGCTTGTGGAGGAGACAGCAGGAGCCGTTGAGCGAAAGGAGGTTTTCTACGACTTCTGCTCCCTCTAGGTTCGCAAGACTATCCTCGACATGGACAGATTTTAATACTGTCAAAACCGACAGGCAGCCCTTGGCCTAGTTTGCGAGTCAATCCAGTGGACCTTGGCGACGCGAATAGTTAAAAAAACGAGGGCTGCCATGGAGCTTTACGGCAACCCCCGCTAGTCGCGTCGTGTGAGGGCACAAAAACTAGCGTCTGCTAGCGTCAAAATCAATACAGCTATTGCTTCTGTAATTCTTAGAAAAATCTAGCTAGGACCCTTCAGGGTGAAACCTTATTGGCTGACCGCCTTAAATGGCGGCGTAAACATATTCAAATTGATGGCAGGAGCCACGGGCACTGCCTCCGCTCGAACGGAGGTGCTCCAGCGCGCAACGTCTCCCGGCACAGAACGGGGATCCGACGAGGGAAGCGGGGAGCACGAAGGACAATGGCAAACCGATCGACGCGAGGAGGCGTCGAACGGGAAGGCCCTGTCTGATCTACCGGCCTTGAAGCCGTACTGGGGAAAACCCGCCGTACGGAATTTTAGGGAGGGCAATGGAAACGTCGGTATCATGCGAAGCCCGCTACGCGCCTTTGCCCTACCCGACCAATCATTGAGACCGCCGCGTCAACCAGGCATCACCGTTCGACGCTGGCACTTTTTTGTCGCTGCGCGTAGGATCCTTTTTGCGCACGACACCGACCAAGCGAGTCAAATTCAGCGGGCCATTGAACATGCAATCCGTAGGCAAGTTAACGATAGGTGACTTGAGCGACGAGCGAGACAACGCCCGCACAAAGAGATATGGTCGCGCGATCAGGCCCGGAGCAGCGCTCAAGCTGTTAGTTCGGTCCTGCGGAGTGCTCATCGCTCTGGCAAGCATCGCGGCCATATCGCTGGTGGGCGTGCTTTCGTTCGCATGCGACGCCGTGGCTAGGCTTCTGGGGCGAGTGCGTCTGTTACGCGACGCGTATCAATTCTTCTCTCGGGCGTACGGCAAGTTCCTCGACCAGCTGGGCCAAGAAGTTCTGCGCGACTCCCGGGACGTCCCCGCATTAAGAATCATGGTTTCCGTCACTCTTACAGCGATTCCAGTTTTTGGGATCCAGCTCTTCTTGGGCAAACCTCGGCTCGTGCTGGCCATCGTTTTTTATCTTTCGCTCTGCGGGCCCAAGTTTCAGCGGTCTGTCAGGATGTTCAGTGCTAAACACTTGGAGGCGCACCGCGCGCGAGGGTACTTCTCGGGGAAATACGAAAAACTCTTCGGCCGCTACGTCGAATTCTTTCTCGGATATCTGTATGGTGACCTTCCAGAATTGGGTCGCACCGTCCACGTCTGCCTGCACCATAGAGAGAACGGAGGATCCGACGATAATGCCATCTCCAGCGGCTACGATCGGACCAACCGCGTGCATTTCCTTTGGTATCTCGCGGACAACATTTGGACAGCCCTGGGGATTGTTCCTTTCGCCTACTTTAAAGAGAGAGGCGACGTAAAGAACCAGAGACGCGTGTTCTGGGGAATCGTGCGTTACTTCATCTATTTCGGAGCTATCTTTATTTACGATTGGAGAATTGGGATCCTGTTCGTGCTAGTTCCTCTTCTCTGCATGAACTTCATCATGGCCATCACCTCATGGGTTCAGCACGCCTTCTGTGACCCCGACAATCCCGAGGATTATTTTGCAAGTACGGTGACCATTTTCGATGACGTGAACTTCATGAACGAAGGATACCACCTCTGTCATCACCACCGATCTGGGCTGCACTGGACCGAAATGCCGGCGCATCTGGAGCGGATTCGCGACAAGATGAGACAGTCGGGTTCCCTGGTCTTTCGGGACCTGGATTTTATGCAGCTTTTCATTGAGTTGACCCTCCTTCGCCGAATGGACGTGCTCGCCGAGAAACTCGTGCCCTGGGAGCCTATGAATCACGAAGAGAGGTTGGCTTTGCTGGCGAACAGGACGAAGCCGGCGAGAGCGATTTCGGCTTGACGCCCGCGGCGATCGGCAACAGGAAGATTCCAGCCGCACTAGGGGCGGGATACTCGGATTTGATCCGCTGGACGTGTAGTCGCATGACCGAAAAGTGCCTTTTTTGCCGGAATCCACACATTATAAAAGGGCGCCCCTTTTTGGAGTAGGGTTTTGAGTGTTCGGCTCGAACCCCTCCAGAAAGGAGCACCTTGTCTATGGATAGCGTGAAGTATATCGGTATGGATGTGCACAAGGAAACGATCTCCATCGCGGTTCGAAATTTCTCTGGCAAGCTGGTGATGGAATGGATCATCGAAGCCAAGGCCAGCAACCATTCTACAGTTTTCCAAGGGCTAAGCGGCAGCCTGCAGGTCACTTTTGAAGAAGGCACTTGGGCTGCCTGGTTGTATGACCTGTTGAAGCCCCACGTCACCGAGCTGGTGGTGTGTAATCCCCGCCGGAATGCTCTGTTGAAAGAAGGCAGCAAGAGTGATCGCATCGATGCCAAGAAATTGGGGGAGCTGCTTCGCATGGGATCGCTTTCCGCGGTCTACCATGGAGAGCACGGCCTGCGTATGTTGAAGGAATTGTCCCGCAGTTATTTGACGATTAGCAAGGATCTCGGGCGGGTTATGAATCGACTCAAGGAATTGTATCGGAGCTGGGCCATTCCCTGTGCCGGTACCCAAGTCTACGCTCCGCGCCACCGTTCGGAATGGTTGAGCAAGATCCGGGAAGCCGGGGTGTGCCGGCGGGCGGAGCTTTACTACCAACAACTGGACGCGCTGCGGTTTTTGCCAGCAAGCCCGGAAAGAGTTGCTGGCCGAGGCTAGCAAGCATAGCGCCACGAAGTTGCTACGCCAGATTCCTGGTATTGGTTCGCTTCGGGCAGCTCACTTCCATCTTAGGGATCATCCTTGGCGGTAGCCGTCGGGTTCTTGAGACGCTTGGTTCGAGGGCGAGTATCCACCGGAAAAGTCAGGCCACCGTGTTGTTCAAACACGAGAGTCTCCGATTCCACCCTATGCCCCCTCGGATAACCAAAGAAAGTCATAGACCACGAGTCTCCGATAGGACCATGAGTTACCGCTTATCTGAGCGGATAACCGTTACACTTGTTTTAGTTTCAAGAAACGCATGGCGTCGTCACCACAGTAAAATGGAACCACAGCTGGGAGGAAGAGTCTCACCGTTTCGTGTGACGAAACCAAGCAACGACTTCCTGAGGAAGACCACTCGTCGATCGCGCGTGCCCGTTCAAACGATGGGGCTGAATGCCGAGACAAAAAAGTGTCGGCACCGAGCCGACGGCAAGTTCTGTCTCTTGAGATTTCCTTTTGAATCGATCTGTCCGGCTGTACTCAATCAGAACCACACAGGTAGGGGTTTCGCTCGAATCAACGCTTACGAACGAACGCAAGCTGTCGAGACCCCTGCAAGTAGGCTTCCAGCTGGTGTTGCGTCGACCCGTCGTGACCGCCCTGAGAAATGGACAGTAATGCTTTGATCGATACCCATCGCCCGTTCCAGACTTACAGACCGTTTTGCCCTTATAATTACGCTGCGGTTCCTGAACAAACAGTCCGACCATTTCAATTGGTTCTCCGTTCCGACAGGGCTCACCGGCGTACAAGTCAGGTAACATCACGACCGCAATTGCCTTGCAATCCGCACCACTGTGCGACATGCTCCACCGCAATGGAAGTTGCAGGTGCGAAAGTTCCGGCTCTGCGCGGCTTCCCGTCGATCGGCCGGCTCATCGGCTAGAGCATATCCAGCTTTTTCGAAAGTGCGACCGTCCTTTCGTATAGGTTCGAACAGGAGACATTCTATGAGATTTAACGCCTATCTCCGCTTGGCTGGACTCATCGCGGCATTTTTGATTTTCCCCGCCCTTGCTGCGGCGCAGGATTCCATCAAGTGCGAATCCAACGACGGCCGGCGCAATTATTGCGGCAGCTACGACTATCGGCAGGTGCGCCTCGAAAGGCAGATCAGCGGATCGCCCTGCATAAATGGACGGACTTGGGGAGTGGATGGGCAAGGGCTATGGGTAGACAACGGGTGCCGTGCCTATTTCAGCGTGCGAGGTCGTTCCCACGGTGACCGAAACTATGATGACGATACTTACGGCAACCACGACTCTGTCAAATGCGAATCCAATGACGGTCGACGCAATTACTGCGGCAACTATGATTACCAGCGCGTTCGACTCGAGCGACAAATCAGTGAATCACCTTGCGTAAACGGGCGGTCCTGGGGAGTGGATGACCGCGGGCTGTGGGTCGATAACGGCTGCCGCGCCTACTTCACTGTGGGAGGGCGCTCGCGGTCGGGCGGATACCGCGAGAACGGCGACCATGGCGGCGCTTACAGTGGCTACAGCAATAACGGCTGGTGGGATCCTGATCCAAACGACTCGTGGCCCCCGCGCGGCGACTGGCGCGGAGGCAAGTGGTCATCCGGCGGAGCCTGCTTTTACCAGGACCGTGAGTTCCGGGGCAGCTTTTTCTGCATGCGTCGCGGAGAACAGCGCGAGGAGCTGGGAGGATACGGAGACCAGATTTCTTCGATCCGCACGTTTGGAGGCGCCCGCGTCACCATTTACGACGATCGAAACTTTAGCGGCGCGCGCGAAACGTTCGCCGGTGATCGGCCAGAGTTGCAGCAACTAAGGGTCTCGCAAAAGCCGGGCCACACTTGGAACAACCGCATTTCGTCTATACGAGTCCAATAATTGCTTACAGCAGGATACCGGGTCATGAGCGCGGGGCTAAGCCCGCGCACGTGATTCGGCATCAATGACAACCCAGATTCTCCTTAAATCCGACACTACAAGAAAAGCTTGCGCTCGCTGGCTCCGTATAGGACAGGACAATCCTACGACCCTTCGACTTTAGAGTTGTGCAGCGTCCGCGCGATCCTTTCGCGTAGATGGCTGATCAGCAGGCGGATGCTGTTGGCGAGCTGTACCACTTCGCCCTCGCCCTGGATATCGAACTCGATCTCATAATTGCCTGCCGCCGCGTGATCCACGGCGTCCTTCAAATTGAGCAGCGGCTTCACTACCTGCTTGGGCAGCATGAAACTGATCCACACGCTCACCAGTAAGGTGATCGCCGACACAATGGAAAGCGACCACTCCGCCACGGAAATCATGCGCCGCGCCTTGTGATGGTCGAACTCGATGCGCGACCAGCTCCTGTGCTCCAGTTGGGCGGTGCTGTCCAGCACGCTCTGGCCCGAACTCTGCAAGTCCGCGGTAATATGCCGTAGCGCTGGATTTCCTTCCTGCACCGTTTTTGTAATCTGCGCGTCAAACGATCCAACGCGTGTGCGCAGTTCATCCACCAGTTGCGCGCGAGTTTTGTAGCGGTCGCTCTTCAGCAGGTTATCGAGGTCCTTTTCATAGGTGGTAACAACTGCATCGATGCGCTCTTCGGGCGCCTGTCCTGGTTCGCCGATCGCCCGAACCGCGGTCTCGAATCGCTGGCTGTAGCGATGCAAAGCGTCCAGCGTCTGGTCGGTAAGGTTCTGATCGGAAGGGTGAAGGTCGCGGATGGCCGTCAGAATCTCCTCAATCTTCCTCACGGAATCGCGGTTCGCCTGCAAGGAAGTGGGGTCGTACAGCAGCAGGTAGTTCCTCTCCATGTGCCGCGCTTCCAGCATCTGGATGGAGGCTTGTTGAGAGAGGGTGGCCGCCGGCGCGTCATAACTCACGATGCGGTCCACCACATACCCGATCTTCAGCAGGTAGTACACCGAAAGCACGATGACCGGCACGAGGATCAGTCGAACGACCGCCAGACTGTAGCCTACGCGGCGACGCAGCGACGCTCCCGGCGCCAGGACCTGGAAGGACCGCCGAATACCAAATTTCATTGTCCAGCCCTCCTGCCGGGAATCGTGGGAGGCAAACGCTTACCGAATCAGGATACACGTCCTGCGCTGCGGTTTGGCCCCATGGCCGACCATTAGACCGAACAATATCTGCCACCGCCATTTCCAACAAGCGGTAAGTTCTCGCTAGAGTTGAGTGGCACACCTCCGGCCCGGACAACACAGGCTGCGGGTTCACCGCAAAGTCCTTCCGCACCATGGCTGCGCATCTCGTACGGAGGCTTAAAGCTCATGAATCGTGGAGATTGCGGTCCCAAAAAAACTGCCCTCCGGAACTCCGAAGGGCAGGGCACTGCACTTTCGCGAAGGTAACGTCCACGCTTGCGTCCGAGGGCCCGGCTGGGCAGATCTCCCCGAATCTAGGCCTGAATCCAGGGCCTGAACCTAGGGATTGATGTCTTGCTTTTTCTCCAACTTTGCAATCAGCCCCTGAATTCCCGGCTTGGCAATGTCCGGCGCCGTCGCCAGCGCCAGATTCATTTCCTTGGTGGCTGTCGCGAAATCACCCTTCGCCGCCGCCATCCGCCCCAACTCTCCGTGGGTGTACCACTCGTTGGGCCGCTTTTTCACGTTGATCTGGAAGATCGCGAAAGCTTCATCCTGCTTCTTCTGGAATTGCAGTCCGCGTCCATAGGAATGCAGCTGGATTCCCGACGCCATCTCCATGGCCTTGGTCTTGGTCTTGGCCGCCTCGTCTTTCTTGCCCTGGGCATCCAGAATCTGCGACTTGGTCAGCAAATTGTCGAAACGCTCTTCCCCCAGGATCGACTGGTCTTCCCACTTCATGGCCTGATCGAGATTCTCACCCGTATCCAGCAGCCAGGTCGCGGCTTCGTCGTACCCTGCCCAGGTAAACCCGCCCGTATTTCGCAGCTGATTCTTGATGCTGCGCAGAACGATCGCGTTCACATCCATCGAAACATGAAAAGGAGCCGCCACTTTGCCCCAGCGCATGATCACGGCGGTGGAGTCCGGCTTGACGTCCTCGAAGGTGTATTCCAGCGCTTCCTGGGTCTCGGCTGTCTGCGGCTTCACCGTGACGCGCAACGCATCTTCTTTCTCGTCGTAGCTGAAACTGCCCCACGAGGTCGAATTCTTGGAGAAAATCACCATCCATTCGTTTTCGCCGGGAATCATGTGCAATCCATAGGTCCCCGCTGGCAATGGCTTGCCTTCCACCGACACGTCGTCGCTCACCGCGAAGGTCGTATTTTCATTAGCGCCCGCGCGCCACACCTTGCCATAAGGAATTTCCTTGCCAAATAACGTCCGCCCCGCCGCCAGGGGTCGGCAATAGTTGACGGTTATATTCGTCAGCCCAATCTGCTGCGTGGTGATGGACCTTTGGCTCAGCGTCGGCAGCTTGAGTTCCGTCGCCTGCCCGCCATTCTTGAACTGCGCCTTCGCACTGCCTGCCAGGCAGCACAGCGCCACTGCAAACCCCAGTGAACACCGCTGAAATCTCCTCATGGACACCCCTCCTGTACGAAACTACATTGAATTGAAAATCGGATGACGCTCCACTCACACGGACCCCGGACCACTCGCTGTCGGCAATAGACGGCCTGCTGCGGCGTCCGTGAGCATCTGACGCCTTCTTGCTCTGGCAACCGCCGAAAACGGCGCCGTAGGGTCGACTCCTCCTAGGGAGAACTCCGGTAACTTTCAGGCGAAAACAGGGCGAATAACTGTTGACCCATCGGCAAACCGGGTTACATTGACTAAAACCCAGCCGCAAGCGGCAGCAACGGATAGGCGCGTGGCGAGCGGCATCGCCGTCTATTTTGCGCAGAGGCCCAAGACTAATCGCGAAGGATGGTACCGCATGAACGCAACCTCAAAATTTCTAGCAAGGGCCATCGCCCTGGCAGCTTTGTCTCTATTTTTGGCTATCGGTTATGCAGCGGCGCAGAACAGCAAGACTCCTAGCGGTCCGCCACAGAGCGGCAGTAAAGTGATGGGTGAGCTGAAGTTTGACGGCGTCACGAAGGTTGAACGCGAAGCCGGCGTGTGGGTGGATGGCAACTACGTCGGCTATCTCAAGGAACTAAAGGGCGACAAAAAAGTGCTGCTGCTTCCCGGCGAACACAAGGTCGCCGTCCGGCAGTCCGGCTACGATGATTTCGAGCAGAAACTCACCGTCGAACCGGGCCAGGTCCACACCGTCGTCGTGCGTATGCACCTGGCGCCGCACGCGACTACGCCTGACATTACCTCGACTCTGAAGCTCGATATTGAACCGGGCCGCGCCGCCGTGTTTCTCGACGGCAAATTCGTCGGTCATGCCAGCGAATTCGGTGGCGCGCTGCACTCCATGCTCATCAGCCCCGGCAAGCATCGCATTAAGGTTGAGCTGCCCGGCTATCGGAGCTTCGATACCGAGGTAAACTTGCTTCCGGGGCAAAAATCCGAGGTAAAAACCGAGCTGGTCAAGGGCAGCATCGAACAGGCCAGCCCCGAAATCAAACAGCCGCAATGACGCGATTGCGTTGCACCGCGACTGAAATCGCGCCTGCTGGGAGGCCTCTGCCCCACTCATGCCGTCGGCAACGGCCGCAAGGGTTGACAGGGGCCCTTTCACTTTCTAACATAGCCCTTTAAAATTGAAACGTTGCATCCTTTTTGGGGGCGCTTCAAGAAAGCCGTGGTTCAAGTTCGTCAACACTAAAACCTTATGATTACAGTTTCCGAGCTTACGAAGAGGTATGCCCGGCACACCGCCGTGGACAGCATCTCCTTCAACGTAGAAAAGGGTCAAATCGTCGGTTTTCTGGGCCCCAACGGCGCCGGCAAAACCACCACCATGCGCATCTTGACCTGTTTCATGCCGCCCACGTCGGGCACCGCGCAAGTCGCCGGATTCGATGTTCTCGAGCAGCCGCTCGAGGTCAAAAAACGCATCGGCTACCTCCCGGAAAATCCTCCGCTCTACCCGGAAATGAGCACCACCGAATATTTGAGCTTTGTCGGTAGCCTCAAAGGCCTATCCGGCGCGGAACTCCGCCAACGGATCGATTACGTGTCCGATCGCTGCGCGGTTGCCGACGTGAAAGACAAGCTCCTCGGCAAGCTCTCCAAGGGCTATCGGCAGCGCGTCGGCCTTGCCCAAGCCATCATTCATAATCCGGATGTTCTGATCCTCGACGAGCCCACCGCCGGCCTTGACCCCAAGCAGATCAACGAAACCCGAGATCTGATCAAGAGCCTTGCCGGCGATCACACCATCGTCTTGAGCACGCACATCCTTCCGGAAGTCGAACAGATCTGCCAGCAGGTCATTATCATCAACAAGGGCAAGCTCGTGGCTACCGATTCGGTCAACAATCTTCAGAATCGCGCCCGCGGTGTGGAATCGCTGCTGGTCGAAGTCGCCGGCCGCAACGGCAATATCGATCCTGCGGCAGTACAGCGCCGGCTCGAGCAAATCAACGGCATCAGCCGCGTGGTGGTTAAAGACAATCGGCATAATCGCTGGATCTTTGAGGTCGACAGCCGCAAGGACACGCTGGTCCGCGGCGATCTGGCTCGCACCGTCGTGGAAGCCGGCTGGGACCTCAACGAATTGCGCACCGCCGCCGTCAGCCTGGAAGAGATTTTCCTGCAGCTTACAGGAGATCAGCCATCGGCCCCGGCACCCGAAGCCGTGCCCACCGGAGCGAACTAATGCGAAACACCTGGATCATTTGCCGCAAGGAAATGCGCAGCTACTTCGCCTCGCCGATCGCGTATCTGCTGCTGACTATGTTCGCCTTCATTTTCGGATGGTTCTTCTGGAACATCCTTGGCTACTTCGTCTCCATGGGCGTCGCGTCCATGCAGCGCGGCCAGATGATGCCCATGAACATCAATGAAGAGGTGATCCGCCCGCTGCTCGCTAATGTAGGCGTGATCGGACTCTTCTTCATTCCCCTGATCACCATGCGCCTGTTCGCCGAAGAAAAGCGCACCGGCACGATCGAACTGCTGGTTACGTCGCCGATCACCGACATGGAAGTGATCTTGGGAAAATGGCTCGCCGCGATGCTGCTCTACGGCTGCATGCTGCTGGTCACTGCGTTGAATTTCGCGTTCCTGTTCAAGTACGGCCATCCAGACTGGAAGCCGCTGGTCATTGGTTATCTCGGCCTCTATCTGCAAGCGGGCGCACTGCTTGCCGTCGGCACATTCATCTCCACGCTAACAAAAAATCAGATCATCGCCGGCGCCGTCACCTTCGCAGTGTGCCTGATGCTCTGGGTACTCGAGTGGGTGAGCGGTGGCGGCTTCGAAACCGCCAAGTGGGCGCAGGTGCTCTCCTACATGTCGGTCATCAATCACTACGAATCGTTTGCCAAAGGCATGCTGAGCTCTAAAGACGCCATCTATTATGTCTCGTTGATTTTCTTCGGCCTGTTCCTCACCGCCCGTTCCATGGAATCCCTGCGGTGGAGGTCCTAGCATGAACACCAAATTTCTGCAGGCCCGCCAGACCAAATATGCCGCGTACGCAGCGACCTACATCCTGATCGTTCTCGGCGTGCTGTTCACCATCAACGTTCTCGCCAATCGCTACAACAAGGCTTACGACACCACCTCCAACAAGCGCTACAGCCTCTCCGACCAGACCGCGAAGATCGTGAAGGGGCTAAAGCAGGACGCCAACATCACCTATTTCGCGCAGTCTTCCCGCTTCCGCGAAGCCCGCGACCAACTGGATCTCTACGCGAATCTCTCGCCCAAGGTTCACGTCAAGTACGTCGATCCTGACAAGGAGCCTAACGTCGCGCGCGAAGCCGGCGTGAAAAACTACGGCACCACCATTGTCCAGATCGGCGCCAATAAAAACGAGGCCGCCAGCCTCACCGAAGAGGGCATCACCGGCGCCTTCATTCGCGATCTGAAAAACACTACGCGCACAGTGTGTTTCGTCACCGGCAGCGGCGAACACCAGATCGACAACTCCGACCGCAGCGGCTACTCCCGCTTCAAGGAACTCCTCAGCAAAGAGGAATACACCGCCAAATCGATTAACCTGCTGCAAAACGCGGAGGTGCCTTCGGATTGCACCGTGCTGATTGTTGCCGGTCCCAATGGCGACTACGTCCAGCCGCAGGTGGACGCCATCAAGAAATATGTCGAAGGCGGAGGCCGCGCTTTTTTCCTCCTCGATCCGCCGCTGAAAATGGGGCGCTCCGAAATTGCGGACAATGCCGCGCTGGCCAGCCTGTTGCAATCCTGGGGCGTTACTCCAGACAAGAATTTGATCCTGGACATGAATCCGGTCGGCCAGCTCGTGGGCGTCGGCCCGCAAGTTGC
>Ga0134124_10001359_pt1 | contig 19685 bp, 32 predicted proteins | sample KB304_FD_96880 | JGI IMG/M metagenome (GOLD analysis project Ga0134124, IMG submission 96880) | Terrestrial soil microbial communities without Nitrogen fertilizer from Kellogg Biological Station, Michigan, USA - KB3-0-4 | ecosystem: Environmental > Terrestrial > Soil > Unclassified ...
CCTGATCACTCCGGTAGCGCTGGAGAAGGGCTTGCGGTTCGCGATTCGCGAAGGCGGCCACACCGTGGGCGCCGGCGCCGTAACCGAGATTATCGAGTAAGGCTGAGCAAACTAAATGAGACAAGGCGACAAAATCCGAATTCGTTTGAAGGCCTACGACCACCGCATTCTCGATCAGTCCACGCGTGAAATTGTGGATACGGCCAAGCGCACCGGCGCCGACGTTGCCGGCCCGATTCCTCTGCCCACCACCATCAACCGCTGGACGGTGTTGCGGTCGCCGCACGTCGACAAAAAATCGCGCGAGCAGTTCGAGATGCGTACCCACAAGAGGCTGATCGACATTCTTGAGCCCACACCAGACACCGTCGACGCGCTGATGAAGCTGGACTTGCCGCCGGGCGTAGATGTGGAAATCAAAGCTTTCGGTCACGCAGTGAAATAAAAGGCCGCAACGAAATAAATGCAGTTCAGTAAAAGTAGCGCAGCAAAAAAGTAGCACAGTAAAAAGGGCGGTACGCAGCCAATATCCGCAACTAGCGACACGCTGCGAAAGAGAGAGAAAAGGCCATGGCAGTCAACGGAATTATCGGAATCAAGCTGGGCATGACGCAGATCTTCCAGGACGACGGCGCCCTGGTGGGTTGCACCGTCCTGCAAGCGGGTCCATGTGTCGTTGTGCAGCGGCGCTCCAAGGAAAAAGACGGCTACGAAGCGGTGCAGCTCGGACTCGTGGAATTCGTCAAGCCGCAGCGCGTCAACAAAGCCATGACCGGGCATTTCAAGAAAGCCGGCACGGCCCCTATGAAGGTGTTGCAGGAAGTGCGTATCGAGGAATCGAAAGACGAAACCAAGGTTGGCGACCGCGTGCTGGTGGAGAATTTTAAAGCCGGCGAAAACGTAGACGTCAGCGGCGTCAGCAAGGGCAAGGGTTTCGCGGGCGGCGTCAAGCGCTGGCACTATGCCGGAGGCGATGCCACGCACGGCTCGATGTTCCATCGCGCGCCGGGCGGCATTGGCGGCAGCTCGTTCCCGTCACGTGTTTGGAAAAACCAGCATTTTCCGGGACACATGGGCAATCAGAAAGTCACTGCCCGGAATTTGCGCGTGGTGAAAGTGGACAACGACGAAAACCTGCTGCTGGTGCGCGGCTCCGTGCCGGGTCCCCGGGGTACGTACATTTTTATTCGCAAGTCGCTGAAGCAGAAGTTGGCGCCAGTAAAGAAGTAAGCAGGCAAGTCGCAACGATTTTTGTTTGAAGGATAAGGAAATTATGCCGGTCGTGGATGTCGTAAATCTAGATGGCAAGAAAGTGGGCCAGGTGGAACTCGCCGACGCCGTGTTTGGCGCCAAGGTGAATCCGCACCTGCTGCACGAAGCCTCGCGCTGGTATCAGAACAGCCTGCGCGCGGGCACCCACAAGACGAAAGACAAAAGCGAAGTCAGCGGCGCAGGCCGCAAACTCTGGCGGCAGAAGGGCACCGGCCGCGCGCGCGTCGGCTCGATTCGTTCGCCGCTCTGGCGCCACGGCGGCACGGTCCACGGACCCAAGCCGCGCGATTACAGCTACGCGTTGCCCAAGAAAATGATCATTGGCGCGCTGCGCTCCGCGCTGTCCGCCAAGCTCGCGGAACAAAAGCTGACGGTCATCGATGCCTGGTCGCTCGACACTCACAAGACCAAGGCGCTCACGCTTGCCCTGGGCAAGCTGAACCTCGTGAAGTCCGCGCTGATCGTTTCCTACGGCGAGAATCGCAATCTCGAGCTCGCCAGCCGCAACATCGATGGCGTGAAGCTTGTTGCGCCCAACGGTTTGCAGCCCTACGACCTGCTTCGGCATGAGTTGATCGTGCTCTCCAAGGACGCAGCGGCGCGGCTCGGCCACACTCTGGATCCCGAAAAGACGCCGATCGCCACCCCGGATGTTGAATCGATTGCGCCCGCTCCGGCAGCCAAGAAAGCATCTGCGCTGAAAACAGCCGCCAAGCCCGCAGCCAAAAAGGCCGCGGCCAAGAAGCCGACGAAGAAGGGGAAGGAATAAGCCATGGCCGCCCCTCACTATCAGATCATTCGCCGCCCGATCATCACCGAAAAGGGACTCGGCGTTAAGGAATTGCACCACACTGTGGTCTTCGAGGTTTCCGCCGGCGCCACCAAGACGGAAATCAAGGAAGCGGTGCAGCAGATTTTCAAGGTGAAAGTCGACGACGTGCGCACCGCAAACTTTCACGGCAAGATGCGCCGCCGCGGGCAAAGCGTCGGCTATCGCCGCGACTGGAAGAAGGCCTACGTCAAGCTCGCCGAAGGCGAGAAGATGATCGAGTACGCGGAGAATTTGTAAGCGCCCAGGTCAGCAATCGCAGTTGATTTCCTCCGTTGTCGCCGGATCAACAAAGTGGCAAGAAACACCGGGGAAGCGGAGCAGTAGGAAGCGAAGAGGTAGAGATGGGACTCAAGAGTTTTAATCCGTACACGGCGTCGCGGCGGTTTATCACCGTCCTGGACAAGAGCCATATCACCAAGCAGGAGCCTGAAAAGGCCTTGCTCGAGCCGAAGAAGCGCTCCGGTGGACGCAACAACCAGGGCGAAATCGTCGTGTGGCATCGCGGCGGCGGCCACAAGAAGCAGTATCGCCAGGTGGACTTCCGGCGCGATAAGGTCGGTGTGCCCGCCAAGGTCGCGGCCATCGAATACGATCCCAATCGCAGCTCGAACATCGCGCTGCTGCATTACGCCGACGGCGAAAAGCGCTATATCCTGCATCCAGTAGGTCTGGAAGTGGGTGCCACGGTTTCCACCGGCGAAGCCGCGGACATTCTTCCCGGCAATGCGCTGAAGATTCGCAACATTCCGCCGGGCACCATGGTGCACAACCTGGAGCTGTATCCCGGGCGCGGCGCGCAGGCGGTGCGTTCGGCCGGCGCGGCGGCGCAGTTGCTCAGCAAGGAAGGCGACATCGCGCTGGTGAAAATGCCTTCGGGTGAAGTTCGCAAGTTCGCGTTGGACTGCATGGCCACCGTCGGACAGGTCGGCAATCTCGACCATGAAAATGAAACCTTCGGCAAGGCCGGTCGCACCCGTTGGCGCGGAATCAAGCCCACCGTTCGCGGCGTGGCTATGAACCCCGTGGATCACCCGCACGGTGGTGGTGAGGGGCGCGTTAAGGGCAATCATCCGCAAACGCCGTGGGCGTTCCCGACGTTGGGCAAGAAGACGCGGCACAACAAGCGCACCGACAAGCAGATCGTTCAGCGCCGCAAATAAGTTTTGGGGTAAGTCAGCGAAACGAAAGTGGTTGGGAGTATTCGGCGGGAAAACAACAGAACCAGACCAGGTGCCGATGGCAGGGCGGCCTGGTGAGAGCAGAAACGATGCGAGTAACAAGAACACGAACAGGACGCACCGCCAGCCGGCGATCGCTGCGCAGAAATGCGAAGCGCTCGGCGCTGCGAACCTCCAGCAAACGATCGGCGCGGACAGCCAAGCGCACGTCTCCCAAGCGCGCGGCGGTCAAAGCGAGTGCCAAGCCGGTACGACCGGTAAAGGTAGTTGCGGTTCCACTGGAGCCGGTGCTTTACAAGCTGTGCAAGCCCGGTTGGTCGGTGCTTGTGGAGCGGATTCCTAACGCGCAGGGTACGCGCTTTGTGTGCCCGTTTTGCCCGAAGTCGCACCGCGTTCCGGGTCCGGTCCGAGGTTTCAAGAAGATGCGCCGCGCGCAGTGGAGTCGTCTGCGCCGCGTGGAGGAATAGGCAAGCAATGGCACGCTCACTGAAAAAGGGCCCGTTTGTCGACGGCCACTTGCGCGAAAAAGTGGAAGCACTGAACACGCGCAACGAGAAAAAAGTCGTAAAGACCTGGTCGCGTCGCTCCACCATTGTGCCGGACATGATCGGCCACACCATCGCCGTGCACAACGGCAGGAAATTCATCCCCGTGTATGTAACCGAACAGATGATCGGGCACAAGCTGGGCGAATTTTCGCCGACCCGCACCTTCAAAGGCCACGCGGTGAAAGCTGCTTTGGAGAGGGCCGCCGGCGTAGCTCCGGGCGCGCCTGCGGGTGCGGCAGGAGGCGGCGCGGCTCCGGCGCCGAAGGCATAAGCCATGGCTGACGTACAGATACAAAACGGCTCGATCGAAGCGCATGCGCTCGCCAAGCACGTCCGCATGTCGCCGCAAAAGGCGCGGCTGGTGATGGACTTGATCCGCGGACAGCGAGCGCAAGCCGCGTTGCAAACCCTGCGCTTCACGCCCAAGCGTGCCGCCAAGCACATCGAAAAAGTGCTGCGCAGCGCCATCGCCAACGCTGAGCGCAAGGCCGAAGATGCTGGCGCGCCGCTCGATGTCGACGAATTGTACGTGGCGCGGTGTTTCGTGAACGAAGGGTCGCGCTGGAAGCGCTTGCGTCCCGCGCCCATGGGCCGCGCCTTCCGCTATCAGAAGCGTACCGCGCACCTCTGGGTTGGCGTAGCCGAGCATCACGTGGCTGCCGCCGAGCGCGTCGCGGCCATTGAGGCGGAAGCCGAAGCGCAAAAGGGTGTTCGTGGTACCGCGCGTCGCGTTCGCAAGGCCTTGACCGGCAAGCAACAGCCCCCTAAAAAGGGCAAGAAGTAACTCGGTCGTTTAGGAACTGGAAGAGAGAAGAGGACGAGCATGGGACAAAAGGTTCACCCCTACGGTTTCCGCCTCGGCTACAACAAGCCGTGGAGATCGCGCTGGTTTGCTGACCGCGATTACGCCGACTTGCTTCACGAAGATGTGAAGCTGCGCCGCGAGCTCAAGAGCCGCCTCAAGAGCGCGGGCATCAGCGGCATCGATATCGAGCGCGCCGCCAACAAGCTCGTCGTGCGCATCTACACCGCGCGTCCCGGCATCATCATCGGCCGCAAGGGCGCGGAAATCGACAAGCTCAAACAGGAAGTGCAAAAGCGCACCAAGCGTGAAGTGCACATCGACATCCAGGAAGTGCATCGTCCGGAGCTCGACGCCACGCTGGTTGCCGAATCCATCGCGCTGCAGCTCGAAAAGCGCGTGGCCTTCCGCCGCGCCATGCGTAAAGCCGTTGACTCGGCCCTGCGTTTTGGCTGCAAAGGCATCAAGGTTCGCGTTGCCGGCCGCCTGAACGGCGCGGAAATCGCCCGCAAAGAATGGTACCTGCAAGGCCGTTTGCCCCTGCAGACCCTCCGCGCGGACATCGATTTCGGCACCGCGGAAGCCAACACAACGTACGGCGTTATCGGCGTAAAGTGCTGGGTCTATCAGGGTGAAAACGTGCCCAAGCGCGCCTCCAAGATTCAGAAGGAACGCGAAGGAGCCACCGCAGCGTAGAAGGTTTTGTAGCGGCGAGCTTGTCTCGCCAGCGGTGTAAGCACCAGCAAGTTTGCGACGTAAGGAAGCGAGAACACAGCGATGTTGATGCCCAAGAAGGTGAAGTACAGAAAGCAGATGCGCGGTCGCCGCAACGGCAAAGCCTGGCGCGGCAGCGATCTGGCTTTCGGCGAATACGGACTGAAAGCCATGGAAGCCGCGTGGATCACCGATCGCCAGATCGAAGCCTCCCGCGTGGCCATTTCACGTTTCACCAAGCGCGGCGGCAAATTGTTCCTCCGGATTTTTCCGGACAAGCCGTTCACCAAGAAGCCCGCGGAAACCCGCATGGGCAAAGGCAAGGGCGCTCCGGAACGCTGGGTCTCGGTGGTCCTGCCGGGCCGCATCATGTTCGAACTGAGCGGAGTCGATGAAGCCACCGCGCGCGAAGCCCTCGGCCTCGCGGCGCACAAGCTTCCGATTCCCACGAAATTTATCAGCCGAAAGGAATCTTTCTAATGCCGCGGCGCATTGAAAAAATCCGCGAATCCGGGCAGCACGAGCTCGAGGCGCAGCACAAGGAATTGACCGAGCAGATCTTCCGCTTGCGCTTCCAATTGACTACTGGGCAGGCCGAAGCGCTCAAGCGCCTGCGCGAAGCCCGCAAAGATCTCGCTCGAGTCAAGACCCTGTTGCGCGCCCAGCAGATTGCTGGCGCGGCGCCGACCGCTTCGCCGTCGCCAGTGAAGTCCACCGCTTTGCGGCCGCCAGTGAAGTCGAGTGCTTTGCGGTCGCCAGTGAAGAAGAAGGCATAGAGGACGGAATGACACCTGAAACGATAGCGGCCGCCACGGGCGCCGTGCAAAACGAAGATACCCGCCACGAGCGGCAAGTGCTTACCGGACGCGTGACCTCCGCGAAGATGGAGAAAACCATCGTCGTAGAAGTGTTGCGCCTCGTGCAGCACCCCAAGTATCGGCGCGTGGTCCGTATCTCCAAAAAGTTTTACGCGCACGATGAAAAGCGCGAAGCCAAGCCCGGCGACACCGTGCGCATTGTTTCCACGCGGCCGTTGTCCAAGCTCAAGCGCTGGCGGCTCAAAGAAGTGCTGACGCGGAACGCGTCGGCGGAATAAGGACAGGGGAGCACACCGATGATTCAGATGCGAACCTGGCTGACGGTTGCCGATAACTCCGGCGCTCGCAAGCTTATGTGCATTTTACCGGTGGGCGGCGATGCCGGATTGAAAGCGGGTCTCGGCGACGTGATTACCGCCTCCGTAAAGGAAGCGACGCCGGAAAGCCAGGTCAAACAGGGAACCGTAGTGAAAGCGGTAATCGTCCGGATGCGCAAGGAGCGCCGCCGCAGGGATGGCACCTACATCCGTTTCGACGACAACGCCGCGGTACTGATTAACGATGCAGGCGAGCCGGTGGGCACCCGCGTGTTCGGGCCGGTGGCGCGCGAGCTGCGCGAAAAGAAATTCACTAAGATCGTTTCGCTGGCTCCGGAGGTTTGGTAAGCGATGACACTGCGACATGAAAGAACGGAGCGGCATACCATCCAGATTCGCAAGGGCGACAACGTCCGCGTAATCTCCGGTCCGGATGCCGGCAAGAGCGGGCGCGTGCTTTCGATCGACGCCAAGAAGAATCGCGTCGTCGTCGAACATATCGCAATCATGAAGCGTCACACGCGGCCGAACCCGACCAAGAACATCAAGGGCGGCATCGTCGAAAAGGAAGCAGCTATCCATGTTTCCAACGTCATGGTGGTCTGCGGCAGCTGCAACAAGCACACCCGCATCGGCCACGCGGTTCTGCCGGATGGCACCAAGACGCGCAATTGCAGGCACTGCAACGCGTCCCTGGACAAGTAAACGGGAGAAGTGAACGGAATTAGTAAGATCAAAGGAAAACGAAGGCAATGAAGAGTCGATTGCAGGACCGCTACAGAAAAGAGACCGTACCGGCGCTGATGAAGCACTTCGGCTGGAAGAACGTCATGGCCGTGCCGAAGCTCTCCAAGGTCACCGTAAACATCGGCTTGGGCGAAGCCAGCCAGAACGCCAAGCTGTTGGACACGGCGGCCGTGGAACTCGGCCAGATCACCGGGCAAAAGCCCATCATCACCCGCGCCAAGAAATCCATCGCCAACTTCAAGATCCGCAAAGGCATGCCCATTGGCTGTGCGGTCACGCTGCGCGGGGACAAGATGTACGAATTCATCGATCGCCTGTGCAACGTGGTTCTGCCTCGTGTCCGCGACTTTCGCGGCTTGCCGTCGAACGCTTTCGATGGCCGCGGCAACTACACGCTGGGTCTGAAAGATCAGCTGGTCTTTCCTGAAATTGATTACACGCGCGTCGACAAGATCAAGGGCATGAACATCACTTTGACAACGACCGCGCACAACGACGAAGAAGGCCGCGAGCTGCTCAAGGGTCTCGGCTTTCCGCTGCGCACTCCGGGGGTAGCACAATAAATGGCACGCACTGCAAAAATCGCCAAGGCGCTCAAGAAGCCCAAGTTCAAGGTCCGGGTGCGCAATCGTTGCCGCGTTTGCGGCCGCGCGCGCGCCTTCATTCGCAAGTTCGAGATGTGCCGAATCTGTTTTCGCGGCATGGCGCTCAAGGGCGAAATCCCCGGCGTTGTGAAAGCCAGTTGGTAGGAGCCACAAGACGATTATGCAGACCGATCCTATTGCCGATTTTCTGACGCGCATCCGCAACGCCGCCGCTGCCAAGCATCAGCGCGTCGATGTGCCGGTTTCCCGGCTCAAGACCGAGATCGCGCGCATCCTGAAGGAAGAGGGCTACATTTCCACCTTCAAGCTAGTCGACGAGAACAAGACCCGCAAGGTGCTTCGCGTTTTCCTGAAGTACACCCCGGACCGCCGCAGCGTCATCACCGGCATGAAGCGCATTTCACGCCCGGGCGCGCGCCGTTACCTCGGCAGCGCGGACATTCGTCCGGTGGTGGGCGGGTTGGGCATCAGCATCCTCACCACGCCGAAAGGCTTGATGAGCGGACGCGCTGCCCGCAAAGCCAGGACCGGCGGCGAGATTCTCTGCGAAGTCTGGTAGCAGCTCATGTAGCTGCCGGGCTTTAGCCCGGCGAAGAACGAAGCAAATTTGTAGTGGCGGGTTCTTTAGACCCGTGAGTTGTGAAAACGACAAGGACGAACAGATGTCACGTATCGGTCGAAAACCAATTCCCGTTCCCTCCGGCGTGAAAATCGCTCAGCAGGGCGGCAACATTGAAGTCCAGGGCCCCAAGGGCAAGCTCACCGTGCGCGTGCCGCAAGGCATCTCCTTCGAGCAGAAGGACGGCGTGCTCAACGCTCTCCGCGCCAGCGAAGAGCACCGCGCTCTTCACGGACTCGCTCGCGCGCTGGTCGCCAATGCCGTTCACGGCGTCACCCAGGGCTTCAAGAAGGAACTCGACATCGTTGGTGTCGGCTATCGCGCCGAGCTCAAAGGCAAAGCCGTAGCCTTCGCGTTGGGCAAGTCGCATCCTATCGAGTTCAAGATTCCCGAAGGCATCCAGATCGCCGTCGACAAGCAGACCCATTTGGTCGTCAGCGGTGCGGACAAGGGGCAGGTCGGCCAGGTCGCTGCGGACATTCGCTCCCTGCGTCCGCCCGATCCGTACAAGCAAAAGGGTGTCCGTATCACCGGCGAGCGCCTGAAGAAGAAAGCGGGTAAGGCCGGTGCCAAAGCAGGGGGCGCATAAAGAATCCGTCCGGGCAGGGGCGCAGCATGCCGCACCCCAACTCGGCAACCGGTAAGGGTGATGTAAGGCGAGCCTAGCGAGTTGTAATGGCGGGTTCTTTAGACCCGTCACCGCCCCGAAGGGCGGAAGACGGAAAAAGCTTTTTAGCAAGTTTCAAGGAGAAGCACAGTGGCATCGGCAAGAGTTCGCAATCTATCACGCGATTTACATCGCAAGCGCGTTCACGCCCGCGTGCGCACCAAGGTTTCCGGCACGCCTGAGCGCCCACGCCTCTGCGTTTACCGCTCGATCGGTCACATTTACGTTCAGGTGATCGACGATCGCTCCGGCAAAACTTTGGTCTCGGCGAGTTCGGTGGACGCCGAAACCAAAAAGAATCTCAAAGGCGGCGGCAACGTCGCGGCGGCCAAGGTGATCGGCAAGACCATTGCCGAGCGCGCCAAATCCGCTGGTATCAGCAAAGTCGTGTTCGACCGCGGCGGGTACAAGTACCACGGCCGCGTCAAGGCGCTCGCGGACGCGGCGCGGGAAGCGGGGTTACAGTTCTAAGCCTATGTCGAAGCAAATTTTGCGAGACAGTTTAGCGGTGCGCCGGTTGCTCGAGGTCAATCCTTCCGACCTGAAGGACGACGTCATCGCCATCAACCGCGTCACCAAGGTCGTCAAGGGCGGCAAGAATCTTAGCTTTTCCGCGCTCGTCGTTGTCGGGGACAGCCACGGCCACGCCGGCTTCGGCATGGGCAAAGCCCGCGAAGTGCCCATGGCCATCAAAAAGGGCATCGAGCAGGCCAAGAAAAATTTGATCAAGCTGAATCTCAAAGGCACCAGCATTCCGCACCAGGTGCTCGGCCGCTACGGCTCGGCGCAGGTGCTGCTCAAGCCCGCCGCCGAAGGCACGGGCGTCATCGCCGGCGGCCCGGTGCGCAAAGTCATGCAGGTTGCGGGCATTCATAACGTGCTCACCAAGTCTCTGGGCACTTCGAACCCGCACAACGTCATCAAGGCCACCTTCGCCGCCCTGCTCAGTTTGAAAGACGCTGCGCATGTCGCCGAAATGCGCTCCAAGACCGTTGATGAAATCAGCGGCCGTCCGCAAAGGGCTGCCGCGGCAGAGAGTACCAATGGCTAACGAAAGGAAAAGCGCCGAAAAGAAATCCGGCGGCAGCGTCAAGATCAAGTGGGTGGTCAGCTTCATCAGCTGCACCGATGACATGCGCGCCACCATCCGCGGCCTCGGCCTGCGAAGAATGCACCAGGTCGTTGAACGCGAGGACACTCCGGCGATTCGTGGCATGATCCACAAGGTTCGGCACCTCGTGGAAGTTGTGAAGTAAAGGAACGGGAATAGCGAACATGGCCATTAGAAAAAAATCAGGCGGCAGTCGCAAATCGGCGCCGAAAAAAGAGGCCAAGCCCGCCGCCAATGGCGCGCACGCCTTCAGCCTCTCCAATCTCCGTCCGCCACGCGGCTCGCGCATCAAGAAAGTTCGCGTCGGCCGCGGCATGGGCTCCAAGCTCGGCAAAACCGCCGGCGCCGGCAACAAAGGACAGAAGTCTCGTCGCGGCTATTCGCGCCGCCGCGGCTTTGAAGGCGGCCAGATGCCGCTGCACCGCCGCATGCCCAAGCGCGGCTTCCACAATCCGTTCGGCAAGGAATACGCTGTGCTGAACCTGGAAGAACTCAACATTTTTCCGGCGGGAGAAACGGTGACCCCGGATTTGCTCCGCGCCCACGGCTTCGTTCGCGGCAAGCTGGAGCGCGTCAAGATTCTCGGCGACGGCGAATTCACTGCCAAGATCGCGATTCACGCGCACGCCTTCAGCGAGTCGGCCAAGGAAAAGATCACCAAAGCGGGCGGCACGTTCGAGGTTGTAGCGTAAGCAATAAGGTAAGGACCAGGGACAAGCTAGAACATGAATCGTCTCTTTGAAGCGTTCCGAAACCTGTTCCGCATTCCAGATCTGCGGAACAGGGTGCTGTTCACGCTGGCATTGCTGGCCGTGTATCGCATTGGTGCGCACATTCCCACGCCCGGTATCAACTGGCGCGTCCTGGAAACCATCTTCGAGTCCGGCGGTGGCTCTTTCCTGGCCATCTTCGATCTCTTTAGCGGTGGCAATCTCCGCCGCCTCACGATTTTCGCGCTCGGCATCATGCCCTACATCACCTCGTCCATCATCCTGCAGTTGATGACCGTGGTGTTCCCATATCTCGAAAAGCTGCAAAAAGAAGGCGAGCTCGGCCGCCGCAAGATCACCCAATACACCCGCTATCTGACCATCGTGCTGAGCGTCATCCAGTCCACCACCATCGCCACCGCTTTGCAGTCCACCAACTACGGCGGGCAGGCGTTGGTGTTTCATCCGGGACTTGGATTCATCCTGCTCACGATCCTGACGCTGACCACCGGCTCCGCTTTCATCATGTGGCTCGGCGAACAGATCAGTGAGCGCGGCATCGGCAACGGCATGTCGCTGATCATCTTCGTCGGCATCGTCGTAGGCTTGCCCCGCGCCGTCCTCGACCTCTACGAAAAGATCAGCACCGCTGCCTGGGGGCCGTTCACCGGTCTCGTGGTCATCCTGCTGCTCGTGCTGATGATCGCCGTCGTCGCCTTCATCGTCTTCGTCGAAGGCGGCCAGCGTCGCATTCCGGTGCAATACGCCAAGCGCGTCGTCGGCCGCCGCGTAATGGGTGGGCAATCCTCGTACCTCCCGCTGCGCGTCAATTCTGGTGGCGTCATTCCGCCGATTTTCGCCAGCTCCTTGTTGGCCTTCCCGGCCACGGCTGCTCTGATGTTTGGCAGCAAGTACGCCTTCGTCACCAGTTTCAGCAATGCCGTAAAATTTGGTGAGCCCCTCTATAACCTCGCGTATGTCGTCCTGATCATCCTGTTCGCGTTCTTCTACGTCGGCATTGTTTTCAATCCCACCGAGCTGGCCGATAACATGCGCAAGAACGGTGGATTCATACCGGGCATTCGTCCCGGTCGCACCACCAGCGATCACGTCAGCAAGATTCTCAAGCGCCTCACGTTCATCGGCGCCATCTATCTTGCGATCGTCTGCTTGCTTCCGGAATGGCTGATCACCGGCGTGCATCTCGACCACATTGGCGTGGGCATCGGCGCATGGTTCGACCGCCACTTTCCGCAGTGGTTCCTGAAAGGTTTGGGCGTGCAGTTTTATTTCGGCGGCACGTCCCTGTTGATCGTGGTAGGCGTGGCCATGGATACCGTGCAGCAGCTCGAAGCCCAGTTGGTCATGCGCAACTACGAAGGGTTTGCAAAGAAGGGCCGGTTGCGTGGCCGGCGGTAATGAAAGCGATCTTGAGCGGCTCGGACGTCAAGTCCGTGGAAGCGTTGGATCGTGCGGTGATCTTTCTCGGGCCTCCGGGCGCGGGCAAGGGCACCCAGGCCAAGGAACTCGCCAAGAAGTGCGGCGTTCCACACCTCTCGACCGGCGACATGCTCCGCGAGAACATCGCCAAGGGCACGCCGCTGGGCGAGAGAGCCAAGCCGATCATGGCGCGCGGCGAGTTTGTGCCGGATTCGCTGGTGCTCAAGATGGTAGCGGATCGCATCGAGCAGCCGGATTGCTGGCACGGCTTCGTGTTCGACGGGTTTCCGCGGACCGTGGCGCAGGCGCAGTACTTGCAGGTTTTGCTGGCGCAGCATGGCTACAAGCCGCCGGTCGTGGTGCACTTCGCCATCGATCCGGGGCTGCTGCTCCGGCGCATCACCGGCCGGAGGATGTGCAAAGTCGGCGGTGAGATTTACAATATTTACGAGCGTCCCCCGAAGGTTGAGGGCGTTTGTGATAACGACGGCGGCGAACTGGAGCAGCGCCCCGACGATCGCGAGGAAATCGTGGCGCCGCGGCTGCAAGCGTACGAGAAGCAGACTGCTCCGCTGGTCGCGTACTACAAGCGGCTGGGCCGGTTGCACGCTGTGGATGCTTCGCTGGGCGTCGGTGAAGTGACTCAGAAAGTGCTCGAAATTGTTTGCAAGGCTCGCTGAGCGGGCTTGACCGAACATGGCGATTCATCTGCGCAGTGCGGACGAGTTGGAAAAGATGCACCGCGCCGGGCTGATCGTGCACGAGGTTTTAACGGCGCTCCGCGATTTTGTCCGGCCAGGCTTGACGACGATGGACCTCGAGAAGTTTGCCGAGGAAAAAATCGCCGGCGGGCCGGGAAAGCCGGCGTTCAAAGGGTATCGCGGTTATCCGTGCTCCCTTTGTACTTCGGTGAACAGCGAGATCGTTCACGGGATTCCGTCGCCCCGCCGCAAGTTGCGCGAAGGCGACATCGTCTCGATCGATTTCGGGATGGAAGTGGATGGGTATTTCGCGGATTCCGCGGTGACTGTGCCGGTCGGAAAGATTCGCCCGGAAGCGGAGAAGTTGCTGCGGGTCACGCGGGAATCGCTGGATCGCGCTATCGACAAGATGCGCGCCGGAAATCGGCTCGGCGATGTCGGCAACGCGGTGCAGAGTTGGGTCGAGCAACATGGGTACTCGGTGGTTCGGGAATTTGTGGGGCACGGCATCGGCACCAAGATGCATGACGAGCCCAATCTCCCAAATTACGGCGAACCCGGTCGCGGCGCTCGGTTGCAGGAAGGCATGGTGATCGCCATCGAGCCGATGGTGAACGCCGGCCGGCCCGAAGTAAGGATGCAGGGCGAGTGGGTAGCCGAAACAGCAGATGGCAGCCCCAGCGCCCACTTCGAGCACACCGTAGCGGTCACGGCCAACGGCCCCTGGATTTTGACCCGGCCGAAAGAAATGACCGGGCCGAGCTGGTAGGTAGCGCGGGGCCCGACGGAGGGTTTTGTAGGGGCCGGGCTTTAGCCCGACCTTGATTTTGGCAAGTTTGCACACTCAGGAGCTTATGGCGAGACCCGTTCGCGAGGAAAAAAAGAAAGGCGATTCCGGAAACTCCAAGGAAGACGCCATTGAAGTCATGGCCACGGTCATCGAGCCATTGCCCAACGCGATGTTCCGCGTTGAGTTGGAAAACAAGCACCAGGTCCTGGCGCACGTTTCCGGCAAGATGCGCAAGAATTTCATCCGGATTCTCGCTGGAGATAAGGTAGCAGTGGAGCTTTCGCCGTACGATTTGACCCGCGGCCGAATCGTCTACCGCTACAAGTAATCTAATGCTGGCTCGCCCCGCATAGTTATGTAGGTGCTGGGCTTCAGCCCGGCAAGCGAGCAAAGCAAGTGTGGTGGCGGGTTCTTTAGACCCGTAAGTGTAACCAGAATTGGAGTTATAATGAAAGTTCGAGCATCGGTAAAAAAGATTTGTGACAAGTGCAAGGTGATCCATCGGCGAGGTGTGGTTCGGGTAATCTGTTCCAACCCCAAACACAAACAGCGCCAGGGCTAAATAACTGCTTTAGAATGATATCCTTGCGCCATTCTAAACCATAAACCCTTTCCTTTCATACTCTTGTGCAAAAACACCGGAAGGAGGGGGTAGGCAGTACTAAAGACTAAGGAGCAAAGTATGGCACGCATCGCAGGTGTTGATCTTCCGGTTCAGAAGCCCCTGTGGGTCGGGTTGACCTCGATCTACGGTATCGGGCAGGAGCGCGCCAAAAAGCTCGCTGAAAAGGCCAGCGTCGATCACACCAAGAAGATTCGCGACCTGACCGAAGACGAAGTCAACCGTCTCCGCCAGGCCATCGAGCAGGAAGGCCGCGTCGAAGGCGATCTCCGCAAGGAGATCCAGATGAACATTCGCCGGCTGATCGAAATTCAGGCGTACCGCGGCATTCGTCACCGCCGCAATCTGCCGGTCCGTGGCCAGCGGACGCACACCAACGCGCGCACCCGAAAAGGTCCGCGCCGCGGCGCCGTCGCAGCCAAGAAGAAGGTCACCGGCAAGAAGGGCTAAAGGTAGCGTAAGCCTGCGCACCGCGCCGCGATGTAATCGGTCGGGCAAAGCGCAGCCCGCAAAAGGTTTCTGTAGCCGCCGGGCCTTAGCCCGGCCTTGATCTTGGCAAGATTGCAGCACGAAGAAACGGAGCAACAAGTGGCAAAGGAACAGCAAGGCGCAGGACCCGATACCGGAGCACCAGCGAAACCCGCAGCGGGTGGAAAAGCTGGCGCCGCCGCCGCCGCGGGCAAACGCAAGAAGGAATTCAAGAAGAAGCGCGAGCGCCGCGTGGTGCCGCACGGGGTGGTGCATATCGCCGCGTCGTTCAACAACACGCAGATTACCATCACGGACACCGACGGCCGCACCATGTGTTGGTCCTCGGCCGGCGCCATCGGCTTCAAAGGGTCCCGCAAGGGCACACCCTACGCCGCGCAGCAGGCCTCGCTGGCCGCCGCGGGCGTTGCGCGTGACCAGTACGGGATGAAGAGCGTAGAAGTAAAGGTCCAGGGCCCAGGTTCGGGCCGCGAGTCCGCCGTACGCGCTCTCGCCGCCGCCGGATTGCACATCGTGGTAATCCGCGACGTTACGCCGATTCCGCACAACGGCTGCCGCCCGCCCAAGCGCCGCCGCGTGTAACGATTTCTGTAGGAGGTGGGAGCTTCAGCTCCCACATAAAGAGCGAGGCAATAAACGGGCTTTAGCCCCTGAAGAAATGTTTTTCGCAGTTCAAAAGTTCGTGAAGGGAGAATCGAAGTTGGCAAGACACCGAGATGCAGTCTGCCGCCTGTGCCGCCGGGAAGGGCAGAAGCTATTTCTAAAAGGGCTGCGTTGCTTCACCGAGAAGTGCGCCATTGAGAAGCGCAACTTCGTTCCAGGACAGCACGGACAGTCGCGGCGACCCAAAGTAGCCGGTTACGGCCTGCAGTTGCGCGAGAAGCAGAAGATGAAGCGCACCTACGGCCTGCTGGAGCGCCAGTTCCGCTCGTACTTCGAGAAAGCCGTTCGGCAGAAGGGCCCCACCGGCGAAAACCTCATCATCACGCTGGAGCGCCGCCTGGACAACGTGATCTGGCGTGCCGGCCTGGCTTCTTCGCGTGCGCAGGCGCGGCAACTCGTGCTGCATGGCCACGTCCGCGTGAACGGGAAGAAGGTCAACATCCCGTCCTACCTGGTGCTGGTCGGCCAGGAAGTGGCCATCAAGGAAAAGATGCACCAGAACGCCATGATCCTGGAAGCACGCAATGTTGCTCAGAGCCAGAGCGCTGTGCCGTGGCTTGAGCAGGACCGCGAGCAGTTCAAAGCCAAGGTCGTCGCGTTGCCAAAGCGCGAAGACGTGCAGACGCCGCCGTTCACCGAACAGCTGATCGTCGAGCTCTACTCGAAGTAAGGATTTCCTCATAGGGTACGGCACTGGCGTGCCCGAGGTTAAGGCATTCAATCTGCCGAAGCACGCTTTCGGCAACCGGCTCCGAGACCGGTTCAACAACAATGATTTTCGGGTGGCCGATCGCAAATCGGCTGCTGGGCTGGCCGCGCAGCGGCCACCGGAAAGAAGGAACACGATGTGGAAGGGTTTTCAAAAGCCAAAGCGTCTTGCATCCGAGCTCGAGTCGCTCACCGAGAAGTACGGGCGATTCTCCGCGCAGCCGTTTGAGCGCGGCTGGGGCACCACGGTAGGTAATGCGCTGCGGCGAGCGCTGTTGAGCTCGATCGAAGGCGCAGCGATCACCGCGGTAAAGATCGAAGGAGTGCTGCACGAATTCTCCTCGATTCCCGGCGTGGTCGAAGATGCGACGGACATCATCCTCAACCTCAAGCAAGTGCCCATCAAGCTGAACACCGATCTGCCGAAGACCATTTACGTCAACGTCGAGCAGCCCGGCCCGGTCACCTCTGCCCAGATCGAGGAAGATGCCGATTTCGCCGTGCTCGACAAGAGTGTGTACATCGCCACAGTCAGCGAAGGCGGCAAGCTGCAGATCGAAATGCGCGCCAAGAACGGCCGCGGCTATGTTGCCGCCGACCGCAACTACGACGAGGACCTGCCGATCGGCTACATCCCGGTCGACTCCGTCCATTCGCCGGTGCGCAAGGTCAACTACTCGGTGGAAGCCGCGCGTCTCGGCCAGATGACCGACTACGAAAAGCTGATGATCGAAGTGTGGACCAATGGCGCCATCACGCCGCAGGACTCCATCGGCCTCGCTGCCAAGCTCGTCAAAGACCACATGAGCATCTTCATCAACTTTGAAGAGCCCACGGAAATGACCGAGCTGCCGCAGGAAACCACCAATGATCCGCGTCTCGAGCATCTGGATCGCTCCGTGGAAGAGCTGGAGCTCTCTGTCCGCTCTTACAACTGCCTCAAAAACGCCAACATCCAGACCATCCGCGAACTCGTGCAGAAGAGCGAGAACGAAATGCTGAAGACCAAGAACTTCGGCCGCAAATCGCTCAACGAGATTAAGGATATACTGACCAAGATGGGCCTCAGCCTGGGCATGAAGTTCGACGAGCACGGCCGCATCATCTGGCCGCCGCTCCCCAGCCAGACCGCCCCGCCACCATCGTCGGAAGACTCCCTCGGCGGCGGCCTGTAGATTTGCATTGTTCAGGGCGCACCAGCGCCCGTGTAGTGGCGGGTTCTTTAGACCCGTGTTTTGTATCTTCGACTGTCATTCTGGGGGCATCCGATATGGATGCCCCCAGGATCTCAGCGTAAGAATTGCAAAGACGTACAGTTTCGTATTTTGCAGACGGCTTCGAGCCTCTGCCGATAAAGGGAATCGAAAATGCGACACCTGAAATCAGGCTCCAAGCTCGGCCGCAATCCGTGGCACCGCCGCGCCACCCTGCGCAACCTCGTCACCAATCTGCTCGAGCACGGCCGCATCACCACTACACTGACACGCGCCAAAGCCGCGCGCCCGGTCGCCGAGAAAATAATCACCCTCGGCAAACGCGACACCCTGCAATCGCGCCGTCAGGCTGCCTCGTACATCATGACCCCGCAGGTCACCCAAAAGCTGTTCAGTGAAATCGCGCCAAAGTTTGCCGACCGCCCCGGCGGCTACACCCGCATCATCGCCGCAGGCATCCGTGTTGGCGACGGCGCCAAAGTAGCCATCCTCGAACTCGTAAACTACGAGCTGAAGAAAAAAGAAAAGAAAGAAAAAACCAAAAAGGAAGAACCCGAGGCCGAGAGCGCCGCAAAGAGCTAACGTCACCATCGCCTTTTCACACAACGAATTTTCAACCAAGCCCGTTCGGAAGCGTCGAACGGGCTTTTCGTTTGGGTGGTCTTCTCCTAAGTCTTGATGTCCGACGCGATTTCGGAACGAATCGTTCGATGCCGATCGAACCACCAAGCCCAAGGCAGTAAGATGGCGCTGAAAGCGGCGCCAGCCGAGGCTACCTCCGTCATGTTCTGCGGCGGAGGACTGAAGCGGTCTGCCACGAAAAGGAAGAGCAGCAAGAGGACGTATGCTGCGAAGGCGTAGCTGCCAATCCTGTCGCGCGCCCGCGTCCCGCTCATATACAGAGCGACTCCGATCAGCAGCATTCCGATTTCCACGACCATCGTTCCAGCGATGGAGTTCCAAAGTCCGAGGCCGAAGCGCGGTCCGCCTCCCAGATACAGCGGCATGTCCGGTCGATGCGTGATCCAGTCCAGCATCCAGTGGCTGAGCACACCGATCCAGATGGCGAGTGCTCCGGGTTTGTAGCGTGTCAGCGCGAAGTAAATTGCCGCAAACGCCGTAGCCCATACGATCGACATCAGCAGGCTGTGCGACCACGGATAGTCGTAAAGGTCGAGCGGAGTATAGCGGGTGTTGCCGGGATCGACGCGCGCATGCTCCCAGCCGAGCAACAGGAAAACGGGCCAAAGAATGTCGAGAAACAGCGGCGCGGCAAGCAGCAGCGCCAGCGATGCGCGCGGCGCAAACTTCTTCGCTGCAAATCCGACAGCGAAGTGGCCTATGAACATGATTTCACGCTATCCACGTAGCCAGCCAGCATTTGGTGCGCGGACATCTTACCCCACCTGCGCGATGTATTCGGACCGTTAAGGTATATCGGGGCTCTGCCGGGCGGCGGTGCGGTGAAACCATAGCAGAAGAAAAATCATAGCGACTAATGCGCCGCTGGAGTCAATCAGCGAGTCGTAGGGCGAGGCGGTGCGACTGGCGACGAAGGCTTGGTGAATCTCGTCCAGCGCTGAGTAGCATGCCGCGATGAACCACGCGGACAGAGCCCAGGTCCAGCGCCAACCCTTGTGGGCGCCGCGCACCGCGCGATACAGGAATACGCCGAAGACGAAATACTCGGTGAAGTGCGCGCACTTGCGGATGATGAAGTGCACGAAATCCACCTCATCGTCGGAAAGAGACGGAGCCAGCCAGCGGATCAAGGGTTCGAGGATGGAGGACGTATGGCGCGCGGAGAAAGCGTCCGTGGACATGACGAAGATGAAGCCGGCCCATAACATCGCAGGCCACCAGGAGCGCAGCCATCCCGGGATCGCCGTACTGTCCAGATCGGGCGCAGGTGGCGTGCTGCGCCAGGGTTGAATTTCAGACACGAAAGGAGGCTCCATTCTCCATGCATGACCATTTTACCGTGCGGACATCACAACATGGTGATGCGGAAATCGAACTGTTGCTATCGGGCGAAGCAGTTACGCCGCCAGCAGAAGGAAAGCGGGGTGAACGAGACAGAGTCTAGATCATCCGTCCTTGTTCCTTGCGCCCTTATTC